>ERZ791611.558-NODE-558-length-34939-cov-9.470789_pt1 | contig 34939 bp, 22 predicted proteins | sample MGYA00510275_ERZ791611 | MGnify/ENA primary metagenome ERZ791611 (study PRJEB30046, sample SAMN00791912) | human gut metagenome | study: EMG produced TPA metagenomics assembly of the A metagenome-wide association study of gut microbiota in type 2...
TCGATATGTTACCGGAACGGATCTATCCGTATTACCTGCTTACCAAACTTTACTCAGAACCTACTTTCTTTCAGGAAGATAAGTTTATCAAAGCGGCTGACGCCGTACTGAAAAAAGAACCGAAAGTAGAGAGCACGGCTATCCGGGAAATGAGAACAGATGTTAAAAATATGCTCAACAACATACGATCAGATCGTAATTAATTTATTTATATGTTATTTACGATAACATCGTAATAATATTTTTGTATATTTGGAAATTAAAATTTGAATCATAGCTTATATGAATATGAAATACTACAATTTGCTGGCAATACTGCTCCTCTCCGGGATGATAGCCTGTTCCGGTGACAAAAAAGACAGCAGTGAAGGAGAAGAAACTGTTGAAACGGTTTTACCGGACGAAACCAACGAGGTGACCGTGATGACACTAAAGGCTACCGACTTCAACCATGAACTGGTGAGTAACGGCAAATTGTCGGCACGCCGCCATGTCGACCTGCGGTTTCAGTCGGCCGAACCGATCGCTACGATTCATGTAAAGAACGGCGACCGGGTAAGCAAAGGACAAAAGCTGGCTGAATTGTCGACCTTCCGGCTGAAAAACAAAACGGCCACTTCCAAAGATGCCCTGGAACGGGCGAAACTGGAACTGCAAGACGTGCTGATCGGCCAGGGATATGCGCTGGCAGACTCGGCCAAAGTTCCTCCCGCCACCATGCAGCTTGTCCGGGTAAAGAGCGGTTACGATCAGGCGCTTATCCAATACCAGTTGGCAGAATATGAAGAACGGAATGCCGTACTGACGGCTCCTTTCGACGGTATCGTTGCCAATCTGTTTGCCAAACAATATAATACAGCTTCTACCTCCGACATATTCTGCACGGTCATCGATCCGGGCAGCCTGGAAGCAGCGTTCACTGTTCTGGAGAGCGAACTGCCTCTGATCAAGAACGGCGACCGGGTGGAGGTCACTCCTTTTGCCCTGAACGACACAAAAGCCGAAGGACGCATCACCGAAATAAACCCGCTGGTCGATGAAAACGGCATGGTGCAGGTGAAAGCGGCGGTAACGGACAGAGGGAAGTTATTCGAGGGAATGAACGTCCGTGTCAGCATCCACCGTTCGCTGGGCAAACAACTGGTCGTACCGAAAAGCGCCGTCGTTCTCCGGTCCGGAAAGCAAGTGGTGTTCAAACTCGACAGCACCCGAACCAAGGCTAGCTGGGTATATGTACATACCGGTCTGGAAAATGCAGACAGCTACACGATTACAAGTTCGGAAGGGGACGGCCTGAAAGAGGATGATTTCGTCATTACCAGCGGTAATATCAATCTGGCACACGAGGCACCGGTAACGATAATTGAAAATTAAAAATTTGTTATGGTCAAATTCCTACTACAACGTCCTATCGCGGTACTGATGGCTTTTACAGCCTGTTTTATCGTGGGGTTGGTGACTTACTTTACCATCCCGGTATCGTTGTTGCCCGATATTGCGATACCGGAGATCACCATACAGGTGTCCGGACAGAATACGTCGGCCCGCGAACTGGAGAATACGGTAGTCAAACCGATCCGGCAACAGCTGATGCAGGTGGCTGCCCTGCGCGATATACACAGTGAGACACGCGACGGTGCCGGCATCATCCGCCTGAGTTTCGACTTCGGGACTAACACGGACCTGGCATTCATCGAGGTGAACGAAAAGATAGATGCTGCCATGAACTACCTGCCGCGCGAAATAGAACGTCCGCGGGTGATCAAGGCGAGCGCAACGGACATACCGGTCTTTTGCCTGAACCTAACACTGAAAACAGGTGACAGCGAGGCTGCTTTTCTGGACCTTTGCCAGTTTGCCGAATCGGTTATCAAACGGCGTATCGAGCAGTTGCCGGAAGTGGCGATGGTAGATATCACGGGGATGATGAAACGGCAGTTGCAGATCGTGCCGGACATGAAAACACTGGAAATGGCCGGTATCACGCTGGATGACCTGGAATCGGCCCTGAATTCGAACAATATCGAGCCGGGAAGTATGACCGTACGGGACGGATATTATGAATACAACATCAAATTCTCAACTTTACTGCGCACACCGGAAGACGTACAAAATATCTATCTCCATAAAAATGACCGTATCTTCCAGCTGAAAGACCTGGCGAAAGTGGCAGTGGTACCGGAAAAGGAAACAGGTGCCTCACTTTCAAACGGAAAACGGGCGGTTACGCTGGCTGTGATCAAGCAGGCGGACGAGAATATGGATAACATGAAGGAGGCGTTGCAGGAAGTTACTGCGTATTTCGCAACGGTTTATCCGGATATAGAGTTCAGTGTCAGCCGGAACCAGACGGAGTTGCTGGATTATACAATTTCAAACCTGAAACAGAACCTGTCGCTCGGCTTTATATTTATATGTATAGTGGCTATCCTGTTTTTGGGGGATATCAAGAGTCCGGCAGTGATCGGCCTGAGTATGGTGGTCAGTCTGATTATCAGCTTCCTTTTCTTCTATATGTTCAAGATGTCGCTGAACATCATTTCCCTTTCCGGACTGATCCTGGCACTGGGTATGATGATCGACAGTTCGATCATTGTGACGGAGAATATCATGCAGTACCGGTCGAAAGGGTATACGCTGGAAGAGGCTTGTAACATGGGGACCAGCGAAGTGATCACCCCGATGCTGAGTTCCACACTGACGACAATCGCCGTATTTGTGCCGCTGGTATTCATGAGCGGTATCGCAGGGGCTATATTCTACGACCAGGCTTTCGCGGTGACGGTCGGACTGATGGTCTCCTATTTTACGGGTATCATGCTGCTTCCGGTACTCTACAAGCTGGTTTACAGCATTCCCGATATCAAACATACGGGATTCAATCTCCGGATCAACAACCTGATCAAAGAACATACGCTGGATCGTTTCTACGATGCTGGAGTCAATTTCGTGTTCCGTCATAAAAAGTCGAATATCATATTTATCTTCGTTACATTGCCGTTATGCGCCCTGCTGTTTTATGAAGTACCTAAAAGCAGGATGCCTGAAATCGACCAGAACGAACTGATCGCCCATATCGAGTGGAACGAAAACATCCATATCGACGAAAACCGGGAACGGGTGGACAAACTGTTTGCCCAGATCGCAGACGATGTACAGGAATATACCTCCTATGTCGGTCAACAACAATTCCTGTTGAACCGCGACCGGGAACTGTCTTCTTCGGAAGCCGAATTATATTTCAAGACAGAAAAATCATCTGCCATCTCTCCCTTGCAGGTAAAGATCACGCAATGGTTGGATACTAATTATCCGCAGGCTGTATTCTCCTTCTCTCCGCCGATCACGGTGTTCGAAAAGTTGTTCGTGACGGGAGAAGCTGACGTGGTTGCAGAATTTTATGCCCGCAACAAAGCGGAAGCTCCGGAGGCTCAGGCATTGCACAAACTGGAATCGCAGATGAAAGCGTCTACCGGTATTGCACCGGTGGGAGTCGCCTTCGATAACCAACTGAATATATCGGTCGACAGGCAGAAGTTACTACTTTATAATGTAAATTACAATGAAGTATACCGCCTGCTGAAAACGGCTTTCAAAGAAAATGAAGTGGCGACCCTCCGTTCCTACCAGCAATATCTGCCGATTGCCCTGGCCGGCGACGGTAAGACGGTGAACGAAGTCTTACAGCAGACACTGGTCCGGACGCAGGCCGACAAAGAGGGAAAAAGCCAGTACATCCCGTTGCAGTCACTGGTTAAGGTGACGCAAGGGGAAGACCTGAAGACGGTTACGGCCGGTAAGAACGGCGAATATATCCCGTTCAGTTTCTATGATGTCAAGAAGGCGGAACCGTTGATGGAAGAGGTGAAGAAGTTAGGCGAACAGAACTGGGAGATCGATTTCTCCGGTAGTTTCTTCTCCAACAAACAGATGTTGAATGAGTTGGTGGTGATCCTGCTGATCTCTATCCTGCTAATGTATTTCATCCTGGCAGCCCAGTTCGAAAGCTTTCTGCAGCCGCTGATCGTACTGATCGAGATTCCGATCGACGTAGCTGCATCACTGCTGGTACTCTGGATTTGCGGACATACGATGAACCTGATGAGTGCCATCGGTATCGTGGTAACCTGCGGTATCATTATAAACGACTCCATCCTGAAACTGGATGCGATCAATGAATTACGTAAGGAAGGTGTTCCGTTGATGGAAGCGATCCACGAAGCCGGCCGCCGCCGTCTGCGCCCGATCATCATGACTTCGCTGACCACCATCTTCGGTATGGTCCCGTTGCTGTTCTCATTCGACATGGGTAGCGAGTTACAAAAACCCCTTTCCATCGCCATGATCTCAGCCATGCTGATCGGTACAGCCGTTAGCCTGTTCATCATTCCGTTGGTATACTGGTTCATTTACCGTAAGCACGACCCGAATGCAGTGATTCCTCAAAAACAAACTGAAGTTTAACGAATTATATATAATGCCGTTATGAAGATATGTAAGATACTATTATCATTCCTGTTATTCACCTCAGTCTATCTGAACGCCCAGCCGCTTACATTGTCGCTGGAGCGAACAATCACGTTGGCGGCGGATAGTTCGCTGGAGGCATTCAGGACAAAGAATATGTTTTTGGCCGGATACTGGCAATACAGGACATTCAAGGCGGGACGATTGCCAAGCCTGACGCTGAACCTGACTCCGGCACAGTATTATCGCGATATCACACGACGATATGATTCCGAGAATGATATCGATGTTTACAGAAAACAGCAATCTTATTATGCAGAGGGCGGCCTCGCCATCAAACAGAATTTCGACTTGTTGGGAGGTACTTTCTACCTGGATTCGGATTTAGGGTATATGCGTAATTTCGGAGATAATGCTTATAACCAGTTTACGACCGTGCCGATCCGAATCGGTTATAACCAAAGTCTGTTAGGATATAACCCCTTCCGGTGGGAACGGAAAATCGAGCCACTCAAATATGAGAAGGCGAAAAAGGAATTACTGTACAATATTGAAAATATCAGTGAACAGGCTACCTCCTACTTCTTTGCCCTGGCCATGGCACAGGCGGAATATGATCTGGCTAAAGAAAATGTAGCGTCAACCGATACCTTATACCAGACAGGACAGGAGCGACATAAGATTGCATCGATCAACAAAGCAGAGCTACTGACATTGAAACTGGATGCCGTCAACGCACGAAATACATTACAAAACGCGGAAATATCTCTGAAAAGAGCGATGTTCAGTCTCGCTTCTTTCCTCAACTTCGACAAAAACACGGAAATACGACTAAACCTGCCGGGACGTCCGAAAGATATGCATATTTCTGTTGACGAAGCTTTGACACTTGCCCGCGAAAACAACCCGAAGTTCCTTGACACCAAACAACAGGTACTTGAAGCCGAACAGCAAGTGGATAAGACAAAAAAAGAGGCCATGTTCAATGCCTCCATCAACGCCAGCATAGGATTCAACCAGGTTGCGACCAAACTGAGTGACGCATATCGCGACCCGCTGCAACAAGATATGGTATCCGTTTCCGTATCTATCCCTCTCGTCGACTGGGGCGTACGGAAAGGGAAACATAACATTGCCAAGAATAATCTGAATGTGACACAGATTTCCGCCCGCCAGGAGGAACTGACGGTAGAGGAAGACGTGATCATGACTGTCGGTGACTTCAATATCCAGCAAAACCTGATCTCAAGCGCAGAAGAGGCGCTCGACCTGGCTGTTATGGCTTACAGTGAGACAAAGCAACGGTTTATGATCGGGAAGGCGGACATCAACAGCCTGACCTTATCGCTGAACCGCCAGCAGGAAGCACAGCGCAACTATATCTCCGCCCTGCAAAATTACTGGCTGAGTTATTTTAAAATACGGAAACTGACACTGCATGATTTTGAAACCGGCATATCACTGGCACGGGAATTTGATTTTACGCACGGACTATAAGTAACAGATTCAATGAGCACATCTCCCAAGATATCATCCTTTACGATCATCGTCACCTTCCTTTGTGTGGCGCTGACAGGACTGGCTTTCATCCCTCTCCTGCCGATCAAGCTGTCTCCCTCACGCACATTGCCCCGGCTGACCGTCAGCTATAATATGCCCGGCAACTCGGCACGTGTAATCGAGATGGAGGTCACTTCGCGGCTGGAATCGATGCTGGCACGTATCAAGGGAATCAAGGAGATCAACTCCACTTCCGGAAATGGCTGGGGATATGTGACACTGGAACTTGACAAACATACCAATATCGATGCCGCCCGTTTCGAGGCATCCACGATCGTACGCCAGACATGGCCCAGCCTGCCCGACGGGTTAAGTTATCCGATACTGGAGATGAGCCGCCCGGACGACAAGGAATCCGGTCCGTTCATGACCTATACGCTGAATGCGGCGGCAACTCCGATCTTTATCCAGCGGTTTGCGGAGGACCAGATCAAACCGCGCCTCGCCGGTATCCCGGGTATTTACCGGATCGATGTACGTGGGGCCACACCGATGGAATGGCGGCTGGAATATGACAGCCGGCAACTCGTGTCGCTCGGTATTACCACCAATGACATACAGAATGCGATCGCTCAATACTATAACAAAGAATTCCTGGGAACCGGCAATGTCAATACAAACGAACAGGAGGAATGGATTCGCCTCGCCCTGATACCGGAAGATGTACGGGAGGGTTTCGAGGCTTCCCACATAACCGTCACCAGTAAAGAAGGGAAGCTGATACGCTTGGACCAGTTGCTGAAAGTCACCCGCCAGGAAGAGGCTCCCCAAAGCTATTACCGTATCAACGGACTGAACTCGATCTATCTCTCCATCCGTGCGGAAGAGACAGCCAACCAGCTGGAACTCGCCAAGCAGGTGAAAGAGGAGATGGAACATATCCGCCAGTTATTACCACAGGGATATGAGGTGCATACCAGTTATGACGCGACCGAGTTTATCCAGAATGAACTGGATAAGATATATGTACGTACGGGACTTACGATCCTGATTCTTTTATTGTTCGTCCTGCTGATCACCCGGAATGTGCGCTATCTGTTCCTGATCGTGGTCAGCCTGAGTGTGAATCTTTGTATTGCCGTCATTTTCTTCTATCTGGCAGGACTTGAAATGCAGCTTTACTCACTGGCCGGTGTCACTATCTCGTTAAGCCTGGTGATAGATAACACGATCGTAATGACCGACCATATACGTAACCGCCACAACCGGAAGGCTTTCCTTTCCATCCTGACGGCTACATTGACGACTATCGGTGCACTTGTCATCATTTTCTTCCTCGATGAAAAGATTCGGTTGAACCTACAGGATTTTGCGGCCGTAGTGATCATCAACCTGGCAGTATCACTGGCAATTGCCTTGTTCTTCGTTCCCGCTATGATCGAAAAGTTAGGATTAGGACAAAAGAAACATGCCAAGAAAAAGGTCCGTTCATTAATTGGGGCTAAAAGCAGCCGGTTCGTCCGGTTCCGGAAATGGGGCAACAGGGTAATCAAACGGTTCCCGGTCTATTTCAACAGATATTACCATGCACAGATCAGCTTCCTTTGCCGATGGAAAAAGACCGCATGTTTCCTGTTGCTACTGGCTTTCGGATTGCCGGTCTTCCTGCTCCCCGAAAAAATAGAAATGGATGACAAGGACAAGGTATATACGGCTACAGACTCGCTGCTCATTGAAAAATACAACAAGATTGTCTCAAGCGAGACCTATAAGGAGAAAGTCAAGCCGATAATGGACAAAGCATTGGGAGGAACCTTGCGCCTGTTCGTGCAAAAAGTGTATGAAGGCAGTTATTTTACCCGCAACGACGAAACGGTCCTGTCGGTCACCGCCTCACTTCCCAACGGGACTACACTGGAACAGATGAATCAGTTGATGGGACGCATGGAGGCTTACCTCAGCACATTCAAGGACATACGCCAGTTCCAGACGAACATTTACAGTGCGCGGCAGGCGGGCATACGTATTTATTTCACCAAAGCGGCAGAGCGAAGCGGGTTCCCTTATACGCTGAAAAGCAAGATTATCAGCAAGGCGCTGGAACTGGGCGGCGGTAGCTGGGGTGTGTACGGGCTCCAGGACCAGGGCTTCAGCAACGACGTACGGGAAGGAGCTGGTTCGTTCCGTATTGAAATGTTCGGCTATAACTATGACGAATTATATGAATGGGCGGAACAGCTAAAAGCAAGACTGCTTACTTACCGCCGTATCAAGGAAGTACTGATCAACTCCGAATTCTCCTGGTGGAAAGACGATTATCAGGAATTCTATTTCAATCTGGACAAGGCACGAATGGCACAGGAAAATATCCTGCCGATCGAACTGTTCGCCTCCATCAACCCGGTGTTCGGGAAAGATATCTACAGCGGTACGATCGTTGTCGACAATGAAACGGAAAAGCTGAAACTAAGTTCGCGCCAGTCAAAAGATTATGATGTCTGGAGCATGCAATACGTCCCCCAGAGCATTAAGGGCAAACCTTATAAACTGTCGGAGCTGGCCACCGTCGAAAAAGGGCAGATGCCGCAGAAAGTAGCCAAGGTGAACCAGCAATACCGCCTGTGCCTTCAATATGAATATATTGGCGCATCCAATCAGGGGAGCAAGATACAAGAACGTGAACTGAAAGAATTCAACGCGTCGTTACCAATGGGATACACTGCCAAATCGGATAGTAATTACTGGAGTTGGAACACCAAAGACAATAAACAGTATCTGTTATTACTGCTGATCATTGCCATTATTTTCTTTACGACCAGTATTCTGTTCAATTCGCTGAAACAACCGTTGGCTGTTATCTTCGTCATCCCTATCTCCTATATTGGGGTATTCCTGACATTCTACTGGTTCAAGCTGAATTTCGACCAGGGAGGGTTTGCGTCGTTTGTCCTGCTATGCGGTATCACGGTAAATGCAAGTATCTATATATTAAACGAATATAACCAACTTCGCGAAGCCAGGCCCAAAATGCCCGCCTGGCGCCTTTACCTGAAAGCATGGAATGCCAAGATCACACCGATCTTCCTGACCGTGATCTCTACCATACTCGGATTTATTCCGTTCATGTTAGGTCCCGATAAAGAAGCCTTCTGGTTTCCGCTGGCAGCCGGGACCATCGGCGGATTGACCATGTCGATCCTCGGTATCTTCATATACCTGCCTATTTTTACTTTGAAGAAATAATCACCTTATTAATACTTAACCGCCAATAACTGTTTTTCTTTCCTAATTTTGTGATATTCTTGGACGATTTGTTAATTATCCAAACCCTTCTTACGTCTTAAATGTTTTATGCAGGAGCAGAAAAGTTGCAGAAGTTGAAAGTCCGATATCACCCTAAAAATAATTTAATGATGAAAGTTTTATTTAAGTATCTACGACTATTATCCCTCTCTACGAGCGGAGCGTTACTTTTGTGCATTGTATTTGCTGCAAACCCCGAAATTGCTGAAGGAACCATCACAGGTAAAGTATTCTGGTTTCATTTCTCTATTTTATTACTTGCATTCAGTGTATTGTTTATGGAAGCCACAGTGAAAAAAAGCAATTTTACCTTCTCATTACCCGACGGACTTTTATTACTTTTTGCCGGTCTGGCCTTGCTAAATTACAACTATGAGCTGGACCCGGAACCGGAAAGACTTCTTTTCGTCGGACAAATTACGACCTTATGGTTTATGTTGCGAGCCACGTTGCAAGCCCACCCGGAACTCAGGCTTTTCTTCCTGTCCATTATTATATGTACAGGTATCTTCGAAGCGGCCTGGGGAATGGGGCAACTGTACGGGGGAGCATCGACAAACCATCCGCTACTCAAAGGTGACGGACTTATTTTCAGCCCCGCCCCCTTCTCCGGTTATCTGGCAATCGTACTCCCTGTATGCCTGAACCTGGCTTTACGGTTTCGCGATTGCGACAAACTGGCCTGGTGGGAAACAAGGACGATGCTATTTTACCTGTCGGCATTCACGATCATACTCATCCTGATAGGGCTTCCCGGCGGGAAAAGCCATTCGGCGTGGCTGGCAGCCGGAATCTCATGCTGCTGGGTCTTCTATCTCCGGAAATCAGGGTGGCAGTTATTGAAGAAAAGGGTTATAAAGCATAATAAGACAGTGATCGTCAGCTGCATTGTCTTATTTATCGTTATTTCCGGACTTCCGACATTGGGCAGTGTTTTCAATACCGAGAAATCTGCCAACAGGATGCTGATGTGGAACGTAACGACCCAGGCCATACTGAACAAGCCTGTCACCGGCACTGGGCTGGGAGGTTTCCCCGTCTCATTCGCCCAGACACAGGCCGACTACCTAGCGTCGACGAAAGCCTCCGATACGGAACGGATGGCTGCGACCTGTCCCCCTTTCGCCTTCAACGATTATTTGCAGATAGGACTCGAATTCGGTATCGCCGGACTACTCCTTTTTGCGTTATGGATTGCTTTCTGCCTCTATTACGGGTTGAAAAACAAACAGGTCGGGGCAACGGGAGGTATCCTTTCGTTACTTTTCTTCTCCATGTATTCCTATCCGCTGCAACTACCGTCATTCTGGGTTCTGCTTATCTTCTTCTCGGCAATGTGTGTCACCCGGACGGAAAAACAACAGAAACCGTCTGTGAAAAGTTTTCCTTACATCGGGACATTCGCTGCCTTAGTCGCCTGTATCCTGTTTTTCGGACAGCGAAGTTATTACGAACCGTACAAAGAATGGAAGACTCTGCGGATCCTGGTAGAAAAGGAGGAACAGAAGGTTGCCGCACAAGGATATATGAGCTTGTACCCGCGCCTCTCCCACCGGACCGAATTCCTGCTGGAAGGCGCCCGGTGCCTGCAACAATCCGGACAGTATTCGAATGCCATCATCTGGAGTCGTCGGGCCATCCGGTTAAGTGCTGATCCCGAATTCTACTATATCCTTGCCGAAAGCCACCAGCAACTCGGACTTTATAAGCTGGCTGAGAAATATTTACTGCAATGCCTGCATATTCTTCCGGAACAGATAGATACTTATTATCTGCTAACCAAATTATATGCGGAAACAAACTACTACCACCCGGACAAGCTCAGGCTAGCCGCCCATTCCGTGTTGACCAAACAGCCGGACACCTGCTTCAAGCCCGCCAGGCAGATGAAAGAAGAAGTCTATCAACTTCTTTTACAACAAATGGCAAACAGTAAATAGAACAATCCCTTTGTTTTTATTGCACATTTAAATTATATCCCCTATCTTTGCCGAAATTTTGGAAGGAAGAGTTTCATGACGAATAAGATACATACTTGTAATCCGATGTTTATTTCCGGTTCAACACCGGATATCGAAGCTCATTTCTTTAATTTACGGGATAATAATTTCTTTATATAAGATGCGTTGGTTATTTTTACTAACGCATTTTTTTTGTGTCCCGCAAGTGGCGATTAAATAAGATATAACATTCTATAATATATTAATAAACAAAACAACCCAATTACTATGTCGAAGATTGGAATCAAAAAGGTGATTGTTCTGGGCTCGGGTGCCCTGAAGATCGGACAGGCCGGAGAGTTTGACTATTCCGGTTCACAAGCATTGAAGGCACTGAAAGAAGAAGGTATCAGTACCGTTTTGCTGAATCCGAACATTGCAACTATCCAAACATCGGAAGGGGTAGCAGACAAGGTGTATTTCCTGCCTATCACTCCGTATTTTGTTGAAGAAGTAATCAAAAAAGAACAACCGGACGGAATCCTGCTGGCTTTTGGTGGCCAGACTGCCCTGAACTGCGGTACTCAGTTATACACCAGCGGCACACTTGCCAAATATGGCGTAAAGGTACTGGGAACTTCTGTTGAAGCTATCATGTACACAGAAGACCGCGACCTGTTTGTAAAGAAACTGAATGAAATCGACGTAAAAACTCCGATCAGCCAGGCCGTTGAAACGATGGAAGATGCAGTGAAAGCTGCTTACAAGATCGGTTTCCCGGTAATGATCCGTTCTGCCTACGCACTGGGCGGTATGGGTAGCGGTATCTGCAAGGATGAAGCAGAACTGCGCACACTGGCAGAAAGCGCTTTCGCTTATTCTTCACAAATCCTGGTGGAAGAATCGCTGAAAGGCTGGAAAGAAATTGAATTCGAAGTAATCCGTGATAAAAACGACCATTGCTTCACGGTTGTAAGCATGGAAAACGTCGACCCGCTGGGTGTACATACCGGTGAAAGTATTGTGGTTGCCCCTACCTGCTCACTGACCGACAAGGAGCTGGATCTGCTGAAAGAACTGTCTACCAAGACGATCCGCCACCTGGGTATCGTAGGTGAATGTAACATCCAGTACGCATTCAATTCAGATACTTGCGACTACCGTGTGATCGAAGTGAATGCTCGTCTGAGCCGTTCTTCCGCCCTGGCATCTAAAGCAAGCGGTTATCCTCTGGCTTTCGTTGCCGCTAAACTTGCATTGGGTTACAGCCTCGATCAAATCGGCGAAATGGGTACTCCGAACTCGGCATACAAAGCTCCGGAAGTTGATTATATGATCGTGAAGATCCCGCGTTGGGACTTGACTAAGTTCGTTGGCGTAAGCCGCCTGATCGGTTCAAGCATGAAATCTGTCGGCGAAATCATGTCGATCGGTAAGAGCTTCGAAGAGATCATGCAGAAAGGTCTGCGTATGATCGGACAGGGCATGCACGGTTTCGTAGGAAACAACGACCTGGAATTCGACAACCTGGACGACGCCTTGGCAAACCCGACCGACCTGCGTATCTTCGCCGTAGCAAAAGCGCTGGAAGAAGGGTATACCGTAGAACGTATCCACGAACTGTCAAAGATCACTCCGTGGTTTCTGAACGGTTTGAAAAATATCGTAGATTATGCGAAAGTATTGTCTCAATACAATAAGATCGAAGATCTGCCCGAAGATGTACTGAAAGAAGCGAAACGTTTAGGTTTCTCTGACTTCCAGATCGCCCGTTACGTTGAAAATCCGGAAGGAAACATGGAAAAAGAAAACATCCGTGTACGTAACCTGCGTAAGAAACTGGGCGTTCTGCCGAGCGTAAAACGCATCAACACGATCGCTTCCGAACATCCGGAACTGACGAACTACCTGTACATGACATACGATGGCAGCGAACATGATATTCCTTACTACAAGAACGACAAGAGCGTGGTTATCCTGGGTTCAGGTGCTTACCGCATCGGTTCTTCCGTAGAATTCGACTGGTGTTCAGTCAATGCAGCCCAGACAGCCCGCAAGTTGGGTTACAAGTCGATCATGATCAACTATAACCCGGAAACGGTTTCTACCGACTACGATATGTGTGATCGTCTGTATTTCGACGAACTTTCTTTTGAACGTGTACTCGATGTAATGGACCTGGAAATGCCGAAGGGTGTAATCGTATCCGTGGGAGGTCAGATTCCGAACAACCTGGCAATGAAACTGTATCGCCAGAATGTTCCGGTGCTGGGTACTTCTCCGCTGTCGATCGACCGCGCTGAGAACCGTCACAAATTCTCCGCGATGCTGGATACACTGGGCATCGACCAGCCGCGTTGGGCAGAGTTGACCAGTATGGAAGAGATCGACGGATTTATCGAAAAGGTAGGATTCCCGATCCTGATCCGTCCGTCATATGTACTTTCAGGAGCTGCGATGAACGTTTGCCACAACAAGGAACAGATGATCGAATTCCTGGATCTGGCCGCCAAGGTTTCCAAAGAATATCCGGTTGTCGTATCCGAATTCCTGCAAGGAGCGAAAGAAGTTGAATTCGACGCTGTAGCCATGAACGGCGAAGTGGTTGAATATGCAATCTCCGAACATATCGAGTTTGCCGGTGTTCACTCAGGTGACGCTACACTGGTATTCCCGGCCCAGAAAATCTATTTCGAAACAGCACGCCGCATCAAGAAGGTGAGCAAAATGATCGCCAAAGAGCTGAACATCAGTGGTCCGTTCAATATCCAGTTCCTGGCTAAGAACAACGACGTGAAGGTAATCGAATGTAACCTGCGTGCATCACGTAGCTTCCCGTTCGTATCCAAAGTGCTGAAACGCAACTTCATCGAAACGGCTACACGCATCATGCTGGATGCTCCTTATACCAAACCGGACAAGAGCGCTTTCGATATCGACTGGATCGGTGTAAAAGCATCTCAGTTCTCATTCGCCCGTCTGCATAAAGCCGACCCGGTACTGGGTGTGGATATGAGCTCGACCGGTGAAGTAGGTTGTATCGGCGACGACTTCAACGAAGCATTGCTGTCTGCCATGATCGCTGTTGGCAACAACATTCCTAAAAAGAATATCCTGGTTTCTTCGGGAGCAGCCAAGAGCAAAGTAGATTTGCTGGAACCCTGCCGCCTGCTGAGCACAAAGGGATACAAGATCTATGGTACTGCCGGAACCGCCAAGTTCCTGAATGAGAACGGAATCGAAGCGACTGCCGTATGCTGGCCGGATGAACAGGGCGACCTGAATATCATGGATATGTTCAGCAACCACGTATTCGAATTGGTTGTAAACATCCCGAAAGATCATAGCAAACGCGAGCTGACCAACGGTTACAAGATCCGTCGTGCTGCGATCGATCATAACATACCATTGATCACCAACGCTCGTCTGGCTAGCGCATTTATCGAAGCATTCTGCACGATGGATGTAAAAGATATCCAAATCAAAGACTGGCAAGACTACAAATAAGCAAATATTTTTATTATATTTGTGACCATAATACGTAGAGACAGGGTATTACCTTGTCTCTACCTGTTTAATTTTAAATCATGCCCATGTACAGACTGCCGTTATTGTTCCTGACATTCATGCTGACATTCCTGGTCGCGCATGCATCGGTAGTCGTCCCTAATTTATTCGTAAAAAACTTCTCGGTAGATGATTATAAAGCCAGTTGTCAGAACTGGGGACTGTCGGTAGCCTCCGACGGCGTGCTCTATGTAGCCAATAATTCCGGACTGCTCACATTTGACGGAAACACCTGGAAGCTTTATGAAACACCCGATAAATCGGTTATAAACGGCGTAACATTCCTCAACGACACGATCTATACCATCAGTGAAGGTTCTTTCGGAGGATGGACCCTCGACCATTTAGGTGTTATGCGTTACCATAAGCTCTCCACGATACCGGCAGAAGTCAAGTTCAAAGAACCGCCCGCTCCCATTCCGTTCATCCTGCCCGATGAGATACTGCATGCACAACCCTCTGTCTTTACAACTATAAACGACCTGTATTTCATCGGTACCACCAACAACGGATTATATATAACAAGCCCGGAAGGGACTATCCTGCGCCATCTGTCAACCCACGACCAGTCATTACCCGACAATATCGTGCGCGCCATCTGCATCCAGGATGCGCAACAGATATGGCTGGCTTTCGACAATGGCATCTCACAGATAACATTCGACCCCTCGATCACTTTGCTGGGGAAGCGAAGCCAGATAGGTAAACTGAAAAATGCTACGCTCTTCAACGACACATTATATATCCAGACGAATATCGGATATTTCAAAAGGACATTAGACGCCGGTGATCATTTTGAACCGGTCGATATAAAGAAAGAGACATTCCACCTCCTGCCACAGAACAGTGTGTACGACTCGCTCCGTGTCAGCAATGTATTCTACGACACCGAATCATTGGGAGAGTTTGCCCATGCGGAACAGATCTATCCTATCGGCGACAACACCTATTGGCTTTGTGCTAAAAACGAAGCCGGCCTGTTCCATAACGATAACGGGAAAGGGACACTGAAATGCCGCATTCTGCTCAATAACTACAATATGAATATGGTGAGCAGAGACCGGAGGATATATCCTTTGAATGACACGCTTCACCTGATCTCGGCCATGCAGGGAGCCTTGCTGGTCAATATACGCGACCTGATAGAGGGAAGCCTCGGCCCTGCCACGCCCCTGCAAATATCCGAAATAAAGTATATCGACAAAGATGGCGTACACAACCTGCCGGTCAATTCGGAAAAGATCACCCTCCCCCATAATTTCCAGGAACTTTCCGTCTATGTAGGAAGCACGATCTTTACCCCGAACCATCAGATCAGTTATATGATAGAAGGTGTTTCTTCAAACTGGTCGCCCTGGCAAAAAGGCGGGGAGATCTCTTTCCTGCAACTTCCGGAAGGAAAATACGTACTCAAGATCCGCAAATATGTAGTAAAAGGGCCGTACCTTGAAATCGCCATTCCGATCACCGTCCGCCCGGCCTGGTACAACACGATATGGGCGTGGCTGATCTATATCATCGCCATCGCCGTAATAGGTAAATACACACTCAGCTACCATCTGAAAAACCTGCAACGGGAAGAAAAGAGCAAGCTGGATGCAAAAAGGCAGGCGGAAGAACAGAAAATCCAGCAGATGAAAAGCCGGATGCTGGAAGCTGAGCTGCAAAACAAGAATAACGAACTGACCCTGCAAACCTCCGCCCTGGTAAAAAGAAACCAGGCGGTACAGAAACTGCTTGACGAACTGGAGCAACAGAAAGAGACATTGGGCGACCGGTATCCGAACAAACTGTATACCCGGATGAAAAACCTGATGGAAGAATCGTTGAACGACCAGGCGGACTGGTTGTTGTTTGAGACGCATTTCAACAGCGCCCATCAGAATTTCATTGACCGGTTACGCCAACAATACTCCGACATTACCACCGGCGACTTACGTATCTGTTGCCTGCTCCGCATGAATCTTTCCACCAAAGAAATCGCATCATTGTTAAACGTATCAGTCCGTGCGATAGAATTACGACGGTACCGGTTAAGAAAGCGCCTATCACTCGACAGCGATACGAATCTCATTGATTTCCTCATGAATTTCTAAAAAGTATTTTCTAGAATCAGTATTTCACCAAACTGCTATTATACAATTAATTACCCGCTACTGTAGTAGACATGAGAAAGGCTTGATGTAGTATTTCCTCTCACACAAAACATTTGCGCAAGTAGTGTAGTAGTACTTTTTAATCGTTATGTTTCTAAATGTGTTTCCTTTGCCAGTGCAATTGAATCTTAATTTCTATAGACATGATGAAGCACGATTTGGAAGAACAACTGGAAGAGTTGGAAAGGCAGGGTATCAGTCGCCGCCATTTCCTCAAAATATTAACAGCAGCAGGAGTTATAACTGCTGTGGGTACACAAAAAGCTCATGCATTCTCTAGCAATGCAAAAGGGAAAATCCTGATAATCGGTGGAGGGGCTGCCGGAATTAGTATGGCTGCACGTTTGATGCACTGGTTGGATAGCCCGGACATTACATTGATAGACCCCAGCGACCGACAGTTCTACCAACCCGGCTTTACATTGATCGCCTCCGGTGTTTATAAACCGGACGAAGTATGGAAGAAGCAGGAAGATTGCATTCCCGACGGCGTAAAATGGATTAAAGATTCTGTTGCCGCCGTTGACCCGGTCATGAACCTGGTAACAACGAACAACAATGGAAAAGTCGCTTATGACTTTTTGGTCCTGACACCAGGTATACAGATTAACTGGGAAAAGGTGGAAGGGATTACACACGATACATTAGGAGCAGGAAATGCTCACTGTATATATGATTACGAAGGTGCACAAAAAACCTGGAAAGCGCTTCAGGAATTCGCAAAGACAGGCGGCCGTGGTATCTACACAGATACATACACAAAGCATAAATGTGGCGGAGCACCGAAAAAGATTTGTTTGCTGACAGAAGATTACAGCCGCAAACAAGGCACACGGGACAATTTGAAACTGGATTACTTCACAGCAGCGAAAGAGCTGTACGATATTCCGTTTTATACTCCCCGTCTGCTGGAGATTTACAAGGAACGTAATATTCCCATCAATCTCAATGTTCGCGTGAAAGGTGTCGATACGGCAGCCAAACAGGTACATTTTGAAAAGGTTGAAACAGTCGGAGAAGAGAAAGTATATACTCCATTCGTGGAAGATTACGATTTCCTTCATTTCACTCCGCCTATGTCGGCTCCCGATTTCGTTCGCGAGGCCGGTCTGGGATGGACGGAAGGCAAACTGGCTGCCGATGCCTGGGTGATGGTTGATAAAGCGACACTGGTTCACAAAACTTATCCGAACATCGTCTCCCTGGGAGATGTTGCCGGGATACCGACCAGTAAAACATCTGCGGCAGTACGCATGCAAGTGCCGATCGCTGCCAAAAACCTGATCTCGTTGATGGAAGGCAAAGAACCTGTTGAGAAATACAACGGATATGCTGCCTGCCCGATCGTAACAGACTATGGACACGTACTGTTGTGCGAGTTCGACTATGATAAAAAGCCGGTTCACTCGTTCCCGTTCAGCATGCTGGACACATCCAAGGAACAATGGGCGGCCTGGTTACTAAAAGTTTACATGTTGAAACCGATGTATTTCTACGGAATGCTGAACGGTTACGCATAACGGACCAAAATAACAACTCCCTATAATTCAAATGCCAAACTACAGAAAATCCCCGGCCTCAATCTCTGAGCCGGGGATTTTGTTTTATTATCCCCTACCCTCCCTCCGACTAAAAGGAAGGCTACCACTTATTAAGTCGAAACTCCTTACTCACTAGAACGAAAGTCCTTACCCACTACTATCAGGGTGTACAGGGTAGTGGATTACCCTGTACACCTTGGCTAGTTATCCTGTACACCATAATCAACTACGGTGTACACCCTGAAAACACTGAGTCGTAACCTTTGAATTAGTTAGTCCATAGGTTAGTCTTAATAATTAGTAGGATTACTCCATCTTCCGATAATACCGGGGCGTATAACCTGGCAATAACTCCGGATGGAATACCCATACAAGGTCTTTCAGGAGATAATCGGGATGTATCGGAAATTCCTCATAATAGGGTACTATTCCCGTATTACAGGTATAAATCCGGCGGTTCTTAAAGGCTTCAAAGTTTTCATAGGGCGTATACTCGGTACGAAGGTCCTTGTAGGTCATGTCGTTTGCCTGATTATATTTGATCAGCCACATATCGGCATGGATCGCCTTGTCGAGTACGGTTTCAAAAGCCAAAGGGGTACTGCCCGCTCCGGGAAGGTCTTTGAAGATATAATCGGCTCCGGCATCGTTGTAGAGATGGGCGACATAGCTATCACCTGCCGGCATATACCAGGAAGAACCGAATTTCTTTTCAGAAATGACGGTCGGACGGTCAGTGACTGTCTTCGCCAGCTCTTTCAGTTCCAGATATCGGTCTTCCGTTTCCCGGAAGATTGAATCCGCCATCGCTTCCTTACCGAATAACAAGCCATAGAAACGTATCCATTCGGTCCGTCCCAATGGCAACGACTCCATGTAATCGGCGGCCTCAATGATAGGAATACCCAGTTTCTCGGCAGGTCCGTATCCTGCATTCTGAAAAGGAGAAGCTATAATGATCTCTGCCTCTATATCTATAATCTTTTCAATATTCGGCGCTGTCGCCTCTCCCAGATCGGCAATCTTTCCGGCACGCAAACCCTCTTGAATGGAAGGCGTATCCATATACCGGGGTTCACATACGCCGATCACCTTATCCGCTTCATTCAACTGATCGATAATAGCGGCATGCACGGAGGTATAGACAACTATATTATGGATAGGTGTTCGCACCACTGTTCCTTTCGGCAGATTACCCGGTACCGACTGCTCACGGTCTACCAAAAGATACCGCTGCAGGATACGGGTACTGTCCCAAGGGTCACGAACTTCGACGGAAGTGTAGTCGTCGAAATATTGGATCGTAAAACCTTGGGCGTAATGAATAGTGTCGGAAGAGAGGGATTGACGGTCAGATGAACTTTGCTTCACATTACAACCGAATGTGAGGCAAAGCATCAAACCTATTAAAACTTTATAAAGTTTCATATACCTTTACTTTCTTTTCTTATTTAAGAAAGCCAACCCCCATAGGGTTAAGACCGGACACTTCCAGCTGATTAATCTTTTTACCCTCAGCCGAGAAGATAAACATATCGCCGGTACTTACATAATCAGAAGTACCGATATAAATATCACCGGTAGCCGGATTTACATTCAGGCTATAAGCACCATCCACAACTGTTCCGTCGGTAATAAAATTCTTTGAAGTTTCCGTATCGCTCTTCGCATCATAAGAAACGAACTGTGTATTGATAGGCAACCAGTTTGCATCATTTTCAGATTGGATGACATATAGTTTATCAGCAGCCATTCCCATCATAATATTATCGTTTGTATAAAGAGAAGTTGATGTTTCAGCCTTCAAATCAACACGTCGAAGGGAAGCCTTCACATCTGCAAAATTACCACCACATACCACATAGAGTTCCCCGTCACTGTCAGCATTCATATACATCGGGTTTAAACCTACAACGATCTTTTTTTCTTCAGTGAAAGAAACCGGGTCGACAACCGATAAAGTAGAGTCCTTTACAGGATTATATCCACCGGAGTTAGCAACATATAATTTACCACCAACCTCGCGAACCTGATAAGGATTAGGACCTACTTTCGTTTTCTTTGTGATCTCCATTGAAGTTGTATCGATCTCTGCCAGATGACCGTCAAACAGCGTTACATATACTTTCCCTTCATAAGCAGTCAGATAACGGGGAGACTGAGGCTGTCCGCTATCATCTTTCGGTGAAATTGTTTTCAATGACTTAGCAGTAGCATCTGTAATCTCAATTCTATTAGACTCACTTACGGCTATGTACATTTTAGAGCCATAAACTATAATATCATTGGCTGTATCACCTAATCCACGGCCGTTGACAGATGCAAATACTTTTGTTTTCAGTTCTTTTGTATTAGGATCATAATAATCTAACGTAGCGTTATTGGATTGCCATTTTCCTGAGTTCATGAAATAGACTCCCGGTAAAACAGGTACAGGTTCTTCAGTGAAATCAGTCACTTGTACTTTAGCAATAGTGTTCGACTCGCCTTTAGCATTAGCTGCAATTACAAGAATATAAGAAGCGAAATCCGTATCATCAGGGATTGTGAAGCTGTTTGTTCCAACTGCCGTTTCTCCCAGTTTCGTATCTTTACCATTACCATCAGAAGAAAGATAAAGTACATACTTTGTAATATCTTCCACAGAAGTTGGAGCTGTCCAACTAAGCATACCCCCGATCTTTGATGCATTTTTATCGATATCGGTAAATTTCACATCGGTTACAACACCGGTAGGGACTCCTTCTTGTTTGTTATCATCGTCGTCATCACAAGCGACGAAAGAAAAAGACATCAGTGCACATAGTGCAGACAGAAAAAGATAATTTCTTGTTTTCATCTTTCTTCTAGTTTTTAATATTAATAATTTATACTCAGAGTTATTCTCCATGACCGCCCCGGCATGGGATAATATTGTATGACATCGTACATTTTATTTGTCAGGTTCACAATCTCTCCCTGCAAACGAAACTTACAATTCCTGACTTGAAGCTCGCGATTCAATGAAATCGTATGTTCAGTGTATCTGTCAATCCGGTTATCTTCAATATTTTGAGGCAAAGCATACCTGTCACCCACTATTGTTACCGAATAACCGGCATTCACCCAGGGAGTTTGTAAAGACAAAGCAATCATACCCGAATGTTTAGGAGTATAGGGGATCTGGTGACGATAGTTCTTTGCCGTCTCCTTTGTTATATCTATTGCTTTTTGGAACGTATAATTGGCTTGAATTTGTGCCTCTATTTTTTCAAACAATGGAATCTCTGCCAGAAGATTGACATCTGCCCCTCCGATAGAGACTTTTCCCATGTTCATCATCTTCCATACAAACATAGTAGGCATGGCTACGATCTTATCGTCTACCTGGTTGTAATACCCATCAGCAGAAAGACTCAGGAAACGAAAAACAGAAAAATTTCCGCTCCAGGTCAGCCCTAAATTGTATTGCGTTGCCTTTTCCGGTTTTAGATTTGTATTTCCCATTCGCAGATAGTACAGATCATTAAAAGTAGGAACACGGAATATATCTTTATAGGAAACACGGACACGCAGATTTTCTTCCGGCAGAATACGCCAGGATGCACTCACAGCTGGAGATAACCGCTTACGGTCGGCCGGACGATCACCGGATTCCACGTTTTCCGTCATATAAGTACCTAAAACACTTGCTGTCACTGTCAACCGGTTATCTTTATACTGTCCTGCCAGATAAGTTAAAGAGGTATTACGGGTAGGGAATGGGCATTCGGGCAAGGTGTTATCTAATGTATTTACAAAAAAATCTTCTATAAGCGAAAAAGAGAGACGATCGGACAGTGTATACAGTCCGGCTACCGAAGCATAATACTCCCGCTGCGTGTAATTATCGATCTGTACTCCATTTTCATATTTATTGTTCACATCTTTGAAGCGGTTCCAGGCATAATTAAATTTAACCTGAGCTTGCAATGCGAATTTCTTACTTAATTGATTTTTATAATGAGCTTGGATAAAAGCATTCTTATCCCATAATCGTTGACCGGCATAATCATTGTATAAAACGACAGAACCTGGTAATCCTCGCTCGGAATCAAAATAATATCCTTTTACAGATAAATTTCCTCCACGTCCCAAATCTCCCCAAAGGTTTAATTCCGTACGCCAGGATTCGATATCGCTATTGTGTCGCTTCAAGTTTTCTACTTGCGACACATTCGTCAGTGTAAAAGGATAATTCCCGTCCGCCCTCAAATAATCTCCATTCAAAGAAGCGCCCCATTTCTTTCCCAGCTTTTGTTCGTAAAGTATATAAGGATTCACCATACCGAAAGAGCCGGTCTTTACCTGAGCATTCAGACGAAACGGTTTTGTAAGAAAATCCGGGCGCAATGATTTGATACTCAACGCACCAGCCGATGCACACATACGTGCCGTCTGGAAGATATCATCAGTCTGGCCAATGGATAAGGAAACCATTTCTACATTATCCAGCGAGAAGCGGCTGATATCTACCTGACCACTTTGGGCATCGGTAATTGTTACTCCGTCATAACTGACAGCGGTATGTTGTGCTCCCAAGCTTCGAACGGAAACGGTTTTCAACCCTCCTATTCCACCATAATCCTTGACGGTCACCCCAGAGAAATGTTTGACGACTTCCGAGAGATTTTGTACTCCCAACCGTTCGATGTCTACACGATCCATCACCTGCAAAGGGGTGGCTTCACGAACAATAGAGGGAGAGATATTCCCTATTACTTCTATTTCAGATAGTTGGAAATAAGTCGTTGTATCTATCTGCTGTGAAAACGTATATGTAGATATAAACAATTCCACAATAAAAATCATTAAAAAGTTTATATTAAACATGCCAATACACTTTAACTAATTAATAAAATAAATACTTCATGTTCAGACATTAAATCAACCATATTTCCACCTTCATATTCTAAAAAATTAGAATTAAAAACAAATAAAAAAGCAATTATCAATATATAATACTTACAATAAATTTACTATGTTCACGTCCTATATTGTAAGTATTTATATATTGCCTTATGAATCGTTGTTCATAAGGCAATAATTGTATAATTAAACAAATCCAATGGATCAATATTTGTTGGAGATAAACGATTTACAAAATCCCTTATGGCATAATCATCTAATAGTTTATCTGCATGTATCGAATATCCATATTTATTCTTTCCCTCTGAACAAAGCAGATAAATAGTATTATTAATAGAATCAATATATTTAACCATTTTTGTTTCATCCAGGCCATCACAATACACACTAATTTTATATTTAAAAGGAGTATTATCACTCACTATCTTCAAACCATAAATATTACTTACTCGTGCTATTTCACTTTGAATATACTCATTGGCTTGTCCCATATATAAATATTTTGACTTAATAATAACATCATCATTAAAACGTGTTATTAAACTAGTCTGAAAAACCCCTATTTGACCTGAAATATAAGTCAAACGTATATTTATATATGGTTCTTGCAGTGTGGGAAAAGCTGTTATTTCTGATTTATAACAATCTAATAAACCTTTTTTCAGATTTTCTTCCATAACAAAATCAGCTAGTGGGATAAGTCCATTCTCCGAAATGTCAACAATACTATGTTTATCTTCATTATTTAAAGTACTCAACCAATTAGAAAGATTAACATTTAAATCATTTATATTCTTAGGAGGGGTAAAACTAGCAAATTCAGCACCACCTCCTATTGTTTTAACAGAAACCATCATTGATGTCAATTCATTAGAACTAGTTGAACCATTTGAATAACTTTTACCAAGGCCTAATTCGCCGGACACCTCAGAACCGTTTTTCATTTTAAAACCATAAGAAGCATTTATATCTGTATTCATATCCTTTTCGTTTGTTTCTTCAGATATATTTTTCTTATGCAACCCCGTGTATACAACTGAGGCACGTCCTCCTGTTATAAAATCGGACAACACAAATCCACCATAATTGTAAAATAGCTCAGTTGGAGTTGTTCCATATAACTCATCTTTAAAATCACTTGATAAATAATTCAAAATAATTTCTTTCCTAATACGTGAGCTCATTTGCATTACATACTGAGATCTTTTATAAATAACATCCAACTCTCCAAAAACTCTATTTTCTTCATTAAGAGTTGAATTAGTAAATATTCTACTCATTTTTCTTTTTGCCCCGATAGAAAATAAACCTAAATTTAAAGAAAATCCCCCATTGATTTTTTTACTCATACTAGATTTCTCTGTATACCTTTGAAAATCTGAATAAGCAAAGCTATTAGCAATACCTTCATTAAGATTTTTAGTTAAAAAATAACTTGGTTTATCTTTGGATAATTTTTCAATATCAACTACTGAATAAGTTACATTTTCTATTGTACCTACAGGAAAAAAATCATCTTTATATGCTCTTCCCAGACATTTATCAAATGTTACTAACAACCGGGGAGAAAATTGAGAGTGCGACTTAGTATTCTCTATTGGTACCCAAGGATAATCAGGATCTCGCTCTTTTAAAACAATTCCTTTTTCACTATCACTTTCAGGATATTCCCTTTGATCGTCCTCTTTATTACAAGAAATAAAAACTAATGCAAGCAAAAATAAAACAGTTTTCTTCTTCATAATATAATAATTTACATAAATAATAAAAAAACAAACGAAATCTCATGTAATAATATATACCTTTTACAAGATATTTTTTACTCAACTGTTAGCAACACGGTAATTATTAGATCTGAACAAATTTTTCCTAATTCCGATCTCAATAATGACTATAAACTCTGTATTGCTTTATTGAGCATTGATTAATACTGACAGATATTGCTTATATATCCAATTATATTTGGTTTAAGCTATATATACTCAGGTCTATCAACACCTTTACCCGAGGTATTGCATATTACAGAATAATGGCAGGTTTTCTGACTTGTTCTCCCATGATCGGCCGCCTTCCCAAGGATCCTAAAATCCTCAGTGGCAACAAGATTTGCCGGGGTTACAGAACTTACAGCTACGGGTACAGTTCCGGATTTGCACCGGATTCCCTATTACTAACGGCCGGCGGAAGCCAGACCGTTACACCATAATCCGGTGGCAAAAGTACAAATAATATCAATTACTATACCTGATAATTTAAAATACTACTTCTGGTAATATAATTTAACAGATCATACCACCATCCCCCAAACCACTCCGCACACAAAATGCCAACCCTTATTCTTCAAAAAACAGCGTAATTTTTCCTCAAATTGTTCCATATCGCAAAACAATTGGTTCATTTCGGAATGACTACAAAATTAGTTTAAAGTTTAACTAAATGCAAAAAAGCCAAAAAAGTAATATGTTCCGGTTTCCGACAGGTTGTTTTCGTAATATTGCACGGTTGAAAAAATATATTGACGAGGTTTAAAAAGAATTGTATGGGAGAAACAAAAGGTTATGTTTCGCAGGTTATCGGTCCAGTCGTGGATATTCACTTCGATAATGAAAAAGAAGAGAAAATAGTGCTACCACGTATTCATGACGCCATGGAGATAACCCGTCCTAATGGGAAAATACTGATCGTGGAAGTTCAGCAGCACATTGGGGAAAACACAGTCCGTACAGTCGCTATGGATACGACAGACGGACTGCAACGAGGAATGGAAGCCGTATCATGCGGTTCGCCCATTACCATGCCGGTCGGCGATCAGGTAAAGGGGCGTTTGATGAACGTGACAGGCGATCCGATCGACGGGATGAAAATGCTGGATAAAAAAGGAGCTCTCCCTATCCATCGTGAGCCGCCGAAGTTTGAAGATCTGACAACCAGCAAAGAGGTGCTCTACACCGGTATCAAGGTGATCGACCTGCTGGAACCCTATTCCAAAGGAGGTAAAATCGGGTTGTTCGGTGGCGCCGGAGTCGGAAAGACGGTTCTTATCATGGAACTGATCAATAACATTGCCAAAAAGAATAACGGTTTTTCTGTTTTCGCCGGCGTGGGTGAACGTACCCGTGAAGGTAACGACCTGTTGCGCGAAATGATACAGTCGAATGTAATCCGTTACGGTAAAGAATTTAAGGAAAGTATGGAAGCCGGTCATTGGGACCTGTCGAAGATAGACCACGAAGAACTGGCTAAATCGCAGGCGACACTGGTGTTCGGACAGATGAACGAACCGCCGGGAGCACGTTCGTCGGTCGCCCTCTCGGGACTGACCATCGCCGAATCGTTCCGCGACCTGGCTCCGGAAGGCGAGACTCGCGATATATTATTCTTTATAGATAATATTTTCCGCTTCACGCAAGCCGGTTCCGAAGTATCCGCCCTGTTGGGACGTATGCCGTCGGCAGTTGGTTATCAGCCGACACTGGCTACCGAAATGGGAGCCATGCAGGAACGTATCACCTCGACGAAAAAAGGTTCCATCACCTCCGTGCAGGCTGTTTACGTACCGGCAGACGACTTGACCGACCCGGCACCGGCAACGACCTTTACACACCTGGATGCTACCACCGTGCTGAGCCGTAAGATTACCGAACTGGGTATCTATCCGGCAGTCGACCCGCTGGAATCGACATCCCGCATCCTCGACCCGCTGGTCGTAGGCAAGGAACATTACGAAACGGCACAGCGTGTGAAACAGATACTCCAGCGTAACAAGGAGTTACAGGATATTATCTCTATCCTGGGTATGGAGGAACTTTCGGACGAGGACCGCCAAACGGTTAACCGCGCCCGCCGTGTACAACGTTTCCTGTCGCAACCTTTTGCCGTGGCGGAACAATTCACCGGCGTACCGGGCGTAATGGTCTCTATCGAAGACACCATCCGCGGATTCAATATGATCATGGACGGTGAAACCGACGATATCCCTGAACAGGCCTTCCTGAATGTAGGAACGATTGAAGATGTGATTGAAAAAGGAAAGAAACTGGCAGAACAAGCAAATTAAAAACGTATGGAACTGGAAATCATATCCCCTAGTGGCGTTTTATTCAAAGGAGAGACAAATTATGTATCCTTTCCGGGTACGGCAGGCTCGTTCGACGTCCTGCCCCATCACGCTCCGATGATCGCTGCCCTGGAAGAAGGAGTTATCCGGTACCAGACAAATGAAAAGAAAGAACAAGAAATAAAAATACAGAGCGGATTCGTCGAGATAAAAGGCGATATCCTGTCCGTATGCATTGAATAAAAAAATACGATCATGAGCGGTAGATTAAGAATGAAGCTAATGGGCTTGACTACCTTTATTAATGTAGTTATCGGCGTCGCACTGGGAGGCCTGTTATACACCATCTGGCCTTCGCATTATTATGAGTGGTATCCTTCGATACCGGTGTTTTACTGGCTAAGCAGCATGTTTATGATCTACTTTCTGGATCATGTCAAACGGAAACACGGAGACGTTACGGTTGTTACTTATATGGTAGTCCGCCTTTGCAAATTCACGCTCGCACTGGTTTTCCTGTGGCTTTATGCCGCTTTGGTCGGACAGAACCTGAAAGCCTTTGGCTTCACGATGATGTTGTTCTATTTCATTTATCTTGTACTGGAAACATATACATTGTATCTGTTTGAGAAAAAGAGAATGAATAGTGAGAAAAAAGAAAAAGATGAACAGAATAAAAAATAACAGCCTGTTTTGGTTTACTTTCTTGTTACTGGTTTGCATCAGCTTTCCGGTAAGCGCCTCCACGGATGCGAAACAAGGTGAGGTAGATGTGCAGGATATCGTATTCTCACACATCAAGGATGCCTACACCTGGCACATCACGGAGTGGAACGGGAAAGAGATTTCCATACCGCTGCCCGTCCTGCTGAAAAGCGAAGAACGCGGATGGGACTTGTTCCTCTCCTCACACCTGCATCATGGCAATGTGCATCATAACTATTACATCGCCAATGAAGGTAAACATGCCGGAAAGGTGGTAGAAAAAAACAGCAGAGGCGAAGAAGTAAAGCCCTGGGACTTGTCGCTTACCAAAAACGTATGCGGCCTGCTTCTCAGTTGCGGCTTACTGCTTTTCATCGTGCTGCGTACCGCCCGCTGGTATAAAAAGCATCCGTATGAAGCCCCCGGAGGATTTACCGGATTGATGGAGATGGCGGTCATGTTCATACATGACGGCGTAGTGAAGGAAGGAATCGGCAAAGAATATAAGCCTTTCTCTTCTTATCTGCTGACGGTCTTCTTCTTCATCCTGATAAACAACCTGATCGGTATTATTCCGATTTTCCCGGGAGGAGCCAATATCACCGGTAATATCACAATTACCGCCGTGCTGGCCTTATGTACATTCCTGGCAGTGAACCTGTTCGCTACCAAGGAATACTGGAAGGAGATATTCTGGCCCAACGCCCCTATCTTCCTGAAGTTACCGTTGCCGATCATGCCCTTCGTGGAATTTTTCGGCATACTCACCAAGCCGTTCGCCCTGATGATCCGTCTGTTTGCCAATATCATGGCCGGACATACAATCATTCTGGCGTTGACTTGCCTGATATTCATCACCGCTTCGATGGGAACAGCCATAAACGGCACGATGACAATCGTATCCGTATTGTTCACCGTGTTTATGAACTGTCTCGAACTGCTGGTGGCATGCCTTCAGGCCTATATATTCACCCTGTTGTCGGCCAACTATATCGGATTGGCCAAAGTACGGGAATGAACAAACATATTTATTAATAATAAGATTACTAATTTTAAAGATTGAGAGTTATGTTATCAGCAATTTTATTACAAGCAGCAGCCGGTGCAGGCATCGCTAAACTTGGAGCAACAGTAGGAGCAGGATTAGCTGCTATCGGTGCAGGTATAGGTATCGGATTGATCGGTAAAGGTGCCGTCGAAGGTATCAGCCGCCAACCGTCGGCAGCCGGTGACATCCGTACGTCCATGCTTATCATGGGTGCATTGGTAGAAGGTGTTGCCCTGTTTGCGATCGTAGTATGTTTCTTAGGATTGTTCCAATAAATAAAAGTAAACTATGTCATTGCTCACACCAGACGCAGGGCTTTTATTCTGGATGATCCTTTCTTTCGGAATCGTCTTTGTTATTCTTTCCAAATATGGTTTCCCGGTAATCATCAAAGCCGTGGAACAACGGAAAGAATACATTGATCATTCCCTCGAATCGGCCCGCCAGGCAAACGAACAACTTGCCGGCATCCAGGCCGAAAGCGAAAAGATTCTTGCCCAGGCAAGAGAGCAGCAGAATGAGATTCTGAAACAAGCCCTGGCCGAAAAAGAACAGATTATCAGCACAGCCCGGCAAAAGGCATCCGCTGAGGCACATCTGCAACTGGAGGAAGCGACACGCCGGATAGGGGAAGAAAAGGACAAAGCCATCCGCGAAGTCCGCACCGAAATCGCCGACCTGTCAGTCGCCATTGCAGAGAAAGTGATGAAAGAGAAAATCAGCCGTACCGATGAACAGGAAAAGATCATCAACGGGCTGCTCGACAATGTTTCGTTTAGTAAATCATAAGATATGGACGTAGGTACAATCTCTTCCCGGTACGTCAAAGCACTCTTTTCGCTGGCAAAAGACAAGCGGCAGGAGGACCGGGTATATGATGACATGAAGATGCTGACCATCAGTTTCGAGCAAGAGCCGGGACTGAAAGCGGTGCTCGACAACCCTATCTTTCCCCTGGAGGAGAAAGTAAAGTTGCTGACTACCGCCGCCGGCCTGGAAGTATGCGAGTTGTTCACCCGTTTTATCCGCCTGGTACTTCAGCACAAGAGAGAGAGCTTGTTACCGCTAATGGCATATATTTATATCCATATGTACCGGAAAGACAAGAAGATCACCCGGGTGTTGTTCAAGACACCGGCTCCGGTAGATGAAGCGACACAGGAACATTTAAAGGAACGGCTGAAGGAAGAGACCGGCAACACCATCGAATTCATGGGAGTGATCAAGCCGGAACTGATCGGTGGCTTCGTGCTCCGTATCGGTAATACCCGGATAGATGCCAGCTACGCCCGGCAACTGCGGGAAATCAGAAATCAGCTAATCGAAAAAAATTAAAAAAGAAAAACGTATGACAGACCAGATAAAAGTAAGTGAAGTTTCCGCCATTTTACGCGAACAACTGGAAGGTATCAACACCACGATCCATCTGGAAGAGGTGGGCACTGTGCTTCAGGTCAGTGACGGTGTGGCACGTATCTACGGGCTGGACAATGCCGAAGCCAATGAATTGTTGCAATTCGACAACGGAATGGAAGCCATCGTGATGAACCTGGAAGAAGACAACGTAGGTGCCGTATTGCTCGGCCCGACCGACCAGGTAAAAGAGGGCGACACGGTGAAACGTACACGTCGCATCGCTTCCATCAACGTAAGCGAGAACATGATCGGTCGTGTAATCGATCCGCTGGGCAACCCGATCGACGGTAAAGGCGAGATTGTCGGAAAGAAATGTCAGATGCCGCTGGAACGAAAAGCTCCGGGCGTTATCTACCGCCAGCCGGTAAACGAACCGTTACAGACTGGTATCAAAGCCGTAGATGCCATGATCCCTATCGGACGCGGGCAACGTGAATTGATTATCGGTGACCGTCAGACAGGTAAAACCTCGATCGCCATCGACACGATCATCAATCAACGCAGTAATTATGAAGCCGGCAATCCGGTTTACTGTATCTATGTGGCGATCGGACAGAAAGGTTCTACAGTAGCTTCTCTGGTAAACACCTTACAGGAAAAAGGGGCGATGGATTACACGATCGTAGTCAGTGCCACAGCTTCCGACCCGGCTGCCATGCAATATTTTGCTCCTTTTGCCGGAGCTGCCATCGGCGAATATTTCCGCGATAGCGGACGTCATGCATTAGTTGTCTATGATGACCTGTCGAAACAGGCGGTCGCTTACCGCGAGGTATCCCTGATCCTTCGCCGGCCTTCGGGCCGCGAGGCTTATCCGGGTGATATTTTCTACCTGCATTCACGCCTATTGGAACGTGCAGCGAAAATCATCAACCAGCAGGAAGTAGCCAGCCAGATGAACGACCTGCCCGACAGCATGAAAGATAAGGTAAAAGGTGGCGGTTCGCTCACTGCCCTGCCGATTATCGAGACGCAGGCGGGTGACGTGTCGGCTTATATCCCGACCAACGTAATTTCCATCACCGACGGACAAATATTTCTGGAAACAGACCTGTTCAACCAGGGAAACCGTCCGGCTATCAACGTGGGTATTTCCGTATCCCGTGTGGGTGGTAACGCACAGTTGAAAGCGATGAAGAAAGTGGCCGGTACGCTGAAAATCGACCAGGCACAGTTCCGCGAACTGGAATCGTTCACGAAATTCGGCGGCGATATGGATGCGGTAACCGCCTTCACGATCGACAAAGGACAGAAGAATACACAACTATTGATACAACCCCAGTATAACCCGATGCCTGTGGAACAGCAAATCGCTATCCTGTATTGCGGCACCAAAGGTTTACTGAAAGAGGTTCCGCTGGATAAGGTACACGATTTTGAAAATGCGTTCTTACAGACTCTGATCACCAATCATCAGAAAGACGTACTCGATATATTAAAATCGGGTGTGATAAATGATGAAGTCAGCCGTATCCTGGAAGAAACAGCCCACCAGGTCAGCGGGGCATATAAAGCAGGTTGATAACAGAAATTAGACTATGGCATCACTGAAAGAGATAAAAATCCGTCTTGCGTCGATCAGAAACACGCAGAAGATCACCTCCGCCATGAGGATGGTGTCTTCTGCCAAACTGCATCATACGCAGACGATTGTCGAACATATGCTCGAATACGAGAGTAAGCTGAGCGCCATATTAAGGGGCACGCTGTCAGCCGAAAGCGATATGAGTTCACCTTATGCGGCTGTTCGTGAGGTGAAACAGGTGGCTATCGTCGCTTTTTCCTCCAACAGCGGGTTGTGTGGCGCTTTCAATGCGAACATATGGAAAGAGTTAACAGCCCGTCTCCACCGGTATGAGGCGGACGGTATAACCGTGCGCATTTATCCGGTCGGCAAAAAGGTGGCGGACGAACTGCATAAAGCTGGTTATCAGACCAATGACAGCTTCCTTACGATCGGCGACAAACCGGCCTACGAGGATGCTTCGCAACTGGCAGTAGCCTTGATGGAGTTGTATATATCCGCCCAGGTCGACCGGGTGGAACTACTCTACCATCATTTCAAGAATATGGCGGAACAGGTACTGACCGAAAAGGTTTTCCTCCCGGTTTCCCTACCGGAAGCAGACCCGGAAAGTGCTTCGAGCAACTATATTCTGGAGCCGTCTGCCGAACAGTTGCTGGCCCTACTGCTCCCCAAAGTGCTCCATCTGAACATCTACACGACCTTGCTCGACACTGTCACTTCCGAGCATGCCGCCCGCATGCTTGCCATGCAGACAGCCAACGACAACGCCAACGACCTGATCCAGGAACTGACGTTGCAATACAACAAAAACCGCCAGCAGGCCATCACCAATGAATTGCTGGATATTATGGGAGGAAGCGGTCAATAATCTTTTACATCGATAAATAAACGAAGCCCCGGCGAATCACTTCGGCGGGGCTCCTGGCTTTAAAATTATTATTGAACAATTTCTAACAACCAAATCTAATACTTAATAGAAGAATAATATCATTAATTGGGCAGTTAGTACACGTAAAAACATTGTCAACGGATAAACTGTAGCATAACCTACTGCCGGAACATCATTTCCCGCCGTTGCATTCGCATAAGCCAAAGCGGGAGGATCCGTCGTACTGCCAGCCAGCAATCCCATCAACGTATAGTAATTCAGTTTAAAAAAATACCTGCCAATCAATCCGATGACTAATAAAGGTAGCATTGTTATAATAAAACCGTAACCAATCCAGGCAAATCCGCCTTTATTCACGATAGTATCCACAAAACCATCCCCGGCACTCAGCCCGACACAGGCAAGGAACATAGTTATACCAATCTCCCGGAGCATCAGATTGGCACTCTGGGTAGTATAAGTAACCAGTTTATAACGGTATCCGAAACGGCTGATCAGGATAGCGACAACCAACGGACCACCTGCCAAACCCAGCTTGATAGGTTGAGGAATCCCTGGGAAACTAATTGGAATACTTCCCAGAATAATACCTAAAGCGATACCGATAAATATTGGAATCAAGTTCGGTTCATTCAGACGTTTCATCGAATTACCCAATATCATACTCACCTTATCGACAGCCAGTTCACTACCGACTACGGTTACACGGTCACCAACCTGCAATTGCAAACCTTGTGTTGCTACCAGTTCCACTCCGGCACGATTCACACGTGTTACATTGATACCATGCAAACGGCGTAACTGCAAATCCCCCAGTTTAGTACCCGTCAGTTCCGGCTTTGTCACCAAAATGCGGCGGCTGACAAAAGCACTTTCGGCGGGAATCCATTGTTTACGGTCCATCTCTATCTCTTGACCGATAAAGGTTTTTATAGTTTCTGCATCATGTTCAGTCGTGATCACAAATATTTTATCATCTTCTTCCAAAATCGTACTGCCGGTAACAATGTCTACTTTATTGGTCTTGTTACGCCAAATACGGGATATGACAAATTCCCTATGCTCCAACAGGGCGGCAAGTTCCATTATCTTCCTGCCAAAAAGAGCCGGATTCTTCACTATCAACGATATAGGTGTGGCCTCACTATTATGCACATTATTCTCTTCTTCCAGCTTTTTCGTCTCCTGGTCAAAACTTATATGAAAAATATACCGGACAAACAACATGGAAAGGATGATACCGACGACCCCCAGCGGATAAGCAACGGCATATCCCAATGCAATCGTATCATCAGAAGTCCCCGTCATATCACTAAATGCCTGTTGAGCAGCCCCCAGTCCCGGCGTATTTGTTACTGCACCCGATAAAATACCGACCATCGTCGGAATAGGAATTCCTGTCACAAAATGTATCACCAAGGCCATCATAACTCCGAGAAAGACAATTCCGCAAGCCAGGCCATTCAAAGTCATCCCCCCTTTCTTAAAAGAAGAGAAAAAACCGGGTCCGACCTGCATGCCGACTGAATAAACAAACAGGATCAATCCAAACTCTTTAAAGAAATGAATAACAGATGGATTGATTGTAAACCCAAAATGTCCCAGTAGAATACCGACAAACAATACCAGGGTTATCCCCAGAGAAATTCCAAATACTTTGATTTTACCAAGTTGGATCCCTATGGCAATAACCAGAGACAGTAAAAGGATGGAATGTCCGATACCTTCTCCCCATAATAATTCATGAATCCATTCCATAGTCAATCGCTTTTGAGGCACAGCAAAACTCCACGCCACAACGCGAACAAAGCTTCTCCATGATTTTCATACACTTTAGAATTAATATTCTTTTCGAACCATTTCCCTAACCCACGAGGAAAAACAGCCTTTAACGAACGGCAGGTCTTCTGACTGACTCCCATCCTGAAGCCTTCC
>ERZ791611.562-NODE-562-length-34681-cov-13.640530_pt1 | contig 34681 bp, 32 predicted proteins | sample MGYA00510275_ERZ791611 | MGnify/ENA primary metagenome ERZ791611 (study PRJEB30046, sample SAMN00791912) | human gut metagenome | study: EMG produced TPA metagenomics assembly of the A metagenome-wide association study of gut microbiota in type 2...
AATACCATATCTAACTAAGAATTGCAGTTTTGGACTTAATCTCAATTCAGTCACCGGACATAAGTCGTGCAAACTGGACATTAAGTCTGCAATTAACTTTTTTTCTGCATAATTTAATTCAACCGCGCCATTACTGGATTCTTGGCACATCTAAAATGCAACTTCCTCATCTATTTTAGTGCGTTACTATGTTATATTTTTAGTACATGTCCATAACTAGGCCAAAATTTTTCTCATTACTAGCCTACCTACGATTACTTTTTCTTTATCGCCATACCTATATATACTTCTGTTTAGGAGATTTTCCTATTTTTGACTTTTATGCGTCTTTTGATTTTGCAAACAAAAAACGCTCTCTTTCGAGAGCGCCTTTTGCTTTTTGCCCTTGCGGACAATAACTGATAATTTTTTGGGATTCTAAGCCCAATTTGTAAATCAATTATATACTATATTTTCTTTAGCTGTCAACGGCTGATTCTATAATGTTATTTTTTACTAATGTGCGGATTCCTGCCAAATCTTCTTCACTAACTTTTATACCATATAATATATGATTTCGCTTTTGTGGTTCTATAATGCGTACTTTACTTACTGTTTTTACTTGATTTGTTTCTACTATTGTCCCCTTTTTCATATATTCTAGTAATTTTTCAAATGATATATCTTTTTTGTAATGAATTTTCAATTCAGCAAAAACAAGACTACTATATTTCATTGTAATTGTACTTTTATCAATTTCAGAACGCTCCACTTTTTCAATATCATTTGACAATTCCTCATTTCCAGGATTTTTTAAATTAAGACTGCATAATGATTTTATTCCCAAAAGGGTATACATTGAGTCCTTTAACTCATATTCATGAGGTCTTAAAATAGCATGCTTTTCTTTTTTCGATGTTAAAGGAACAACTGTAAGTAACGTACTCTTCTTTCTGTCGTGTGTGTTAAGAACAATTGCATAATGAGGATAACTAAATTCATGTCCTACACCACATCCAAAATCAATCAATACAATCTGACCTGCTTCATAAGCAGGAAGATAAGTTGAATCAAAAGTCTGCTCAGTTTTCTTAAATTTAATATACATGCTTAAAGCATGTATAAATCGATTATAATTCAACAAGCTTGATTTCTCGAGCTCATTAATATAGGAAAGATATTTTTTAAGTATTTCTTTCATCATGCATTAGCATCTCATCAAACACCGAATAAATATCGGTACTTATGAGATCTCTCCTTTCACTGTGATTAACTACTAATCCTTACTCTTATTTTTACTATTCAGTTCATACTCTTTTAAGCTATTTCTCTCTCTAACCATACGCTTAGCTATGCGCATTGATGTCTGTAATGCCGATTTTAGTAACTCACGATCTTCATTATAAGAAGCAGTACCTTCATGAGGTCCAAGATACAAATCCGAATCTATATCTTCCAACATTTTTTCAAGGTCATCAGCTATTTGCGCTTCATCACGTTTTGCCGCTACCGGTAATTCGTTCACAGTATCATCTAGTAATGTATTTAAATCAACCTTAAAAAACTCTGAAAAAGTCTTTAATACATCAAAACTCGGCTTTCTCCGGCCCTGTTCATACATTCCGATAGAGCTAGTAGATAATCCAGTTCCTTCTCCTACTTCTTGCTGTGTTAATTTTTTTGCACGTCTTAGTTCTTTGATTTTATCTTTAAATTCCATATGCTTATTCTCCTTACTTACATTATAACACTCAAAGTGTTAAAAACAAATATAACAAAAACACAAAACGTGGTTTAAGTAAAATTTATTATTGAAACGCAAAAAGCCGCATCGCATGCTCCAAGGAGCACACAATGCGACTTTTCGCTAAGAGATTGATGGTTATCTATCATTGCACAACAGCGCGTAAGCGCCATTGATACAACCAATGTATAGTAGCTGCCTTTTATTTCACAGCAGCGCACAACAACTCTATATTAAATTTTCAATTACTTTTTACCACCCAAGTACGCTTCCATAACGCGCGGATTGCTGGCAATGTCTTCGGCTTTGCCGTGAAGTACAATGTTGCCGGTTTCCAGTACGTAGGCGTAGTCGGCGATTTTAAGGGCTTGGCGCACGTTCTGTTCAACTAAGAGAATCGTGGTGCCTTCTTTGTTGATTTCTTTGATGGTTTCAAAGATTTCGTTAACTACGAGCGGTGCCAGGCCCATAGACGGTTCGTCCAGGAGAAGCACTTTCGGTCGCGCCATCATAGCACGGCCAATAGCGAGCATCTGCTGCTGGCCACCGGAAAGCGTACCGCCCAGCTGGTAGCTTCGTTCGTCAAGGATTGGAAAGCGTTTGAAGACTTTCTTGATGTCGTTGTCGATTTCTTTGTCTTTGCGAATATACGCGCCCATTTCGAGGTTTTCGTAAACGGACATGTCCTGCAAGATCTGACGACCTTCCGGCACCAAGGAGATGCCTTTTTTCACGATGTCAAAGGTGGCTTTCCCGGTTATATCTTCGCCATTAAAGGTTACTTTTCCGACCGTCGGCTTTAAAAGCCCCATAATGGTGCGCATAGTAGTGGATTTGCCGGCCCCGTTGGCACCGATAAGGGACACGATGGACCCTTCCGGTACTTCGAAGTCGATGGATTTAATGGCCGTAATATTGCCGTAACCGGCTACGACGCCTTCTAATTTCAGCATATTAGGCCTCCTTCCCAAGATATGCCTCGATAACGGCCGGATTCTGCTGAATTTCAGCCGGCGTACCTTCGGCGATTTTCTTACCAAAGTTAAATACGACTAAGCGGTCGCAAATATTCATCATAAGCGACATATCGTGTTCGATGACGATAACCGTAATGCCCAGGTCGCGAATACGGCCGATAAGCTTGCGTAACGCTTCCGTTTCGCTGTCATTCATGCCGGCAGCCGGTTCGTCAAGTAAAATCAACTGCGGATGCGTAGCCAGCGCGCGGGCAATTTCCAAGCGGCGCTGCTTGCCGTACGGTAAAGACGTTGCAATTTCTTCCGCATCATCGGCCAAACCTACGAAATCTAAGAATTCATAGGCGATACCACGGCAGCGTTCTTCTTCGATGCGCTGACGCTTGGTGCGCAAGAAACTACTCAAAAAGCCGGAGCCGGTACGGCAATGCATACCGGTGAACACCGTATCAAGGGCAGTCATTTTACCAAAGAGACGAATGTTCTGGAACGTGCGGGCAATGCCCATTTCAACGGTGCGGTGCGGCTTAATGCCTACGATGGACATACCGTCGAAGACGATTTCCCCTTCCGTTACAGGGAACACGCCAGTAATCAGATTGAACAGCGTCGTTTTTCCGGCCCCGTTCGGGCCGATAACGCCGTATACTTCCCCCTGTTCTACGCTGAAGGAAATACCGGTCAAAGCAGCGATGCCGCCAAACCGTTTGCTTACGTCATTTAATTCTAATAGCATACGATTTCCTCCTATTCTTTCGTAGATTTGGTGTCTTTCGCGTAATTGCGGAAACGTTCCGTCATCACTTCGCGGTCAGCTGGGGGCTCGTATTTTTTACGCGGCCCAAAGAGCTTCGTGCGAATGCGCTCGATAACGTCTTCGGTCAATAAGCCGTCCGGGCGAACCGCCATCAACAGAACCAATAAGGCACCGTAAATGATGTCGCGATAGTCGGCCATGAAACGCAATACTTCCGGCAAGGTGGTTAAGATGAAGGCGCCCAGCAAGGAGCCCCAAACCACGTTGGACCCACCGAATACAGGGTATAACAAAATTTGTACAACTTTATGATAGCTAAAGTCGGACGGATTGATAAAGTTCGTAATGTGAGCGTATAAGCCACCGCCTACGCCGGCTACGAAGGCGCCAATGATGAAGGCTGCCATTTTGTAGTACACAACGTTGATACCCATCAATTCGGCAGCGTGCGCGTCCGCTTTGATAGCGGCAAAGGCACGGCCGATGCGGCTGTTGTGAATGCGTAAGCAGAACAATACTAAGAGGGCCAATAAAATAGCCAAGATAATAATAATCGCTATATTTCCTAGCGCTTGGGCGTCGACGCCGCCAATGTTATCGATACCGGCGGCATAGAATAAGTTGGTCAATTCCTGCGGCATGGAGTCGATACCACTAAGGCCTAAGGCGCCGTTGGTAATCTTTAAGTTCAAGAAGATTACGCGTACTACTTCGCCGAAGCCTAAGGTTGCGATAGCTAAGTACAAACCGGACAAGCGAATGGTCGGGAACCCGATGACAAAGGCTACAGCCGCTGCTACGAGACCGCCAATGATGATGGCCGGAATGATGGGAAGGCTTAATTTCAGCGTCAACAACGCTGCTACGTAAGCACCAACGCTCATGAAGCCTGCAGCGCCTAAGCTAAGCTGGCCGCTGGCCAAGGTAATGTAAATCGAAATACCCATGATGGCGTTGATAATCATGAACATGACTATCTGCAGATAGTAGGGATTGAAAATATCCATTACGGTCGACCCCCTTTATCTTTAGATCCGAACAAGCCTTGTGGACGCCAGAACAATAATATGATGATGAGGCCGAACGCTACGGCGTCGCGATAGGACGAATCACCATAGGCAACGGCGAATACTTCGGCCAGGCCCAAGATGAAGCCGCCGGCCATAGCGCCGGGGATGTTCCCCAGGCCGCCGAGGATCAATACGGCCAAGCCCTTGAAGCCAATAACAACGCCCATCATCGGTTCAATAGCATCGAAGGATAAACCTACTAATACACCGGCTGCAGCGCCTAAAGCAGATGCAACCATAACGGTTAAGGAAATAATCCGATTAGTGTTAATGCCAAGCAACGCTGCCGTTTCAGTACTGAGGGACGTAGCGCGAATGGCTTTCCCGACCTTGGTCTTTTTCAGCCACAGGTTCAGGATAATCATGAGGATAACCGCCGACGCTAAGCTAATAATCTGAACGACGGAGATTTTAAATACTTGGAAATCGATAACGGCGCCGGTAAACTCATTGGGGAAAGACCGCGTTTGGGGTCCCCAGATTAACAGTGCCACACTTTCGAGGAAAATGGACACGCCAATGGTACTGATTAACGGTGCCAAGTGAGATACTTTTTTACGGCGCAACGGGCGCAGTGCAAACACTTCGAGCAAGTAGCCGAGGATAGCCCCGCCAATCATGGCGCCAATTAATGCCAAGAATAAATTTACTTTAAAGACCGTTACCAGCATCAAACCGATGAAGGCGCCGATCATAAAGATTTCGCCGTGTGCCATGTTGATGATGTTTAGCACACCGAAGATCAAGGTCAGCCCTAACGCAATAACCGCATAGGAGCTGCCCAAGGTCAGGCCATTTATAATCTGCTGTAGAAACACAGGCATTCGCTCCTTTTTCTTGATAGACTCGTTTATTCTTATAAATTCAGGATGGCTAGGAACGCCACGCCTTGTGACGTCCTAGCCTGTGAAATCAACTGCCTCCTAGGAGGTTTATTTCATTTCACCATACTGACCATTGTTAACTTCCAATACCTGAACTTCCATGTCCGGGTTGCGGTTTTTATCGAAAGCGAATTTACCGGTTACGCCAACGAAGTCCTTCAAGGATGCCATAGCGTCTTTGAATTTAGCGCGGTCCGTCGTGCTGCCCGCTTTCTTCAACGCGTCTTCCATGATGTAAACGCCGTCATACGCCTGAGCTGCGAACTGGTCGGGATCTTTACCGTATTTAGCCTTGTAAGCGGCTTTGAAATCACGAACCTTCTGGTCGTCTTTATTCGGGAACCACGGCGTACCTACGATAGCGCCGTTCGCTGCATCGCCGGCACCTTTAATGAAGATCGGCGTATTGAAGCCGTTGGAGCCGATAACCTTCTGGGTCATGCCCATTTCACGCATCTTCTTCATGATCAAGATACCTTCCTGATACAAGGACGCTACGATGATGATGTCCGGTTTCGCCTGCTGAATCTTAGTCAACTGTGCGGAGAAGTCCGTATCTTTGTCGGCGAAGGTTTCGGTGTCAACGATTTGAACGCCTAATTTCTTCAACGCTGCTTCGGCGGTCTTATCTACGGATACCATCTGGTCATTGTTGTTGGAGTACATAATAGCGGCGGTCTTGAAGCCGAATTTCTTATGCGCTTCGTTAATCGCCGTCGTTACTGCCATGGATTCCGGAACGGCGTTACGGAAAATGTATTCGCCGATATCGGTAATGCCTTCAGCGGTCGTACTCGTACCGAAGGCTACAACCTTACTCTTGTTAGCAATCGGGCCGGCTGCAAACATTTCGCCGGAAAGCATTGGGCCCATAACGGCCACAACGTTATCTTTGTGAATTACCTTGTTCATGGCGTTGATAGCTTCGTTCTTGTCGCCCTTCGTATCTTCCACGATAAGGTTAATCTTCACGCTATTGGAATCTTTATTGATCTGTTCCACAGCAAGCTCAGCACCGTTTTTAATGGATTCGCCATACGCAGCGGCACCACCGGACGTTGCAGTCAACAACGCGATTTTCGCTTCGTTTGCATTACCGCCACCGCCATTGCTGGTGGAGCTACCGCAGCCGGCAATACCTACGGCCATAACAGCTGCCAGGGACATCATGATCATTTTCTTTAACATTTGCTTTTTGAATTTCATAGTAACCATCCTCTCTCAACAAAAACCTTGTACTAATCAATCTCTTCTCAAAAGCTACACACCATCAACACATCAAATTTGCAAGCGCTAATAAAAAAAGCCCCTACAATGCCTTAGCATTATAGGGGCGTGGAACGCGGTACCACCCTAGTGATTCACTCATGTTACCATCGTCGTGTAAGGTTCGTCGCCATAGCTACCGCTCTCTTCTTCGGTGCTACTTCGATTACCGGGCCCTAGGCTTTGTAAATGATGCCTCGTCACAGCTTGTTGCACAGCTGCTGTGGATTCCTAGTGCCAGTGGCGCGTTTTCGAACTTATTTTGGTATAAAAAAAAGCTCCTATCTGCTTAGCAGATAGGGGCGTAAGTTCACGCGGTACCACCCTACATTGTACTTTGGTAATCACCGGTAACGTCGGTCAGCCGCTTAAGACTACATTGTCGCCTTAAGAACTCGCGAGTGAGTGTTCCATGTGCATGTGTGCTGACTCACACCAACCGTCAGCTCTCTGAAACAGGGATGCATCACTTTTTTTCTCGGTCATCGTCTGTATTGATGTTCTGTGTTATGAGTTGTATTATGCCCTATGAGAGGACTTTTGTCAATACGTAAAGACAACTTTTTTGAAAGAAACACTAAAATTTTCTAAAATTTAGTATAACTCGCCATTTTAGCCGTTTACTGTGCCTCATTACCTGTTCTGATTTCCCCGTCTATTTATGGCGAAATACCTCATTAGTATCTAAGAGAAATGGGTTTGTTGTCAGCTCTTCGCCAATAGTAGTGTCCTCCGCATGACCGGGATGAACACGCCAATTGGGATTCCACGTGCGAATTTTTTCCAGCGTCGCTTTCAGTTGGTCCTTGTTACCATTGTAGTTATTGGTAGTCCCTACGGTTCCCTTAAAGAGCGTATCGCCTGTAAAAAGGTCATCACCAATGCGGAGCACCATGCTACCTGCACTGTGTCCAGGCGTGGCCATCACTTCGATAGTAAAAGGCCCGATTTGAAGCGTTCCTTCTTCCAGCGGTATAAAGGGCGTCTGAAATAACCCTTTGTACGCTGACGGCATGCGGCGCTTAGCGTGCAAAAGTTCTTCGTCGCCCTTATTCATGTACACCGGAATGTGGTAGTAGTCGCACACACCATCGACGGCGCACACGTGGTCGCAGTGACCATGTGTAAGCACCACCGCCAGTGGCGTAGTGTGGCCGATCATTTCACCAACGCGCTTCGCATGGAAACCGGGATCGATGACGATAGACTGATCGCCTTCCTTCACTACATAGCAATTCGTTTTGTACAGCCCCAAGGGCTTTTTCACGATTTCCATACCCGCACCTCCTACAAAAATTTCGCTTACACCGTCCGTATAAGCGGTTCTAAAAGTTCCTATGAAATAAGGGCACAGCGGCTGACGCCACTGTCCCCCTACTCTATTTGCGTTTAGTTATTGGTATTTCCTACGATGGTATAGGTCTGTTTCCGTCGCTTTACGAAGTAGCCTTGCCAGAATCCAGGATGGAGCAACACGAGGAGCGTGAATAATTCCAAACGGCCCAGGAGCATGTCGAGGACGCACACGTATTTGGCAAAGGACGACAGCACGTTAAAGGAGTCCGTCGGTCCCAAGGTGCCAAAGGCGAGGCCTACGTTGCCCAAAATACCGGCTACACACTGCATGGATTCACCAACGGAGAGTCCCGTAGCGGCAATGCAGATGGACGAAATGGCGAAGACCATCATGTATAGGAAGAAAAATTGCTGGGCAATTTGCACCCATTTTTGTGGCATCAGCTTGCCGTTGACGCGCACGTTTTGTACCATATCCGGATGGATGGCTTTTTTCAGATAGATAATGCTGCTCTTCACCAAGATGATGATACGAATAATCTTGATGCCACCGGTGGTGGAACCACTGCAACCGCCAAAGAAGGTAGATAAAAATAAGACCATTTGCGCCATCGCCGGCCACGTATCGTAGTCGGACACGGCAAAGCCGGAGCCGGTTTGCATGGATATAAGCATGAACAAGCTATCATTGATGGAGGACCAGAAACCGTTGCCGGCTCCAATATAGAGGGCGCCACCAATCAAAACAACCCCAATAAAGAGGGTTAGCAAGTACATGCGATATTCAAAGTCGTACCAAATTTCACGAACACCGCGCTGAAGTACGGCGTAGTACACCGTAAAGTTCCCACCGGCAAGAATCATGAAGAAAATTAAAATATACCGCACGGCCATGTTGTCCTTGTAGTCAAAGGTACCGGCCGCGTTCGGCGTATAACCACCGGTAGCGATGGTAGAAAATGTGTAGTTTACCGCATCAAAGAAGCTCATGCCCGCGGCCCATAAGGCAAGACCACACACTATCGTAAACAGTAAATAAATCTTCCATAGCTTCATGGCGATGGACTTAATGCGTGGCATAACAACGCCAGGCCGAGGCACTGATGCTTCAGCGTTAAACAAGTGAGCCGAGTCGGCACCCAAGTTTTTTAGGAACGCTAACACCAACACGATAATCCCCATGCCGCCTAACCAGTGCGTTAAGCCGCGCCATAAAACGTAGCTTTTAGGGATGCTATCCACATCGGGAATAACACTGGCACCGGTAGCAGTAATCCCGGACACGGCTTCAAAGAGCGCGTCCGCCGGATCCGGCAAAATGCCGCCAAAGTAGAACGGCAAAGCCGCTAAAAGGCTGGCCAAAATCCACGTAGAGCTTACGGTCAAAAAGCCGTCGCGCAAGCTATAGGCCGTACTGGGGCGACCAAAATATAAGAGGCCTCCACCAATAGCCGCCCCTAAGAGAGCGCACGCTAAAAAGGAAATGGCCGGCGTTTCCCACAGCAAGCTGTAGATAAAAGGAATGACCATAATGGCCGCCACGATGAGTATCAGCTGGCCTACTAAATGCATTACGATTTGTATCCGCATAGTCTGTCCTTTCTCCTACACGGGCTTTAAGTAGGTCAACAATTTATTAACATGTTCCGGCAAGGTAAAGAACACAATATGGTCCTGCGCATAAAGCACCGTATTACCGGTTGGCACGATGGTGGAGCCTTCGTGTACAACGGCACCAACTAAGGCTTTACCAGGCAGACGCAAGTCACGCAGTGCTTTGCCAACGATGGGCGAATTAATGGTTAATTCCACTTCTACCGCTTCTGCTTTCCCACCTTCAAAGGTAGATAAGCTAATCACGTTTTCACCGCGGCGCACCATACGCAAAATTTCCCCGGATGTTAAGAGGCGTGGCGAGAATACGATGTCGATGCCCACCTGTTCCATCAAGGTAATGTATTCCGGGCGACCAACGCGAACGATGGTCTTCGGAATGCCTAAATGCTTAGCTAAGAGCGCTACCAACAGGTTCAGCTTATCATCGTCAGTTAAGCAAATGATGACGTCGTTATCGGAGATTTCTTCCGCTTCCAATAATTCCATATTGGTGCCGTCACCGTTGATCACCATCACCTTATCGTTCATAGCCGCCAGCTGTTCGCAGCGCGCCATGTCTTTTTCGATAACCTTTACGATATAACCGGACTCAGCCAGCAATATAGCAAGGTTGCGCCCAATAAGACCGGCGCCGATAAGAACGACGCGCTTAATGGCGCGGCGATCCAGCTCGTGAAAGTCCTTGGCGATGTCGGCAATACTGTCGCGAGCCCCAAGGAAGAACACATTATCCCCTGCTTGGAGCTGACTATTGCCGTGTGGGATGATCATTTCACCATTGCGCAAAATCCCTACGACGAGGACGCTGGGCGGAAAGGTAATGTCCTTCAAGGTTTGGCCGCAGTACGCCACGTTATGGCGCATTTTGAACTCCATAAGGCGCACAGCACCGCTGGCATAGTCTTCTACGTCAAGGGCGGCCGGCGTTTGGAGCACGTGCATAATTTCGTGAGCCGTTACCATTTCCGGGTTGATGATGAGATCAACGCCTAAGGAGTCCTGCACCTTTTTGTTGGCTGCGTCCAAGTAGTCATTGTCACGCACACGGGCAATGGTACGCGGAATACCGGCGATTTTCGCCACCGCACAGGCCAACAAATTGACTTCATCGGAGTCTGTTACAGCGATGAGCATACCAACATCGTCCATGCCGATTTCCCGTAGCAAGGGCAGACTGCTGCCGTTGCCTTGCACGAGACTTACATCCAAGCTATTTTCCAAGTTTTTAATTCGTTCGGGCGATTGCTCGATTACGTACACATCGTGCTCGTCCTGGACGAGACGCTGCGCTACGGAATAGCCTACCTTACCGGCTCCCACTACTATAATCTTCATAGTAACACCCTACTTTCCTGCACTATCCTCCGTGGCAGTACTCGTTTCCAACACATCACTAGTCGTTGCTTCAGCAGCTGCGGCTTGCTGCGCTGCTTGCTGAGCAGCGGCTTCAGCAGCCTTCGCGTCTTCGATGGCCTTTTCTGCTTCGCGCTGGGCCTGAAGGTCGAGACCTTTATCAGTTAAGAGAGTCCACCCTTCGTCCTGCGTTACGAGGCCTGCCTTCATAAGGTGACCAACGGCACGCTTGAACGCCGCTTTACTGAAACCAAATTTCGCCTTAATAATCTCTGCATTGCTTTGGTCGCTGTACGGCATGCGGCCTTTGCGTTCAAAGAGATGCTTCAAAATCGCTTCACCATCGGTGTTGATGGCTTCTTCCTTCACCGGGCGCATGGATACGTTGATGCGACCATCTTCGCGCTTGTACGTAACACGGGCCGTAATGAGCTCGCCCACCTTGAGGTGGCGGGTAATTTCAGAGCGGTGCAAGAAAGCAATCCAGCGTTCCGGCGTAATGAAGAAGGCCCCATCGGCGGTGAAATTATAAATGGCGCCCTTTACGGTTTGACCCACTACGGCATCCGTTGCCGGCTTAGCAGCGCGGCGCATAGCGTCGTCAACGTCCATGGACACGGCCAAACGACCGGATTTATCTTCATAAAGGCGAATCCAGACCTTTTCGCCTACCTGCGGGCGACCACGCATTTCGGCGTGCGGCATGAAAATACCGCGTTCGGTACCAACATCTACGAAGCAACCAAACTTCGTGACATTAATGACTTCCGTATAGCCAATCTGACCGATTTTCAGCGCCGGCAAGCGCATACTAGCGGTCAGTCGACCGCGCGGGTCGCGATACAAGAAGACCGTTACTTCTTCACCTACCGTTACAGGCGATGTTTGCTGTGCTTTATGGAGCAAAATATCGTCGCTAGTATTACCAGTCTGACCGTCGAGGAAAACACCTAACTCACTATCGCGGAGCACCTTCAACGTCATGATGGTATTTTCAGATAACGGCGAATTGCTTTCCGGTACGTCATCATGATGGCGGAAGCCGCGGCGATCACCGAAGCTGCGACGGTCATTGCCGAAGCCGTTACCGCGGCGGTCACCACGGTTAAAGCCGCTGCGGCGATTACCGACACGACCTTCGCGACCACCTTCAAATACAGACGAATCTTTTTCCGTAGTCATATTATTTGCCCTCGAACGGAACTACTTTGGCGTCTTTCCACAGCGATTCCAAGCCGTAGAAATCACGGGATTCACCGCTGAACACGTGGCAAATCATGTCGCCGAAGTCGAGCAAGATCCAGTCGCCTTCGTGATAGCCTTCGCGATGCAATACGGTGAAGCCGATTTCAGCCCCTTTATCTTCGATTTCATCAGCAATACTCTGGGCCTGTTTGCTGTTGCTTGCACTGGCAACAACGAAGAAGTCCGTTAACGTAGATAAACCTTCTAAATCCAAAATGGTGATGTCAGAACCCTTCTTGTCAAAAGCGGCCTGAGCCAAGGTTAACGCTGCTGTTTGAATTTCGTTTTTTTCTTTCATAAATGTCCTCATATCTTTCTCTATACATAGATGAACTTTGCATGTAACTTCACATGCACTATTAAGTGAATCGCACGGTGAGGCGGTTCATTTCACAGGACCGCCTTTGTGCTACATTGCTAACTGTGTCTTAAATGCCTTTGGCATTGCTCTTCGTCGTGAACTGACTACTCTGCCCTTCCTGGGCCTGCTGTTCCTGCTGCTGCGAATCAGTGCCAAGGTCTACCGGCGTGTTGCCTAAGGTGATGCCTACCAGCTGCTGTGCTTCCGTCGGGTCATAGGTCCAGTAAATCTGGCCCTTAATGGTTTCCTTCGTGCCCGGCAAGATGTAGTAATGAATCTGGTCGGCCTTCAAGGAGCGAAGCTTGAACATGAGATTAACCGCATCCGACGTGGAAATATTGGTTTCAAAGCTGCTCCACATACGCCATACGTGGAACATTTTCGACACCGTGAAGGAATCGTCGGCAGAGGTTAACATTTCCTTAAGGTAACGTTCCTGGCGCTGAGTACGGCTAAACGCATCGCCGTTTTCATCGACGAAGCGCACGTACTGCAAGGCTTTATCCGGCGTCATGGTCTGGTAACCGCGGGCCAAATTAATATCGGCGGTGTTCGTAGCCGCATCCATGTGTACCATTTCGCGTTCTACGTAAAGGTCGCCATTGCCCCAAACGGACACGGCCTTCTTGAAGCCATTGTCATCCAACACCACATAGTAAGGAATGGTAATGTGAAATAAATCCTCCACTACTGCCTTGGTCAAATCGAGACCGCCCGTCGCATACATGGAGTTAATCATGGCCACGGACTTGTGGTCGCGGCTGTCGATTTTCGTGTTGGACGGAATGCCGATAACGTCAACATTATTCTGCTGAATATTGACCGATACCAAGAAAATCGCATCGCCTAAAGCGGGATTGTCGTTATTCTTGCCAACGACTAAAATGTAAATCGGTTTATCCACTGCTTTTTGTTCCAGCGGTACCGTCTGCGGCTTCGGCGGCGTCGTATCCGTCGCCACCTGAGACGTAGTGTCCTGACCGGATGCCTGGGCCGCCTTCGATGCCTGGTACGCCTGCCAGCCTTTATTGATACCGTAGGCCACACCTACGACGATAAGCACAATGACGATAAGAGCGGGGATAATACGGCCCCAACGAACCTTCGACTTGCGAGGCTTACGACGCCGACGCCGCGGTGTCGCTTTTTCTGTGTCCTGTTGTTCCTGCTGTTCTTGCTGTTCGTCCATTATGCGTTCTTCCTATTCCTTGCGATTTGCCGCACCATGTCGTTGCGGCCCAATATAGTTTTGAAATAAATGGGAATCCCTTGATCCAACAAATGACGGATTGTGTTGTCATAGCCGGCGAGCACGGCACGGTCCAAATCCTGGAATGCTAAGCGACGCAGCTCGTCAACACCGGGGAAATCACGGGTTTCTTCGATATAATCGGCGAGGAAGATAATTTTATCTAACTGCGACATGCTCAGTTTCCCTGTAGTATGCACGCGAATGGCTTCCAAAATGTCCGGATCCGTTACGCCATAGCGGTCCGTAGCCATCACAGCGCCGGCTACACCGTGAAGCAAGGCGCCATTACGATACAGTTCGCGGTCCACGCGAATGCCTGCTTCATCTACCAGCTGCTGCATTTTCGACAACGGTAATTCTTTGGCGCAGTCGTGCAATAAACCGGCTACGTAGGCCTGTTCCACCGGTTCACCATACCGGTCAGCCAAGGCCATAGCCGCCCGGGCTACACCTAAAATGTGCGCAAACCGCTTCGGGCTAATGCGCCCACGCATATCCTCGATTATTTCTTCGTACATTCTCTTCATCCCATCTTTACTTCTTATAAATATCATGGTCTTTGATATACTCGACCACTGCCTTCGGGATCAAATACCGCACAGTGCGGCGCTCCCGCAAGCGACGCCGTAAATCGGTGGCGGACAGGCGCATTATGGGCACATCCAAGCGATGGATGTGCTGCGCCCCCAGCTCACCAAAATAGGCAACTACATCATCAATGGCGGCGGACCCGTCAGGTCTCACCGCGCCTATGAAATGACATAACGGCAACAAATCGTCGATGTACTTCCAGTTCGGCAAGTCCCGAATGCTGTCCGTACCGGCGATGAAATAAAATTCCGTATCCGGCCCATACTCCTTGATGAAGTGACGCACCGTATCTATGGTATACGACGGCCCTTCACGCTTAAACTCCACATCGGATACAGTAAAATACGGATTATCGGACACAGCGGCTTCCGTCATTTCATAGCGATATTTGGCGTCAATGACGTCCTCATGCTTATGTGGCGGATGATAGGCCGGCACAAAGATAACCTTTTCGAGGTTATAGGCCTCACGCGCCATTTCGGCAATCATCAAATGGCCCAAGTGAATGGGATTGAAGGTGCCGCCGATAATGCCGATTCGTTGTAATTCTTTCATAATGCCCCCACTAGTAATATGATGGCACCGGAGATGGCCGCCCACAGCAGGACGGCCCATAGATACGAGCGCCATTCATAGGAACCCTTAGGCGACCGTATATATTGCCAATAGGCGTGTAAACGTGACATCACCCGCGCACCTGGCCGTCTCCGGTTACTAAATATTTATAGGACGTTAACGCCGGCAAGCCCATCGGTCCACGAGCGTGAAGCTTCTGAGTGCTAATGCCGATTTCAGCGCCAAAGCCAAATTCAAAGCCATCGGTGAAGCGGGTCGATGCATTCACGTAAACAGTAGACGCATCTACATCGCGCTGGAACTTCGCGGCGTTCGCTTTATCTTCCGTTACGATGCACTCGGAATGCTTCGTGCCATAGTGATTGATGTGGTCAATGGCTTCGTCTACATCATCTACAATCTTGACGTTCATAATCAAGTCGTTGTACTCCGTAGCCCAGCTTTCATCGGTAGCCGGTTCCACCTTCGGCAATAACGACCGAACACGGCCATCCCCTACGAGGCGCACGTTCTTAGCCTCTAAGGCTTCAGCGAGCTTCGGCAACAAATGCGGTGCCGCTAAGCGATGTACCAGCAAGGTTTCGGCGGAATTACAAACGGACGGACGCTGTACCTTCGCGTTTACTACGATAGGCACTGCCTTCGCTTCGTCGGCCGTTTCATCGATAAACACGTGGACTACACCGCTGCCGGTTTCAATAACCGGAATGATGCTTTCCGTTACGATGCGCTTAATGAGCCCTGCCCCACCACGGGGAATAACGACGTCAATATAGTCACGCAGTGTTAAGAGCGGTCCTACGGCTTCACGGTCCGTAATGGTTACGAGCTGTACCGCATCTTCCGGCAAGCCAACGGACTTCAAGGCGTCGCGAATGATACCAACCATGCACTGATTGGAGCCCATTGCTTCCTTGCCGCCGCGCAAGATTACGGCATTACCAGTCTTCAGCGTCAACGCTGCCGCATCAACGGTAACATTCGGTCGCGCTTCGTAAATAATGGCAATAACACCTAAAGGCACGCTGACTTTTTTCACTTCAAGGCCATTAGGACGAGTTACCGTTTCTAATACCTTACCCGTCGGATCTTCTAGGTCTATAACCTGTCGCACCCCTTCGGCCATTTGATGAATACGGTCGGCGGTTAAGCGCAAGCGGTCCATCATGATAGTAGGCAAGCCGTTTGTAGCGGCGTTTTTCATATCTTCTTCGTTGGCAGCGAGAATCTCCGCACTGTGTGCCTCTAAGCCATCGGCAATAGCGGCCAGTGCTTCATTTTTCTTTGTCTCATCAGCAGAAAGCAACGCCGTGGATGCTTTCTTCGCCTTCTTACCCATATCGGTAAAAATGGCTAAATATTCAGCAGCTTTATCAGTAGCTGTATTCGCTAAGTTATCTGCTTGTATCGTCATAAGAAGTCACCTCCTCAGTAGGTTCATTAACGGAGTACTACTAGGTTGTCGCGGTGAATCACTTCATCGAAGGCTACCGCTACACCTAAGCGCTCCGGAATGTCCGCGGAGTTTACACCTTTAATGCGGTCAATATCCTCGGCGGAATAATTGACAATGCCGCGGGCGATTTCCTCGTTATTGTGGTAAATCGAAACCGTTTCCCCTTCATGGAAATCACCGGTTACCATGGTAACGCCAACGGGCAAGAGGCTGGAGCCATGAGTCAAAATGGCTTTGGCACAGCCATCGTCCACGGTTAAGGCGCCCTTCAAACGAGAGCCGAAAGCCATCCAGCGCTTGCGCATGTGCGGCTTATCGGACTTAGCTACGAAATGAGTGCCTCTGATTTCACCATTGGCAACGGCGCGAATGGAGTCGTCCGACGCACCGGATGCGATGACCATGTCCACGCCGGAGTTGATAGCGATATTAGCCGCTTCAATCTTCGTGTACATGCCACCGGTACCACGGGAAGAACCGGCGCCACCGGAAATCTCGTAAATGTGCGGCGTAATGGCTTCCACCGTGTCGATAAGGGTAGCCGTCGGATCCTTTTGCGGATTCGCCGTGTAGAGCCCTTCAATATCCGATAAGATGATGAGCAAATCCGCTTCGATAATGCTGGCTACGGACGCAGACAGCGTATCGTTGTCGCCGATTTTAAACTCCTCAACGGCAATAACGTCATTTTCGTTGATAATAGGGATTGCACCCAAGTTTAAAAGCGAAAACAGCGTGTTACGAAGGTTTACGTACCGCGACCGCTTCGTCGTGTCTTCACGGGTCAGCAATATCTGCCCTACTACATGACCATACTCGCGGAACATTTTCTCATAGGTATGTAAGAGCACGCCTTGGCCAACGGAAGCAGCAGCTTGTCGGATAGCCAAATCCTGTGGTCGCTCTTTGAACCCCAACGCCGGCAACCCGGCGCTAACAGCACCAGACGATACAAGTATCATCTGCTTGCCTTGGTTCGCTAAATCCGCCATTTGCTTCACTATGGATTCGATACGGTACAAATTCAATCGGCCTGTTTCGTGAGTCAGCGTACTGGACCCAACCTTGACCACGATGCGGCGCGCATCCTTTAAAGCTTCGCGCAGTGCCTTCGTATTCGGCCCTTTTGTATCTGCCATCTTCGCCACTCCTTTCGTTGGTTCAAAACTTATGTCTTACGCGCCCCCGCCATCAGTAACGGGTGCGCCTCTGTTACTTTCATTACTTCGGCAATACGATTTTCGGTTCTTTCTTTGCTTTGTACAATACGCCGTTGTGGCCAATAACCTGTACCAGCTCAGCGCCAAGCATGTCCGCCAATTCGGCAAACACTTCTTCAGCGTCTTCGATAGGCGCATTGTTCAAAATCTTAACCTTAATCAATTCACGAGCGGTAATGGCCGCGCGCGCACTGTCGATTACAGCGTCTTCAAGGCCACCCTTACCAATGTTAACTACGGCCGGCATGGTTGCTGCTAAGGACCGTAAATAGCGTTTCTGTTTTCCTGTCATAAACTCCTCTTTCTACTCCTGGTCTTCGCTGTCAAAATCGTGGAAGGTAAAGCGCTGGTCGCCGATGACAACTTCGTCGCCATTCTTACAGCCTCTCGCCTTCAACAAATTATCCAGTTCCATGTAATTCCAGATTTTCTGGAAACGACGCAAGGACTGTTCATCGTCCAAGTTGGTCATGGCTACCAATTTTTCGATGCGGGCACCGGTAATAATAAACGATGCGTCGTCACCGCGCGTAATTTCAAATTCTTTTTCCGGTTTCGCTTCGTACGTTACTTCTTCAACGGTGGTTTCCGGATCCGGAACGTAGTTGGTCACATAGTACCATGCGCGTTCTACCAAGGCCGGCAAGCCTTCACCGGTCAATGCATTCACCGGGAATACTTCATAGCCGTTATCGGTAAAGTACTTCGTTACGCGGGGAATGGTTTCTTCGTCCTGCACGAGGTCGATTTTATTGAGCGCAATAATCTGCTTTTTCTTGCTCAGCTTTTCGCTGTATTTCGCCAACTCCGCGTTAATCTTATGGAAGTCGTCGATAGGGTCGCGACCTTCCAAACCGGACACATCGAGCACATGGATTAAGATGTTGCTTCGTTCCACATGGCGCAAGAAGCTGTGACCTAAGCCAACGCCTTCAGACGCCCCTTCGATAAGACCGGGAATATCGGCCATAACGAAGCTATTGCCTTCGCTAACGGACACAACGCCCAATACCGGTGTCAACGTGGTGAAATGATATTCCGCCACTTCCGGTTTCGCCGACGAAACCTTGCGAATAATGCTAGACTTACCAACGCTCGGATAGCCTAACAAACCAACGTCAGCCAATACCTTCAGTTCCAACTGAACCCAACGTTCTTCGCCCGGTTCGCCCTTCTCCGCAAAGGTTGGCGCACGGTTAGCACTAGTGTGGAAGTGCGCGTTGCCGCGACCACCACGACCGCCTTTGGCCACCACAAAGGTCTGACCATCTTCAACGAGGTCTGCCATGAGCTGGCCCGTTTCTTCGTCACGCACCGTAGTCCCCAAAGGAACCGGCACGATCATAGCGTCGCGGCCGCGACCGTATTTATTGCTGCTCTGGCCGTTTTCACCGGCCTGGCCTTTAAACTGTCTTTTATATCTGAAATCAACGAGCGTATTGATGTTTCTGTCTGCTTGAAGTATGATGTCCGCTCCTTTACCGCCGTCGCCGCCGTTAGGCCCGCCGTTAGGAACATACTTTTCGCGTCGGAAACTACTCATCCCGTTGCCGCCGTCACCGGCTTTAACAAAAATTCTGGCACGATCGATAAACATAGTTTTCATCCTCTACTATAAATATATTGTTGTTAGTACGTTATACTGTGCAGTAAACTGCAAAGTTAGTTGCTGTAAAGTGGTGAAATTATTTCACAAAATATAGTGAAGATGGCGGTAACCCAAATGCTACCGCCAAAACTTCCTACTTACCCGACTGAAGTCGAGTCATTAATACCTCTATCGCCTTTTGGAGCTGCGTATCGTCCGCTTCGGAGGAAGCGCCCTTCGGCAACTCTATGGTGATATCCGGTTTGATGCCGATACCATCGATAACGCGGTCATTCGGCGTATGATATTTGGCGATGGTCACTTTAATGCCCTGGTCGCCCAAATTATTGAGTACTACTTGAACCGTACCTTTACCGTAACTGTTCGTCCCGATAATGGTACCGGCTTTTTCATCCTGCACGGCACCGGCTACGATTTCAGAAGCACTGGCAGACCCTTTGTTGATCAATACAACGAGGGGAATCTGTTTTTCCAGGCCCTGGGAATCATAGGATTCGGTGTGCCCACTGCGATCCTTTACAGTCACAATAGGACCGGCCGGCAAAATGTAATCAGACACATCACGTGCAGCCGTTAAGAGGCCGCCCGGATTATTGCGCAAGTCAAGGATGAGGGCTTTCATGCCCTGTGCCTGCAAGGCTTTGTATTCCTTGGCAAAGTCAGCACCGGTCTGGTCGGCAAACTGACTGATGCGAATATAACCAATGCCGTCCTGGAGCATTTTGCCCTTTACGGTAGGCATGGTAATGTCGGCGCGGGTAATAGTAACGTTTTTCGTTTCACTACCACTGCGAATGCCTAACACGACTTGCGTGCCCGCAGCGCCGCGCATAAGCTTGGAGGCTTCTTCTAAGGACATGCTAGCCGTGCTCTTACCGTCGATGGAGACGATGTTGTCACCAGCCTTGATGCCTGCCTTAGCAGCCGGCGTATCCTCAATAGCCGACACAACCTCTAGCCCATTCTGCCCCTTACCAATAACAATCCCTACACCACTGTATGTACCGCTAACCTGCATGCGCATGGCATCGTAGTCTTGCGGCGTCAAATATTGACTATGCGGTTCGCCTAAGGAACTGATAAGGCCTTGGAGCATCCCTTCAAAGAGCGTCGTCTTGGCCACCGGTTCCATGTATACGTGGCTGGCTACGAAATAGGTGAAACCAAAGCGCAACAAGCCTAAGGGCGTACCGGATACATACCAGAAAAAGAGCCATGTGAAAATGATGCCACTGAGCAGGAAACCTCCTACTCGACGACTCCATTTCAAGAACGAAGGATTTTGTAGAAAACGGGGCGTGTACTTCATAGGCTTATAAGTAATTCAACGGGTTAACCGGATCCCCGTTTACGCGCACTTCAAAGTGAACGTGCGGTCCCGTCGAGTTGCCTGTACTGCCGGCGTAGGCAATAACCTGACCTTTAGAAACCGTTTGACCGGCGCTTACGGCAAGTTCGGAGTTATGACCATACAAGGTAGACATACCATTGCCATGATCGATAATAACCGCATTACCGTAGCCGTCAATCCAGTCGGCTTCTACAACTACCCCACTATCGGCAGCATGTACCGGCGTACCTTCGTCAACGCCAATATCGATGCCGGAGTGGAAGATTTCACGGCCATAAATAGGATGGAAACGATAGCCGAACGGCGAAGTGATTGGTCCGCTTACCGGCCAAGCCAACTGGCCTGTGCCTTGAACGTAACCGGCGTCACTACCGCCACCGCCGCCACCACCACTGCTAGCTTGCTGTTGAGCGGCTGCAGCAGCTGCTGCGGCTGCCGCTGCGGCGGCTGCACGCTGGGCGGCACGAGCCTGCAACATAGCTTTAATGTTAGCCGAAGACTGTTGTAACGCAGCCAATTCCTGTTCGGCAGCGGCTTTATCCGTTTTTGCCTTATCGAGAACGGCCTGACGTTCCTGTTTCTTCTTAACAATGGTAGCCTGTGCTTCTTTGGCCTTCTGTTCCAATTCTACAATCTGTTTCTTTTCATCTTCTAAGGCTGCCTTGCGCTGGTTGATTTCAGCGCGTTCCGTCTTAATGGCGTTAATCAAGGCAATATCCGAGTCGATGATTCGTTTCAGCATTTCCAAGCGGTTGGCAAAATCGCTGAAGTCCTTAGCGCCGATGACTACGTCCAAGTAGCTTAGGCGGCCATTGATGTAAATGTCGCGCACGCGCTTCGTGAATACGCCTTCACGGCCTTGCAAGCGCTTCTGCGCTGCTTCTAAGGCTTTCTGATTCTGCAAAATCTGCTGTTCCACCTGGGAACGCTGGTTCTGATAATTCTTTAAATTTGCGGTAGCTTGCGCCAGCTCGTTTTCAATTTGATGGAGCTGTTGCGATATCGTACCAATTCGAGCTTCCGCATCGGCTTTCTTCGCATTCTGACTGTCCATCTGCTGCTGCACGCCGCTCAACTGATTATTTAAATCTTCGTCTTCGGCTTGCAAGGTGCTAAGAGGTACCGATACAAAGACAGCCGTGCTGAGAAGAAATGCCGTTATGCGAAAGCGTAGTGATTTCTGTGCCATAACAAACCTTCTTCTCTTATACTTTCATATACTGTTTCAAGGAAATAGTAGAACCGATAGCGCCGACTACAATCCCTACGCCAAAAAGGATGGCACCTAAGTTGTAGAAGAACGGGAACATCGGTACTAACGGCAGGAAGGCCAAGGACGATTCCACTTCTACCGTTACAAAATGATAGAATTCCCATACGCAAGCCGCTGCGATAATGGCTCCGATGAATCCTAACAGCATACCTTCGATGAGGAACGGCCAACGGATAAACCAGTTGGTAGCCCCTACATATTTCATAATAGCGATTTCCTTACGACGTGCGAACACGGTAAGACGAATCGTGTTGGAGATAATGAACAACGTTGCCCCAGCTAAGAACGCGATGAGGGCCATACCGCCGTAACGAATGACTTCGGTAATTTTGAAAATCTGTTCGATTACGTCCTGACCATAGTGAGCAGATTCAACGCCCGGGAAGGTAGTAACGAGCTTAGCTGCGTTCTTAACTTCTTCCGGATTGTTGAAGGTAATCACATAGGATGCCGGCAACGGGTTCGTGCCATTTAAGGCGTCCACTAAGCCCTGCTGGTCACCTAAGCGCTGTTTGAAGCGTTTCATGGCTTCTGCTTTATTGATGAATTCCAGCTTACGGATATCCGGTAAGGCTTTAATCTTCTTACCTACTTCCATAGTCTGCTGGGTGGTCAAGCCATCCTTCATGTATACGCTCAGTTCTACCTGATTTTCCAGGTTCGATGCGAGGTTGTTAAGATTAACAACACCGCAGGTAAACACACCGAGGATAAACAAGGATAAGGCCACCGTGGAGATGGACGCTAATGTCATGAGGCCGTTACGGCTCATGGATTTAATCGCTTCTTTTACAAAATAACCAAACGTTCTAAGCTTCATGGAATTCGGCACCTCGCAATCTATCACTTACTACGCGGCCTGCTTCCAAAGCAATGACACGTTTATTCAAATATCTAACCATTTCCATATCGTGCGTAACCATGACAATGGTCGTACCGGAGTTGTTAATCTGTTTAAACAAATCCATGATGTCACGACTGGTATTAGGGTCAAGGTTCCCTGTCGGTTCGTCGGCAATCAAGATCAACGGTTTGTTGACAATGGCGCGGGCAATCGCTACGCGCTGCTGTTCACCGCCGCTCAAATCCTGCGGTAAATCATTGGCTTTATGAGGCAAGCCAACCAATTCCAACACTCTTGATACTTTTTCGCGAATGATTTTCGGCTTTTCTTCGATTACTTCTAAGGCAAAGGCGATGTTTTCAAACACCGTCTTGTTCGGCAATAACCGGAAATCCTGAAACACTGTCCCCAAACGTCTTCTCAGGTACGGAATTTTGCGTTTTTTCAGCTTCGTTACGTCAATTTCATTGACGATAACCGTACCGGAATCGGGCATCACTTCATGAGACAACAGTTTAATAAACGTAGATTTACCGGCACCACTGGCACCACAGATCAACACGAATTCCCCTTTATCTATCTGAATTGATACGTCCTCCAACGCTAACGAGCCGTTCTCGTACACCTTGTTGACATGGTTAAATTCAATCATCTGATAACTTCCTTTACTAATACTAAGCCCTGCTCGTAAGGAACAGACTTTTACAGTTTACGCTCTAAAACTTTGCGAACCGCTGCTACGATATATTCCGCAGACAAGCCGTATTTCGCCATCAATTCTTTCGGCGTACCGGATTCGCCAAACGTGTCTTTAACGCCAACACGTTCTACCGGAACCGGAACGGTTTCCGTAACTGCTTCGGCTACGGCTGCCCCTAAGCCACCGTAAATATTGTGTTCTTCAGCAGTTACAATCGCGCCGGTTTCCTTAGCAGCTTTTGCTACAGCGTCAACGTCAAGCGGTTTGATGGATGCCATGTTGATAACACGAACGTCAATGCCTTCGGAAGCCAAGGTTTCAGCCGCTTCCATAGCAGGACCAACCAAAGCACCGCAAGCGATAATCGTAGCGGCTTCGCCATCACGAAGAGTGGTCGCTTTGCCAGGTTTAAATTCGTAGCCTTCCGGCGTTACGTCTTCTACACCGGCACGGCCTAAGCGAACGTATACCGGACCAACATAATTGGCAGCCCATTTGATAACGGCTTTCGTTTCAGCTGCATCGGCCGGTACCACAACCGTCATGTTCGCTACAGCGCGCATGCACGCAATATCCTCAAGGCTCTGGTGAGTAGCACCATCTTCGCCAACGGTCAAGCCTGCGTGAGTTGCGCAGATTTTAACGTTCAATTTCGGATAGCAAACAGCGTTACGAACCTGTTCGAAAGCACGACCTACAGCAAACATAGCGAAGGACGATACAAACGGGATTTTGCCGGCAGCAGCAAGACCGGCGCCAACGCTGATCAAGTTCTGTTCTGCAATACCTACATTAAAGAAACGATCCGGATAGGCTTTTTTGAAGCCGTCCGTTTTCGTGGATTTCGATAAATCGGCGTCCAATACGACGATTTTTTTATTTTCAGCACCAACTTCAACTAATGCGGCACCGTATGCTTCACGAGTAGCTTTGCCCATGGTTACACCTCCAAGACTTCTGCAATAAACTTCTTGCCTTCTTCTTCGGTCGGCGCTTTGCCGTGCCAGCCAGCCTGGCCTTCCATTTCGGCTACCCCTTTACCTTTGATGGTATGCATTACGATAACCGTCGGTTTATCTTCGCAGGCACGCGCTTTTTCAATAGCGTCGTGCAATTCGTCAATATCATGGCCGTTAACTTCCAATACGTTCCAATTGAAAGCAGCGAATTTTTCGCCAATCGGTAACGGAGACATAACTTCTTTAATGTCACCATCAATCTGCAAGCCGTTGAAATCAACAAACGCAGTGAGGTTGCTCAATTTGTAGAAGCCAGCGAACATAGCCGCTTCCCAAACCTGACCTTCTTCCAATTCGCCATCACCTAAGATGCTGAATACATGATAGGAGCTATTGTCGATTTTGCCGGCCAATGCCATACCGCACGCAGCGGAAATGCCCTGACCTAAGGAACCGGTGGACATATCTACGCCTGGCGTATGTTTCATGTCCGGATGACCTTGGAGCATGCGATTAACCTTGCGAAGGCCTAACAACTCTTCCTTAGGGAAATAGCCTTTCGAAGCCAAGGTGGAATACAATGCCGGAGCGGCATGACCCTTGGACAATACGAAACGGTCGCGATCTGCTTTCTTCGGATTAGCAGGATCTACATTCATTTCCACATAATACAAAAGTGCCATCACGTCTGCAATGGACAACGACCCGCCGGGATGACCGGATTTAGCCGCCGTAACGGCTTCCAAAATACCGACGCGGATGTCGCGCGCCTTTGCTGTTACCAGTTCCCGTTGCTCTGCTGTTAACCTTGCCATAATGAACCTCCATTTCATTACTCAGACAATAACGCTCTCGCCTATTTGGATAATAACGCCAAGGCTCGATGGGCGTTTTTTAACGACTCTTCACGCAACAATCGAATACGCTCTAAGGCGCGACGTCGACGTTGCACATCTTCTAAACTGTCTCTGACGGCAGTAAACAACGAATCCGCCGATACATCGTCTAATGTACCGACCGGTTCCTCCCCGATCATGTGAAGGAAGTTCACAATCTTCGGATCATAGGAAATGCCTACTACCGGTTTTTCCATAAGGGACGCAAACACTAACGCATGAAGGCGCACGCCAACCAATGCATCCATAGCACCGGTTAAAGCTAACAGCTCCGTCGTGGTGTAGCTTTGAGCTAACACGATAGGCTTGTGCGTCATCAACGCTTCTACGGCCTTCGCTTCCGCCGTATCATCCGGATGCTGCATAGGGATGAAAATAATATCCGTCCCCAGCTCTTCCGTTAAACGATCCAAGGCATTCGCCAAGGAGGCGCGATAAGCGGTGCAATTTTTCCAATTGCGCACTGACACGCCTAAGCGATATTTCACGCCAGACAGCTTGTAGTCCTTCAATAAGCGCTGACCAATGGTCGTATCTACGGGATGCATTGCCAAAACGGCATCGGCCGTCACTTCAATAGGCACCTTCGTAACGCCCATGGACAGGAGCTCACCTTTAGAACGTTCATCGCGAACTGTAACGTAGTCCACGTGATTTAACACACGACCTACGGCTTTACGAGCCATAGGCTTGCGCAAGGGCCCTATTCCCTGCGCATACAGCATTACCTTTTTGCCCAGCATATTCGCTAAGCTGATAATGCTGAGATAGTAATATAAACTGCGATTACTCGTCACATCCTGCAACAAGCTACCACCGCCACTGATAAGCAAGTCACAACGCTTAATAGCATTGAAAATGCCGGTCACATCAAAGCGACCTACGGCTTTAACGCCGTGCTTTTCAGCAGTGTGGCGCGGATTCCCGGAGATAACGGTAATATCTGCTTCCGGCACAACTTCTAAAATCGCTTCCAGAATGGCGGCTAACATAGCTTCATCGCCGGCATTACCAAAACCGTAATAACCGGAAATTACTAACCTACTCATTATCCACCCCCCGTTTGCGATTCCAGCCGGATACATACATTAAGAAACGGAATACCAAAATGGCCACTACACCAAAGATGATACCCATCCACAACCCATCATAGCCGCGGGCAATGGACAGGAGCACCGGCGTGCGAATATGACAGAAGGTTTCTACTAAGGAACCTAAGCCGATAACACCGCCGACGGTAAAGATAAAATGCAACCACATAGGCCAACGACGCAATAACGCAAAGGCGGCGAGCATGAAGGCCGGATGACCGATGAGGAATTCCTTTTCACGAGGACGTGCATATAAGGTGTTTTCCAAGAAACGGCGCATCGCAATTTCAAAGCCCGGTACCGGCACACCGGCGGTGTGACCACTGCGGCCTACAAAGACCCAAGCCACGGCGCCTAAGAAAGCGACGATGACAATCATATATAATTTCACGTCGAGAGTGAAGAATTCTTTGATGAATTTCTTCGTATCGGCCATGGAATTAATAGTCTGACCTTCCCACAGCGGGAAGCGCTGCAGGTATGCAATAATTGTTAACAGTACGGGCGCAACGAATACTAATTTTACGCCGCGGAAAATAGCGAATTCCATGAAGAATCGCGTATTCCCCAACATGCCGCCAATGTACATACCACCAATAGCGGCCAACAACGCAGCGCCAATGAGGTAAACGATGGCTTCGCCGGTAGCGGCCCACGGACCCGGTCGTTTCGGTGCATTGGCCCGATGAACCCAGCAGTTCATGATGAGGATAATGGCGTTAACCGGTGCACAAATGGCGGTGGACAACGCCCAAATCTGCGTAATCAGCGTACCGCCGGTTACTAAGTACAATACGAAGGACACCAGCATCAACGCCAATGCAGCGGCCAGCTGTTTATTGCGACGCATAGGGATGAAGAGGTTCACCATGAATACGAACATGGATACCGCCCCTGCCATGGTAAGCAATACGGCCGGTGTAGACGGACGATACGGCGGGTAAACGGACGCTTCGCCGAAGGTGAAGCCACGATCAGCTAGCTTCTGGTTCGTTTCGGTAATGTAGGACAAGGTCGTGCCCAAAGCCGTCTTGTTGCCTACGCCTTCTTCATAAATCGGATAGAGATTGAAGCGAATGTTACGTTCAATATCGCTAATGTAGAACCACTGGGATACTTCACTAGGCGATAATTTCTTCAATTCGTCTTTCGTAACCGTGTACAAACGGCCTACGCTGTACTGGTTGTAAGCGGCCATTTCGTTGAAGCCCTGCTGCGGATCATACTGCAACTGCGTAACAGCTTCAATGCCAACAACAGGAATATGCATTTCAGACAAGCGTTTTTCCGTTAAGGCCAAGTCGTGCGGATAGCCTAACACTTCTTTGCCAACGAACACGATGCCCGTTACGTGCGGCACGCCTTGAATGCGGTCTAACACGAAGTTCACATCATCAGGGGTTTCATTTTTAAAGTTCGTAGGACGAACGATAACGTTGAAGCCTTGCTTGCTAACTTCTTCAGCCTGCAAACGAGAAATGCTGAGCTTCATATCCAATACGGACGAGTACGGCTGCGCTAATACGAGGACCGGACCATGCGCGGAGTACTGCACGTGAACCTTGTCAGAGCCAACGCGATGGATTAAGTCTTCGTGAATTTCTTTGAAATAACCTTCCTTACCCGGCACCTGTGCCACATAGGTAAGACCCGGTTTCGCCGGTGCGCCATACAAGCCTAATACATTGGCATTGTTGCCATCATAGACTTCAATGTCGCCGGCATCTTCTGCCTTCTGTAACGTGCGGTCATAAATAGCCATCGCCGTTACACCGGCTTTTTTAAGCGACATAAGCACCTGACTACGGCTTTCCTTTTCAAAGGAAGCGGAACGCATTACAGCGTCGTAGTCCATAATATTTTCAATGTGCGACTGCGCCTGTTCAACGGTATTTCGCTGGTATACCAAGAAAATGCCGGCGATCAAACCAATAATCATGAACAGTATTAAAATAGGCGAATAGTTTTGTTTTATGCTTTGTGCTTGCTTCACAGCGTTACCTTCCTTACTTGCTTACGGGACTCACGTACACGTGAATTTCACCATTTTCAGTGTCTAAGCGTTGAGCCGTTACCGGAATCGGGAATTTACCGAAATCATACACCGCAATCGGCTTCAACACACCAGCGTTCAAGCCACCAATGCCGGCGCCGTTGATTTCAAAGCGCTGCGGCGAGAACTGCAACTGGTTCTGATTCAATTCCAAACGACCTTTAATGTCCGCCGTACCGGTAATCACACCGATATCGATGGTACCAACAATTTCAAGGCCATCACTCTTCACGATAACCTGATTAATATTCAGTCCTTTCACATTGGCTTCCATAAAATGCTGCAAGTCATTCTGTGTTACGGTCCCTTCAATTTCACCGCTTCCCAAGGATTTAATGGTTACGCGGCGATTCATGAGCAAATCTACCGGATCTAGTTGCATATTGGCTATATCAAAGTGTATATCCGCAAAATTCAGAGTACCCAATTTAACATTTTCCAAGTCACCACGGAACACGTCAACATCACCTAAAGCCAGTCGCAAGGCCGGTGAGGATTCCACATGAAGGTTTACGGACTCTGCCTGAAGCTGGCCACCAATTTGTGCTTCCAACTGCTTTTGTACAAAGCCGGGTAAAACTATCTGCGCGCCACCGAACACGACAACGGCTAACACGATCAGTACTACTATAAATTTTTTCATCTTTATGCCACATTCTCCTGCTAGTTACTGCTATTAACGCCAATCTTAATACTTCAGATTAGCTTCTTTTTTCAAATACCCTTCGATGAAGGGGTCTAAGCCGCCATCCATAACGGCTTGTACGTTACCGGTTTCAACACCGGTACGATGATCCTTAACCAAGTTGTACGGATGGAATACATAGGAACGAATCTGACTGCCCCATTCAATAGCCTGATAGGTGCCGCCAATTTTTTCCTTCAATTCCGCCTGTTTTTCCAATTCCAATTCAAACAACTTAGCACGCAACAGCTTTAACGCCTGTTCACGGTTCTGAATCTGGGAACGTTCGCTCTGACACTGTACCACAATACCAGTCGGTCTGTGAGTCATACGAACGGCGGAGTCAGTTTTATTGATGTGCTGACCACCGGCGCCGCTGGCACGGTACGTATCAACGTCAACGTCCTTCATATCTAAGTGGATTTCTACGGTATCATCGATTTCAGGCATTACGTCAACCGCCGCAAAGGACGTATGACGACGCGCCGCCGCATCGAACGGCGAAATGCGCACCAAGCGATGAACGCCTTTTTCGGACTTCAAGTAGCCGAAGGCATTTTCGCCCTTAATGAGGAACGTAGCACTTTTAATGCCCGCTTCATCACCAGGCTGTTCATCCATCATGGTAATGCCAAAGCCATGCTTTTCAGCCCAGCGCAAGTACATGCGAATCAACATGGACACCCAGTCCTGCGCTTCCGTTCCGCCGGCACCGGCATGGAACGTCAAAATGGCGTTATTCTTATCGTATTCACCGCCTAAGAGTAGCAATACTTCTCGTTTTTCCACTTCCTCGCGAATGCCGTCCACCAAGGTGGTCAGTTCCGCTTCCATAGACGTATCTTCCTCTTCCAGCGCCATGTCGAGCATAAGCTTCGCATCTTCAATTTCAGACACTAAATGCTTATAGCCTTCCACAGCATCCTTCAGCTGCGTCGCTTCCTGCGAAATTTCACGGGCTTTATCCGGATTATCCCAGAAACCGGGATCACTCATTTGAACATCTAATGTAAATATACGGTCTTCCTTCTGAGCGATGTTAAAGTGAATCCCTCATTCCGTAAATTCGCTCCTCTAAATTGTCAATCGGACCTTTTAAATCCTCTAACAATCTACTCACCTCTTTCCGCGAAGCTACCTCGTAGCCTCGTATAACAACTGAAATAACAAGCCTCACCATAGGTAAAGCTGCGTCAAGTACGGCGCTAAGCGCCTATATCGTCCATTGAAACCGAAGTCCGTAAAATGCAAAATGGCCGCTAACTAAGTGACACACTCCCGTTAACGAACCATTTCGCCTAAAAGTCTAATCTACGTCTTGCGGCTCCAACACATCATCATGATGGGTTTGCGCATTGGCCAAATGGTCAACCGGTGTTTCTTCCTCATTCACGTCCTGCTGCAATTCGATGCGAATGCGATAGAGATACATAATCGTATCTTCCTGAATCGATTCGATCATTGCTTCGAACATGTCATAGGCTTCAAACTTATACTCTACAAGCGGATTCTTCTGGCCATACGCGCGAAGACCAATACCTTCACGGAGCATGTCCATAGCATCCAAATGTTCCATCCACTTGCTGTCTACGACTTTAAGCATAACCGCTTTTTCAAGTTCACGCATATTTGCAGAACCAATCAAAGCTTCACGCTTTTCGTATTCATCGTGCGCAATTTGTATTAAACGTTCTTCCAACTCACCACGGCCGTATTCTTCCATATCGGCCACAGTCATCATACCCGGTTCCAAGAAGTACAATTCCAAATGCTTAAGCAAGCCTTCGTAATCCCATTCTTCCGGATATAATTTTTCATCGGCATAGTGGTCCATCGATTTCTTAACCAATGTTTCCACCATTTCCGTAATGGTATCCTTCAACGAATCATTGCCCAAAATCTTGTGGCGCTGATCGTACAACACTTCACGTTGCTGATTCATAACATCGTCATATTCCAAGATGTACTTACGAATATTGAAGTTATGATTTTCAACCTTCTTCTGAGCACGTTCGATAGACTTCGTAATCAACGAATGTTCAATCGGTTCGTCCTCTTCCATACCCAATTTATCCATCATGCCGGAAATATTATCGGCACCGAAGATACGCATTAAATCGTCTTCCAAGGATAAGAAGAACTGGGTAGAGCCCGGGTCGCCCTGACGGCCGGCACGACCACGCAACTGGTTGTCGATACGACGGCTTTCATGACGTTCCGTACCTAAGATATGAAGACCTCCCAATTCAGGCACGCCTTCGCCAAGGCTAATATCGGTACCACGACCGGCCATGTTCGTAGCGATGGTAACCATGCCACGCTGACCTGCGTTAGCAACAATTTCAGCTTCCTTTTCATGATGCTTAGCATTCAACACATTGTGCGGAACGCCGGCTTTTGTCAACATGTCGCTCAATTCTTCAGACTGCGTAATGGACGTAGTACCAACCAAAATCGGCTGTCCCTTTGCATGACGAGCTACAACGTCTTTTACGGCAGCGCGGTATTTAGCGGCCTTCGTCTTAAAGATTAAGTCCGGTAAATCCTTACGAGCTAACGGCTTGTTGGAAGGAATTTCGTATACTTCCAAGCCATAAATGTTGTTAAATTCCTGTTCTTCCGTCTTCGCCGTACCGGTCATACCAGCCAGCTTTTCATACATACGGAAGTAGTTCTGGAAGGTAATGGATGCCAAGGTTTGGCTTTCGCGTTCTACCTTCAAGCCTTCTTTTGCTTCGATAGCCTGATGCAAGCCATCGGAATAACGACGACCGAACATCAAACGACCGGTGAATTCATCGACGATAACAACCTGACCGTCTTTGACTACGTAATCCTTATCGCGGTGCATCATGGCATACGCACGAAGGGATGCGATAAGCAAATGGTTCAATTCCAAGTTCGAAGAATCGTACAAGTTTTCAATCTTCAACATTTTTTCAACTTTGGAAATACCGGATTCCGTCGGTGCAATGGTCTTCTGTTTTTCATCGATGGTGTAATCTTCGTCCTTTACGAGCTTCGGCACGATTTTAGCCAACGTATAGTAGCTATCGGTGGAGCGTTCGCCAGGACCGGAAATGATAAGCGGCGTACGCGCTTCATCGATCAAAATGGAGTCCACTTCATCGACGATAGCGTAATTCAACGGACGCTGTACCATCTGTTCTGCATGGACAACCATGTTGTCACGCAAGTAGTCAAAACCGAATTCATTGTTAGTACCATAGGTAATGTCGGAGCCATAAGCTGCTTTACGCTGACCATAGTCAAGACCAGCGACAATAAGACCAACGGACAAGCCGAGGAAGCGGTACAATTTACCCATCCACTCACTGTCACGTTTAGCCAAGTAATCGTTGACCGTTACGACATGAACGCCTTTACCAGTCAACGCATTCAAATATACCGGCAACGTAGCTACCAAGGTTTTACCTTCACCGGTACGCATTTCTGCAATGTTACCGCGGTGCAAGGTAATACCACCGATAAGCTGTACGTCAAAATGACGCATGCCCAATACACGTTTCGAAGCTTCGCGTACAACGGCGAATGCTTCCGGTAAAATATCATCCAGCGTTTCACCATTTTCCAAACGCTGTTTAAATTCTCTCGTTTTGCCGGCCAGCGACGTATCGCTAAGACCGATTAACTGATCTTCCAAACCATTGATCTGTTCTACAATGGTTCTCATCTTTTTTATTTCACGCGCACTATTATTACCAATCAATCGTTGTAAAAATCCAAACAACCGTATCAACTCCTTAAGTTTGTATATTGCGTATATACTCTTACTATTATACGATAATATTCGCATAAAGAAAAGTGGAGCAACGGTGTGTTGCTCCACTTTTTTATTTTATTGTAGCCGAAGCGCCATTTTCCTTCATAAAGGTGTCCCCTAACGCATGGGACCTTGCAAGGCCTTGGCTATATTTAAAAAGTAATTACGGTCTGCTGCCTGTCCAAGGCTTAACCATTATAAATCTGGTTCAATTAAGCCGTAATCACCATTCTTACGACGGTATACCACATTCATCTGTTCAGTTTCTGCATTGAAGAACATGAAGAAATCGTGGCCTACAAGGTTCATCTGCATAATCGCTTCTTCTACGCTCATCGGACGTACTGTGAAGTGTTTGCGGCGAACCACATCGAGGGTTTCTTCTGGAACGGCCGGTTCCGGAGCGAATGCTTCAGGACGGAAGCCTGCATCCTTCTTAAAGCGTTTAGCCAATCTTGTTTTGTATTTATGTACCTGGCGAACAACCTTGTCAACTACCAAGTCCATAGCTGCATACATATCTTCGTTAGCTTCAACGCCGCGCAATACAACGCCTTCTACGAAACAAGTCAATTCAACGACGCGTTTTTCCCGTTCTACGGAAAGAACTGCCTGAACATCAAACGTTCCATCAAAGTAACGTGCCAATTTATCTACGCGTTTTTCTAAATATTCACGAAGTGCAGGAGTAACTTCAAGATTTTTGCCTCTAACTGAAACCTTCATAAACAACACCCTTTCTGTTCGTTCTCCAAGATGTTCCTGCCCGTCAAGCTCTTCTATTGAGGAACCTCTTGTTCTATGTTTATATAATTCACCGTCGGACTTCAAAACTCCTTCTTTTAATTTAAAAATTTTTTACTTTTTTCTGACAAAGTTTAACGAAGTTTTACTGGCACTGTTTTGTGAAATAAAATACCTCCACGACGGCAATCAAACAGTGAAAAAAAGAAGACCGGCCGGAGCCGGTCTTAAAGTCATAGTTTTTATCTATCGTTATATCCGAATTATGCTTTCGTCACATTCGTAGCCTGAGGTCCGCGCGGGCCATCAACGATGTCGAAGTTAACTTCCTGACCTTCGTTCAAAGATTTGAAGCCACCTTCCTGAATAGCGGAGAAATGTACGAAAACGTCGCCGCCATCTTCTCTTTCAATAAATCCATAACCTTTTTCTGCACTGAACCACTTAACTTTACCGAGCATAAATAATTCCTCCTAAACATTCCTTGCATAAAGATACTCGTTCGTATCTACATGCTTAATTTTATCACTCTAACTATATATAGTCAATAAATTTTGTAAATAATATGAGCTGTATGCATTATTAGTATAAAGAAGTGAGATTGCACGACCATTATGCAAAATAAATTAAATTCTTAAAGAAAGTTTTAACAGGAGTTTTCAAAAAACGTGCTAGGAGGATAGACGCGCACATGAAAAATACCCTCCCTAATGCCTACGCAATAGGAAGGGTTTCATTTCAGTGAAAGTAGCTAACTTGTCAGTTAGTATATATTACAAAATCTTGGACAAGAAGAGCTGGGTACGTTCGTTTTGCGGATTTTCGAAGACTGCATTCGGTTCCCCTTCTTCGAGGATCTGGCCACCGTCAACGAACAACAGGCGCGTGCCCACTTCACGAGCAAAGCCCATTTCGTGCGTTACTACGACCATGGTCATGCCTTCTTCAGCCAATTCCTTCATAACGTCCAATACTTCGTGAACCATTTCCGGGTCCAATGCGGACGTCGGTTCGTCGAAGAGCATTACCTTCGGCTTCATAGCCAAAG
>ERZ791611.565-NODE-565-length-34250-cov-42.974148_pt1 | contig 34250 bp, 35 predicted proteins | sample MGYA00510275_ERZ791611 | MGnify/ENA primary metagenome ERZ791611 (study PRJEB30046, sample SAMN00791912) | human gut metagenome | study: EMG produced TPA metagenomics assembly of the A metagenome-wide association study of gut microbiota in type 2...
AAAGGGCGGAGGCGGGGCATGCCCCGCCTCTTACACCACATCTCTGCACGCTACCCTAGTTCCATATCAAAATGGCAGTTTTTGCCGAGTTAGACCACATATGTCCAGGTATATAGCTGAGGTCGGGCCCAATCTGAGCACTAGGTCGTTGATTTGACATCTGATTCGCCATCTAAAAGGCCGAATTCGCTGTTACTAAATCGGTAACAGTACTCATATTTGCCATTTTTTGCCCACAGGCCTTGCGATGGTGCCGGGATCCGCACCCTGTCGGGTTCGAATCCCGGCGTATGGGTAGCAAAAAGCCCGCTACCGAATTGGTAACGGGCTTCTTAGATTCTGTGGTGCCCCCAGCGGGATTCGAACCCGCGATATCCACCTTGAAAGGGTGGCGTCCTTGGCCGCTAGACGATGGGGACAGCGGGAAAGAGTATAGCAGACTTTTTTGCCGGCGCGTATATCGTTGGCAAACTGGAAAACCACCACACAGGAGCCGACTTTCTATCCCGATCTTCAAACATCTCATTCTGTAACAGTAAGACGACTTTTAACGGTCTAGATGTTACAGATTGAGACAAACCGCTGGGACGGGTCAAAACCACCACAAAGGTGTCTATCCCTTTGTGGCGGTTGGGGCGTTAGGGGAGGAGCTTCATGGCGGCGTCGTGGGCGGCGTGCTCGTAGGCGTCGTCGAGGGGTTTGAGCGGCAACAGGGCGGCGGCCTGTGCGTCGCCACGGCGTTCGAGGGCGTGGGCGATGAGCCAGTCGGCGAGCTCGGGGTTCTTGGGCAGTGCCGGCCCGTGTAAGTACGTGCCGATGACTCCCTTGTGGATGAGGCCCTCAAAGCCATCGTCGCCGTTGTTGCCGGTGCCCACGACGACGGACGTTCCGAGCGGCGTCGCCTCTGCGTCGAGCAGGGTGCGGCCGCCGTGGTTCTCGAATCCCACAAAGGGCTCGGGTGCCAGGTCGGTCTTGACGGCGACGTTGCCGATCAGGCGGTCGGAGCCGCGCACTGTCTCGGCGGCAATGACGCCCAGACCCTCGATGCGATCCTCGCCCATATAGTACGAACGGCCGAGCAGCTGATAGCTGCCGCAGATGGCAAGCAGTGAGCCGCCATCCTCAACATAGGCCGCGACCTTGTCTTTTTGGGCGAGCAACTCGTGTGCCACGGCTAGCTGGTCGCGGTCGGAGCCGCCACCCATCATGACGATATCGGCATCGGTCAAATCAAGCGTCTCGCCCATACGGACCTCGTCTACACGCACGGGAATGCCACGCCAGGCGCAGCGGCGCTCGAGCGCGATAACATTGCCGCCGTCACCGTAGAGGTTAAGGGCATCGGGATACAGGTAGACGATGCGCAGGGGACGCGAAAGCTCGACCGGCGCGATGCCGACAGGAAGAGCGCTGCCGTCGGCACGGACTACGGCGCGGGCAGCAACCGTGGCTGCATCGGCACCCTTCAGCCCGTCGAGTTCTTTGACCAGCGGCGGGAAGGCCGTGTAGTTGGCGACGGCGTAGAAGGTGTCATCGGCGGCCTCGTCTGCCACGGCACCGATCGCCTGCGCGATGTCCGAGATAATCGCGGCATCGATGCCGGCGTACTTGAGGCGTACCTGCATGTCGTGCGCACGCGTGCCTCCGGCAAAGGCGACAAGACCCGGCGTGTCGGCGATGCGCTCGAAGTCGACATCGTAGATCCACGAGACATCGTGGCCGTCGGCATCGTTATCGTTTAGGAAGAAGGCGCAGAGCCTGCCACCTGCCGTTTTAATGGACTGGATCTGGCGATCGAAGCCCACGGGATTCTTGGCCAGGTTGGCCTCGACGGTGCGGCCGGCAATATCCCAGCGGCCCATGCGTCCGCCGGCGGGCACGTAGGCATTAAGCGTGGGCTGCAGGTGCGCCGCGTCCACGCCCAGCTCGTGCGCCGCAAAGAAGGCGGCGGCGACGTTATAGACCATGTACAGGCCGTTGTAGCGCGTGGCGATGTGCACGGCGGGCGCGTTGGCCTCAGGTCCAAAGGCCAGGTCAAAGCCGTAGCCGTCGCAGCCGAGCTCAACGCCCGTCACGCGGCGGAGCAGCGCGGGGCGACCCCAGCCGCACGAAGGGCAATGATAGGCGCCCAGCTGTCCGTACTGCACATAGTCGTATTCCAGCGGGGCGTTGCACTGCGAGCAAAAACGCGAGTCGCTAATGCGGTCGGACTCGGTGCCCGTGGCGCCGTCGATGCCAAAGGCGATGCTCGTGTTGGGGACGCGCGCGGCGATCGAGGCGCACAGCGGATCGTCGGCGTTGTAGATGAGCGTTGTCGTCGGAGAGAGCTCCAACGCATGGGCGATGACGTCCTGGGTATGGTCGATCTCGCCGTAGCGGTCCAGCTGGTCGCGGAACAGGTTGAGCAGCACAAAGTAGGTCGGCTTGAGCTTGGGCAGGACGCGCACCGTGTAGAGCTCGTCGCACTCAAAGACGCCTACGCGCTTGCTGCTGGCCGTTCGCTTAAGGTTGCCGCGCGCCTCGAGCAACGCGCCCACCACGCCCGGCTCCATGTTGTTGCCAGCGCGGTTGCACACCACGGTGGCGCCGCTGGCGGCAACGGCGTCGGCGATGAGGTTGGAGGTGGTGGTCTTGCCATTAGTACCGGTGATCACCACGCTGCGGTCGACCAGGCTCGCGAGGTCGCTTAGCAGCTCGGGGTCGATCTTCATGGCGATGCGGCCGGGAAGTACGCCGCCCTGGCGCTTAAGGACGGAGCGCAGCCCCCAGCGGGCGATATCGCTCGAGGTGCAGGCAAGAGATGAGCGGAGATTCATGAAACCGTTCCTAACGTAAACGATATGGTCGGGTCGAGTGCGTCACTAAAAACCGTAGCGGCGCGCAAATTCCTGGGCAAGCTGCGACACGTCTTCGCAGGCATTGGCCCAGGGGGCAAAGTCGGGAGTGTCCGAGATAATGCCGTCCGCTTCCCAAACGGCCTGGTGCGAAAGATCCCAGGGATCGCGTGGCTCGGGCCGGCAGGGAAGGTACGGTGTCTGGTACATGGGATTCAGCAAGAAGAACGCGCCGCCCTCGCAGCGGTTAGCGAACTCACGCAGCGCACGCACCGCCGGACGCATCTTGTTCGTTTTGAACAATAGGATTGTGCGGGCGAGCAGGTACCAAGGAGAGTTCTCGAGTGCATCGGCTCCCGCCTGTTCCTCGAGCTGGTGCGCTAGGGCGAAAAAGCCGTCCTGGTCTTCCAGGCGAGCGAGGGCGAGCAACACGGTGCCGGCAGCTCGGGTGGGATAGCCTTCTGCCTTAAGGACGCGGCGGGCGTAGTTGACAGCAGCGCGGTAGCGGGCGCTCGCCATGCACAGCTGCGAGATGGCCTCGAGTGTGTGAAGCCACCCGATAAGAGCCGGCTCGCTCACGGTAAGGTCTGCTGCGGTGACACCGTCGGCCAAAACATTATTGGCCCAGTAGTGCGGGGCTTCCATGTCGAACCCGGGCACGCTTTGCTGCAGGTAATCGGCCGTGGTCGCCTCGAGCTTCATCAGGTCGCCCAGGCAGGCGTCAACGGGCGTGTCGGCCAGGATGATGGCGAGCAGCTGCGCGTCGACGGCCAGCGCATCGACGCGGACGATCTTGAGCAGCTCGTCGCGCATGTCGTCGAACAGGCGGTTGCGCGTCTGCTCAAACTCCTCGTCGCTGCCCATGTCCTCGATGCGATGGAGCTCGTCGAGCAGGTGGCGATGAACGCCGGCATAGGACAGCAGTGCCTGGGCATGCTCGGCCTGCGCGTACTTTTGAGGATTCGCGCTAATGTCGTTATGGACAAGCTCGCGTGCTGCATCGGTGAGCTCGGGGTGCGACGCCAGATAGGTGCGCTCCAGGTAGGCGGGGATGTAGACGCTCGGATCCATTAGAGGTCCCCTCCCTTAAATGGAAGCCCCTGCTCGGCCGCGCGCAGGATGCGCTCGTCGATCTGGGAACGCACGATGTCGTTGGTGGCGATCCAGGCGGCAAAGCTGGCGTTGTCGGGGGCGCCCAGGCCCTCCTGCAGTACCGGCGTCGCCTCGGACAGCGCAAGGACAAGCTCGTCGGTGGAGCCTGCACCCACGTTGACGCGGGCATAGACGCCATCGGGAAACTCGGTTTGGAAGTAGAGCGCCTCGGCGGCGTGGGGGCACGAACGCACAAGGATACGCAGGTAGTGTTCGGCACCCTCGTAGTCCAGCTCGCGCCAGGCTGCGCTCATCAGTGCGATGAGCGTCCACGGGTCCAAGTCGCGCTCTGCATCCTTGGGACGGCGGCGCAGCGGGGTATTCGCGAGGTACGGCACGGAGTGAGCGGAGCGAAAGCGCTTGAGCTCCTCGGCGGGGTATTCGAGCTTTGCCATGGCGAGCATCGCAGTATGGCGGACGCCGGCGGGGTCGTTGGGCGCAAAGTCCAGGCTGCGATTCGCGGCTTCGAGCGACATGCGATAGCGGCCGCTAATGAGGGCGCGCGACGCAAGGGCGGCAAGCCAGCGCAGGTAGGGGCGGCGCATAAGGTCGCCAGCGGCCTCGCGCTCGTAGGGGTCCTGCGCCGAGGCGATCTTGAGTGCCAGGTCGTGCTCCACCTCGTCGCACTTGGACACCAGATACTGCACGTATTCCTCGTTGGATTCGGCGGTGAGCGCCGTCAGCATGCGCTGGGCATCCCAGTTGGCCGGATCGAGTGCGGCTGCCTCGCGGAGCATGTTCTCGGCAGCTGCCTCTTCCTGCTCTGCCTGGGTATCGTCAGGGATAAAGGGAATGCGGTAATCGACGGCCTCGACCACCTTGGCAATGAGGTGCCCGGCGCGGTCGCGGTCGTGCACGATGAGCGGTGCGGGGTTGCGGGTGAATTGTTCCATCAGACGCTCTACGGCGGCAGCGTCGGTGAGCGGGATATTGTCGCGGCGCAAGGCCTCAAGAACGAGGCGATGGCAATCCTCTTGAATGGGATCGAATGCCATGGGGCCTCCTTTGCTGCGGTTAGGGTTCAAATGTCTCTATATAAGGTTCTAGTTTACCCGCATGTGGCACACCGGGGGTGCCGCACTTGGACATGCACCTTTGCACCACGAAGACGGATGTCGCACAAATGTCGGCACCTTGGACGACTGAGTGGTATCACGGTGCCGCAAACGGTCGATTTTTGGCGGCGAACGGGGCGCATTTTGGAGGGGCACAGTCCTGCCCGGGATATGTGGTCAACCTTGATAAAACGTTTGCCCAGCTTGGGAGTATGAATGCCCCACAAGGGTCTTCAGGGATAGAAAAAACGTTTCATCATTGTCGGCTTTAGGTGAATAACTGACCAACCAGAACGGTAGAATAGTGTTTGTCTGAGCGTTGAGACGTTTAGACATCGCGCATTGTCATCGCCGGCAACGCGCAAAACGGTCCTAACGGAGCCAATCGGGTGCTCCGTTATATACGCAAGTCTAAGAGGGGCTTGTTTAGGAGGCACAGTATGGGACGTTTTACCAATCCTCGCGATCTGTACTTTGGTGAGGGCGCTCGCCACGAGGTGAAGAACCTCAAGGGCAAGAAGGCCATCATCGTTTCTGGCGGCAGCTCTATGCGCCGCGGCGGGTTCTTGCAGGACGTTGAGGCCGACCTTAAGGAAGGCGGCTTCGAGGTCAAGCTGTTCGAGGGCGTCGAGTCCGATCCGTCCATCGAGACGGTCATGAAGGGCGCCGAGGCCATGCGCGAGTTCGAGCCTGACTGGATTATCGCCATCGGCGGCGGCTCGCCCATCGATGCCGCTAAGGCCATGTGGGTCTTCTACGAGTATCCCGAGGAGTCCTTCGATAACATCATCCAGCCGTTCAGCTTCCCCGAGCTGCGTCAGAAGGCTCATTTCTGCGCCATCTCCTCTACCTCCGGTACCGCTACCGAGGTCACTGCCTTCTCCGTCATCACCGACTACGCCAAGGGCATCAAGTACCCGCTGGCCGACTTCAACATCACCCCGGATGTCGCCATCGTCGACCCCGAGCTCACCTACACCATGCCTGCTAAGCTTTGCGCTCACACCGGCATGGACGCTCTGACCCACTGCATGGAGGCCTACGTTTCCACCTGCGCTTCTATGTTCACCGATGCCAACGCTCTGCACGGCATCCGCGAGATCGTCGAGTGGCTGCCCAAGTCCTATGCTGGCGACCATGAGGCCCGTCAGCACATGCACGAGGCTCAGTGCATCGCCGGTATCGCCTTCTCCTCGGGTCTGCTCGGCATCGTTCACTCCATGGCTCACAAGACCGGTGCAGCCTTTGAGAACGGTCACATCATCCACGGTGCTGCTAACGCCATGTACCTGGGCAAGGTCATCCAGTGGAACTCCAAGGATCCCCGTGCTGCCGAGCGTTACGCTTACGTGGCCAAGGAGATTCTGCACCTTCCCGGCGAGACCAACGAGGAGCTCATCGCTGCGCTCGTCCAGAAGATCCGCGACCTCAACGACCAGCTCAACATACCGCAGTCCATCAAGGATTACGCGAATGGCGGCGTGAAGGTCGACGCCGAGAACCCGCAGATGGTTTCCGAGGAGGAGTTCCTCGCCAAGCTGCCCGAGATCGCCGCGAACGCCGAGACCGACGCCTGCACGCCGGAGAACCCGCGTGAGACCAAGGCTGCCGACTTCGAGAAGATCCTCAAGGCCTGCTACTACGACACCGACATCGATTTCTAATCGACTCTTGTTGTCGTAACGAGGGGCTCCGCACGTATTCGTACGGAGCCCCTTTTTTATTATTAGAGAATGGGATAGTTATGGCTGCAATTTTCAATAGCCCCAGCAAGTACATCCAGGGTCCGGACGAGCTCGCCAAGCTCGGCTCCTATGTCGAGCCGCTCGGTGCTAAGGCCCTCGTCATCGTGACGCCTTCGGGCAAGAAGCGCGTCGGTGCCAAGATCGAGGGCGGCTTTGCCGAGGCTAAGGCCGAGCTGCTGTTTGAGGACTTTAACGGCGAGTGCTCCAAGGGCGAGGTCGATCGCCTGGTTGCGCTCGCTCGCGACAACGGTTGCGACATCATCGTCGGCGTCGGTGGCGGCAAGATCCTCGACACCGCGAAGGCCGTCGCCTATTACCTGGAGTCCCCGGTTATCATTTGCCCCACCATCGCCTCGACCGATGCACCGTGCTCGGCACTTTCGGTGCTTTATACCGATGACGGCCAGTTCGACAAGTACCTCTTCCTTAAGGCAAACCCCAATATCGTCCTGATGGATACGACGGTTATCGCGGCGAGCCCGGTGCGCCTGACGGTTTCCGGAATGGGCGATGCGCTCGCAACCTACTTTGAGGCTCAGGCGACGCACGATGCCGACGGCGGCACCTGCGCTGGCGGTAAGGGCGGAATGGCCGGCCTGGCGCTCGCCAAGCTCTGCTATGAGACGCTCATGGCCGATGGCGTCAAGGCCAAGGTTGCGCTGGAGAAGGGTGCGCTCACGCCTGCCGTCGAGCATATCATCGAGGCCAATACGCTGCTTTCGGGCATTGGCTTTGAGAGCTCGGGCCTTGCTGCTGCTCATGCCATCCACAATGGCCTGACGATGCTGCCCGAGTGCCACGGCATGTATCACGGCGAGAAGGTCGCCTTTGGCACTATCGTCCAGCTGGTACTCGAGGATGCCCCGACTGAGAAGCTCGAGGAAGTCTTGGGCTTCTGCATTGAGCTGGGCCTGCCGGTCACGATGAAGGAACTTGGCGTTGCCGAGCTTACGCGTGAGCAGGCCATGATTGTTGCCGAGGCCGCCTGCGCGCCCGATGACACCATGTGCAACATGCCGTTTGAGGTGACGCCCGAGATGGTCGCAAACGCCATTCTGGGTGCAGACGCACTGGGCCACTACTACCTTATGGATGAGTAAATCAAGCTAAGGAAGGGGCAAAGCCAGCAGATGGCTTTGCCCCTTTTTGCTAAGGTGCAAAGGGGTCAGGTTACTTTGCACCAATCGTTGTTTGATGAAGGGTGGATTCTCGTATGGCGCTTCCTATGGTTTACGGCGGTCCCGGCCGGTATGTTCAGGGGCCGGGGGAGCTTTCGCGCCAGGGCAAGTATTTGTCATGGTTGGGCTGCGCTGCCTATGTCTTGTTTGACCAGGGCACCGAGGATCGGCTGTGCGGGCAGATCGTCGATGGATTTCTGGACGACGATCTGAGTGAGCCGTTCTTTAAGATTTATGACGGTCCGTGTACGGAAGAGGCCGTTGTAAAAATGGCTAAGGAAGCCCAGGCTGAGTATTGCGACATGGTGGTGGGTATTGGCGGCGGCAAGATGCTCGATATCGCCAAGGCCGTTGCGTTTTATGCCGAGTTGCCGTTGTGCGTATGCCCCACGGCGGCTTCGATGGACGGTCCGTGCAGCGCGATTTCGGTGCTGTATCACGAGGATGGATCGTTCGACCGCTACCTGATGCTTGAGAAGAATCCAGACCTAGTTGTGGTCGACACCAACGTGCTCGCGGCAGCCCCGCTGCGTATGACGGTCGCCGGCATGGGCGACGCGCTGGCAACGTACTTCGAGGCACGTTCGTGCGCCGCGGCGCATGGCGCCAACGAGCATGGTGGCGCGCCGGGACACTTGGCCTTGGTTGCGGCTCGTGCCTGCTATGACACGCTTATGGAGTGCGGCGTCGCTGCCAAGCGCGATCTCAAGAAGGGGCGTATATCGCCGGCGGTTGAGCGTCTGATCGAGTGCAACATCCTGCTTTCGGGCGTTGGCTTTGAGAGCGGTGGCTTGGCGTTGGCGCATGCCATCGCCAACGGCCTGACGATTTTGCCCGAGTGCAAGGCTATGCACGGCGAGGCCGTGGCGTTTGGTCTGGTGGTCCAGCTTCGTCTGGAGCGTGCGCCCGAGCTTGAACAGGTGCTCGAGTTTTGTCAGCGCGTCGGTCTGCCGACGACGCTCGAGGAGCTGGACCTTGGCGAGATTTCCGATGCCGACCTGATGAGCGTTGCGGATGCGGCCTTTAGAAACGAACGCAATATGGCCAACGAGCAGGCCAAGGTGACCAAACAAAAGCTCGTGCAGCTCATGTGCGAGGCATAGTTTGGCGCTTGATTGATCTTGTGCAATCGAGGCAGCGATAGGCCATGGGCTATTTGCCGCAAAGATGCTCCGCGTGTAATTTGCCCGAGGCGTGGGCCGATAGCGTATCATTGTCTCTTGCTTGTTTGCACTGCTCAGGGAGGGGCCGCGCATGGCGCAGGAACACGATCTGTTTGATGACATTATCGAGATCAGCAAGGGTTTCGACTTTCTTAAAAACCCGCTTGGCGGTGTGACCGACGCACTCGATCCGTCGGCTCCACAGTGGAATCCTGCTGACTACAAGGAGCGTCCGCGCGGTAACACCATACCGTGCCTGACCTGTAAAAACGAAAAGAGCGGCTGCACCGCGTGCATGGACGTGTGTCCGGTCAACGCCATCGAGATCGAGGAAGATGCTATCGAGATTCTCGACAGTTGCCGTAAGTGCGGTCTGTGCGCCGCTGCTTGCCCGACGGAGGCGATCATCTCTCCGCGCCTTGCACCCAAAAACGTTTACGACGACATTGTCTCGGCGGCTACGAGCCACGAGACTGCCTACGTTACCTGCACGCGTGCCCTTAAACGCATGCCGCGCGAGAACGAGGTTGTTGTCGCCTGTGTGGGCGATATTACGGCCGAGACCTGGTTTTCGGTACTGGCCGACTATCCCAACGTAAGCGTGTACCTGCCGCTGGGCGTGTGCGATAAGTGCCGTAACACCGGTGGCGAGGACATCCTGGGCGAGGCCATTGCTACCGCCGAGGAGTGGGCGGGCACGGGCATGGGTCTGGAGGTCGATCCCAAGAGCCTCAAGTGCCATAAACGCCGCGAGTACGAGCGCAAAGAGTACATGGAAAAGATCGCCCGCACCACGGGCCTTACCGTGACCAAGCTCAACCCGGCAACGGCGGCGCTGGCTTCGGTGACGCAGAAGCTCAAAGCTCACCGCCACCAGATTACCCAGCTCGAGCGCACGCTCAACACCATGTGCGGCACTACGACGACCAAGCGTCGCCGTTCGCTCACGCACGGTCGCCAGTTGGTGCTCTCGACATTGCAAAACCATCCCGAGCTTGCCCAGAACATGCAGGTGTGCACGCCTGAGTGTGATTTTGACAAGTGCACGTCGTGTGGCGAGTGCGTCAACGTGTGCCCCACGTTTGCCTGCGATTTGGTGGGAAGCGGCCGCTTTGCACTGGAGTCCACGTATTGCCTAGGCTGCGGTGCCTGCGTCAAGGTGTGCCCCGAGCATGCGCTCAAGTTAGTTAAGCATGACGCGTCCAGTCTGGTCGTCGTCGATCCCGAAGCCGAGGAAAAGGCCGCCCAGAAGGCGAAGGCTCACGAAGAAGCTGAGAAGGTCAAGGCTGAGGCAAAGGCCAAGCTTGACAAGATGCTCGACCAGGTGGAAAAGCTCGCGGACTAGTCAGCGACCCCTATCTCTGCTTCATTCGTGCCGCCGTGGCGTCCGGGTTCGCCCAGATGCTGCGGCGGCGCTATACTTATGCAGTTTGAAGTACCTGTACCAAAAGGAGCTGTCGTGTCCCTTTCCATCGGTATCGTGGGCCTGCCCAACGTGGGCAAGTCGACGCTGTTCACCGCGCTTACCAAAAAGACCGGCCTTGCCGCCAACTATCCGTTCGCCACGATCGACCCCAACGTGGGTATCGTCGACGTGCCCGATAGCCGCCTGCAAAAGCTCGCCGACATCGTTAACCCGGGTCGCATTGTGCCGGCGACGGTCGAGTTCGTCGACATCGCAGGTCTGGTGAAGGGCGCTAACGAGGGCGAGGGTCTGGGCAACCAGTTCTTGGCAAACATCCGCGAGACCGACGCCATCTGCGAGGTCGTTCGCTACTTTAAGGACCCCAACGTCATGCGTGAGGTGGGCCGCACCGGCGAGTTCGTCGACCCCGCCGGTGACGCCGACACCATCATGACCGAGCTCATCCTGGCCGACATGGGCACGCTCGAGAAGCAGCTGCCCAAGCTCGAGAAGGAGGCCAAGCGCGACAAGGAGCTCATGCCCAAGTTTGAGGTCGCCAAGCGTCTGCTCGCTTGGCTCAACGAGGGCAAGCGCGCCGCATCCATGGAGATGACTGACGAGGAGCGTGCCGCTGCCAAGGGCCTGTTCCTGCTCACTATGAAGCCCATCCTGTATGTGGCCAACGTAGACGAGGACATGCTCAACGAGGACCTGGCGCCCATCGATGGCGTCAAGCCGCTGCCGATCTGCGCCAAGATCGAGGCCGAGCTTTCCGAGCTCGATCCCGAGGATGCGGCCGACTACCTGGAGAGCTTGGGCCTGGAGCAGCCCGGCCTGGACGTGCTCGCCCAGGCAGCCTACAAGCTGCTCGGCCTGCAGTCGTTCTTTACGGCTGGCGAGATGGAGGTCAAGGCCTGGACGGTTCGTCAGGGCGCGACCGCTCCGCAGGCCGCCGGTGTCATCCACACCGACTTTGAGCGTGGCTTTATTAAGGCCGAGGTCATTGGCTACGACGACTACATCGAGCTTGGTGGCGAGCAGGGCGCCAAGGCTGCCGGCAAGCTGCGTATTGAGGGCAAGGACTATGTCATGGCCGATGGCGATGTCGTGCACTTCCGCTTTAACGTGTAAGGACGACGCATATGTTTAAATATGGCAAAAAAGCCGGCTACATGGGTATTGCGCTGCTCGTACTTGCGGTGATTCCGCTGGCGGTCGCAGCGTGTGTTATCCCCAACATTGGTCCCGAGGTGGCAACAAAGTTTAATGCCGCCGGCGAGGTGACGCGCTGGGGCAAGAGCTACGAGCTGCTGGCACTGCCGGTGCTCAACCTGCTGCTGAGCGTGGCGACGTACTTTACGGCGGGACGCCAGGCTAAAAACAATGATGACTCCGCCGCCATGGCGCGCATCGTGTGCGAGCGCTACCTGCGCAACGGTTGCATCACGGGTGTGTTCCTCAACGTGATCAACGTTTACTTTATGTACTCGGCTATTACCGGAACGGGCTTTGGCTTTGGTTTCTAACTTGTTCTTCTAGGCAACGAGCCTGCACGCATATTCAATGGCTGCTGCGAGGCCGCCGCTCGATCGTGGTTTAAAGACCATGTCGGCGGCGGCCTCGTTTTCGTATCCGGCGCCGCGAAGGGTGAGCGCGGTACCGGCTTCCAGGAGAAGGGGCAGACCGCGTTGGCTGGTTGCGATTACGGCAGCCTGATTGAGCGAGCAGCTGTGCGCTTGGCATTGGATGGCAAGTTCGCCTTGCGCCGGGCAAGGGACCAGAACGGCGGCGACGCGACTTGATAGCAATGCAAATGCTGTGCGCTCATCGGGCGAAAGACATTCTGCTTCAACGACGACGAGCTTGGGCGGCGCGCTGTTTGTGCGAAGCGTGGCTCGGTACGTGCGGACCGAAGAACCCGACATAGAAAACTCCTGTGTATTCGGCAAAACGTAAACTATAGTTTACGTTTATGTTCGGCTCCATTTCAAACTCGTCTGCATGGACGAACGTGCTAAACAGATTCTTGGCAGGCGGGTCGAAGAGACACGCAGGGACCTTGGTATCTCCAAGGTTGATTTTTGTGTGGCGACAGGAATCAGCCGACCCTACCTCGACCGAATCGAAGATGGGACGGCAAATTTCACGCTCAAGGTTCTATTTAAGATCGCGCCCGCCCTTGGCATGACGGTGTCAGAGCTTCTCGAGGGTATCGAATAGGGGATACCCGTCGACAACTGAATTACGCCATCGGGATGCGGTCGTGGTTGACTTGGCTGTAGAACAGGCGCTGGATCTCGGCGGCATCGCGTGACTGGCCGAGTGCCCACATGGTTTTGGCCACGAGCGTCTCGGTTGTCATATCGTCGCCGCGCAGAATGCCCGGATGATCGGCGTAAGCACGGCCGACCTCATAAACGCCCAGATCGAGGCCCTCTTCGGGGACCTGCGTGGTCATAACGACGGTGCGGCCCGAATCGACCCAGCGGAAAATTGTCTCCTGGAATGACTCGCCGGACTCGCCAAACTCGGGAATACCGCCAATGCCAAAGGTCTCCAGAATCACGGCGTCGTAGCTATCGGCAAGGGCGTCGAGGATGCCCGGGTTTACGCCGGGCGTAAGCTTGAGTACAAATACGCGCGGGTCGATGCTGTCGTAGAAACGAACCGGGTTCTCGTTCTGGTGAGTGCCATGGAGTCCGTTGCGAACGATGCGGTCGTTGCGGATATAGGCAATGGGCGGATAGTTGACGCTAATGAACGCGTTAAAGCTCATGGTACGCTGCTTGCGGGCGCGCGTGCCGGCAATGGCGACGCCGCCAAACACAATCGAGACATCGTGCGAGTGCTCGTCGAGCGCATAGAGCAGGCTCTGGTACAGGTTGAGCTTGGCGTCGGTAAAGGGATTGCCCATGGGCTTTTGCGAGCCGGTGAGCACGATGGGCTTGGGGCTGTCCTGAATCAGGTAGGAAAGCGCTGCCGCGGTGTAGCTCATGGTGTCGGTACCGTGCAGAATCACGAAGCCGTCGTGGTCGGCATAACCCTCGACGATGACGTCGCGGATACGCATCCAGTCACTGGGGCGCATATTGGTGCTGTCGATGTTCATGGGCTGCACGACGTCGAGCTCGCAGAGGCCCGAGATCTCGGGGACGCTCTGGGCGAGCTCCTCACCGGTCAGGGCGGGGGAGAGGCCATTGCCGTCCTCGGTCGATGCGATGGTGCCGCCCGTGGCGATGAGAAGGATGCGCTTCATGCTGGTATTCCTATCGTATTTGCCGCCGCAGAGGCGGAGTCGTTCGGCAGTATTGTGGCACAGGGCGTCCAATGTTCAAACGTATTACATCATCTGTAACGTTTGGTAACACTTCAATCGCCATCAAATAGGGCCCCGGTCGTGCGTTTGCCGTGCGCTGATGGCTGCGAGGGACGAGAAACCCCATATAACGTGTACACTATGAAAGTTATTTTCGTTCATTCACGCGGGTGGGCACCGGCTCCCCGCCAACAAGAGGGGGAAACCATGGATCAAAAGGCTTCCGCAAAGGTCCTCGTACTCGACTTTGGTGCGCAGTACGGTCAGCTCATTGCCCGTCGCGTCCGCGACCTCAACGTGTATTCCGAGATCGTTCCCTGCGACATCTCGGCCGACGAGATTCGCGAGATGAACGCCTCTGCGCTCATCCTTTCTGGCGGCCCGGCCTCCGTGTATGCTGAGGACGCTCCATCCATCGATCCTGCCATCTTTGACCTGGGCCTTCCCGTCTTGGGCTTTTGCTACGGCCATCAGATCACGGCCGTGACGCTCGGCGGCAAGGTCGGCCACTCCGAGGTGGGCGAGTACGGCCGCGCCACCATCACGCGCACGGCCGGCGCCAAGCTCTTTAACTCCACGCCCATGGAGCAGACCGTGTGGATGAGCCATCGCGATGCCGTGTCCGAGGTGCCCGAAGGCTTTACCGTTACCGCCAGCACCGACGTGTGCCCGGTTGCCGCCATGGAGTGCGTCGAGCGCAAGATTTTCACCACGCAGTTCCACCCCGAGGTCAAGCACTCCGAGTACGGTCAGCAGCTGCTGAGCAACTTCCTGTTTGAGATTTGCGGCCTGGAGCCCAACTGGAGCATGGACAACCTGGTCGAGACCATGACGGCCGAGTTCCGCGAGAAGGTCGGCGACGACCGCGTGATTCTGGCCCTGTCCGGTGGCGTTGACTCCTCCGTCGTGGCTGCCCTGGGCGCCCGCGCCGTGGGCAAGCAGATGACCTGCGTGTTCATCAACCACGGCCTGCTGCGCAAGGGCGAGCCCGAGCAGGTGGAGGAGGTCTTCACCAAACAGTTTGACGTCGACTTTATCCACGTCCACGCCGAGGACCGTTATGCCGAGCTTCTGGCCGGCGTGACCGAGCCCGAGGAGAAGCGCCGCATCATCGGTACGCAGTTCTGGAAAGAGTTCTTCGCGGTTGCTCAGCAGCTCGAGTGCGATGGCAAGCCGGTCAAGTACCTGGCTCAGGGCACCATCTACCCCGACATCATCGAGTCCGGCGCTCGCAAGACGGGCGGCAAGACGGCCACCATCAAGAGCCACCACAACCTGATTCCGTTCCCCGAGGGCGTGCACTTCGACCTTATCGAGCCGCTCGATCACTTCTTTAAGGACGAGGTCCGCGCGCTTGGCTTGGCGCTGGGCCTGCCGGGTCACATCGTGTTCCGTCAGCCCTTCCCGGGCCCGGGTCTGGCCATCCGCATCATCGGCGCGGTCGACAAGGAGAAGCTCGAAATCCTCAAGAACGCCGACGCCATCGTGCGCGAGGAGCTCGATGCCTACAATCAGCGTCTGTTTGAGCAGACCGGTGAGCGCAACTCCGAGCACAGCTGCTGGCAGTATTTTGCGGTCCTGCCCGACATCAAGTCCGTTGGCGTTATGGGCGACGAGCGCACCTATCAGCGCCCGATCATCTTGCGCGCCGTGGAGTCCAGCGACGCCATGACCGCCGACTGGGCCAAGCTGCCCTACGACGTCCTGGCCCGCATCTCCGGCCGCATCGTTGCCGAGGTCCCTGGAGCCAACCGCGTCTGCTACGACATTACGTCCAAGCCGCCCGCGACCATCGAGTGGGAATAGAACAGACGTTCGATAAAATAATATAGTATTAGATAGCGGGCACGGTTTCAATCGAATCCGTGTCCGCTGCTGTATGTGTGTCCTTGCACGCCCAATATGTGCCGTAAAAGCCGTCTTCTTCAACGTCAAAGTGAATGGGCTTCATTTTTGCCTTTTAAAATCCAATTTTCACGATTTGCATTTTCATCCCGTTGTCACCGACCCTTGCGAGAAGCCGGAAAAAGCCGCTGACAGAAGGGTCTCTCAAATCGTTGTAGCCCAGCATATAGCCGCGACTTGTGACCTGCAGACGGCTGTCCCACGTGCCGATTTCCTTGGCGGCATCCGAAACCGCAAAATATGCCCCCACATCCTTGATTTTTGCAGTCTTAAGCCATGTTTTTGCGATCATCTTTACCGCCGTCCGATTGGCAGCATCAAAGACCAGCACACTGCCGGGGAAAGCGTCCGCCATCCCCCGCACCAGTTCCCGGACCTGCTGGGTCAGAAAGTAATAGAACACCCCGGAGGCAAAGAACACCGCCCCGCGGGAGGCATCGATTTTGCTAAACCATGCGGTGTCTTTCAGGTCGCAGGGGATATTTTGTTCTCGATCCCCGGCGGGCAGCAGCTGCTGCCGCAAGGCAATCACATCCGGGAAGTCCAGATTGTAGATCTTGCATCTACCGTTGTCGCAGGTTCTGCCGGTGTTGTCCAGCCCGCAGCCCAGATTGACCACCGCCGCATTGGGGTGGTCTTTCAGGTAATCCCGCACCTCGAAAGCAAGATCACTCTGCCGTGTGGCCACCTCCAGCGCACCAAAGCGCTGCATCAGGCTGCGGGAGTTTTTCTCTGCCTCTGAAAAGTCGTAGTCGATCTGGTCGAGCAGACGAACCGCTGTTTCATCCCTGTAAAGGTTCGGGTACAACTCCGTACACAGCTTCCGGGAATACAGCGGGAGGATCAGCGTCTCCTGCACGGTGTTTTTCTCAATTTTACATTTCATAGGTTTCTTCCTCAGTGAATAAAAACTGTCATAATTGCCGCCAGCATAGCCGCTATGACCGTCATGCCTATCGCCATGTGCAGGATGGATGCAAAAATACCCGTGCTTGATGCCCCTACTTCCGCGCCGTGACGCAGAGCCACTTTTTCTTTTTGTGTATCTGCACCTCGTGAAAACCCGCCCGCTCCAGACATGCCTTTAATTCAATGTCCTTGTAGATGGTCATGCCGCCGATGATCTGCGTCCACCTCTCGTCCTTGTCCGTATCGCCATTGCTCTCGTTGCAGATAAGAATTGTCCCGCCTGGCTTCAGCGTCCGCCAGACCTCGCGGAAGCATCGGGGCAAATCAGGCCAAAAATAGACGGTCTCAAAGGCCGTGGCAGCATCGAAGTAGCTATCATCAAACGCCATATCCGCCACACTGCCTTGCAAGACGGCGCAACGCCCCTCCTGAATTGCAGTTCGGTTGAGCTTTCTAGCCTTCTCCACGCTGACGGGCGAATAGTCGATGCCCTTGACGACGCCATACGGGCATTTTTTCAGCAGCCGTTTTATGTTTGCCCCGCCGCCGCAGCCGCAATCTAGCACCTTGGCGTTTGGCGCAAGTCGTAGAAATCGAAGTCCCCACCGCGCCACAGGGCTGTGGCCCAGGTTCATCATGGCAACCATAAGTTTTCCGCCGAGGCCCACGGGCTTGCGGGTGTTTTCAAAGAACGACATCTGGCCCCTCCGATTTCGTGCATTCCGCATAGGTCAACGGGAACGAGGCCTTCAGCACCGCGCTTTTCTGCACCGCCCAGCCGTTTTGACGCAGGAAACGTAGGTATTCCTCGCTTGTCCACCCGCTGTGGAGGGGGAATCCCGCCATACTCATGAAAAAGGCTTTTGCCTTGCCGGAAACCGAGTTCCCCGCGTGGGTGAAGGTTGGCGCGATGAGCACGCCGTCGTCCTTCAGCACCCGCCTGATTTCTTGCAGGGCCTTTTCCGGATGCGGCACTATGTGAAGTGCGTTGGACACGATCACCACTTCGAAGGACTTCTGTGCATAGGGCAGGCGGAACATATCTTGTACGGAAAAGTGCAGCTTTGCGGATTGATTGTCCCGCTTTGCTTCAAGGATCATCTTTGCAGAGGCGTCCGTAGCCTCGATGCGCGCCGCCGCATCCACGACGCTCTTTGCGATGAGCCCCGTGCCGGTGGCAACCTCCAGCACGGTCTTTGCTTTCACCACCGGCCGGATCAGCCCATACATCTTCTCATACGCCGCCCGGTCGTTTCGCATGAAACGGTCATACCGACCGGCGTTCTTGTCCCAAAAACCCTCGCGTTCGTGCATGGCTGTCGCCCCCAAACAGTTAGAGCCATCTAACTATAACACACGAATCATGCAGTAAGATGAGGCTAACCTTCTTTTCTTGGCTAAGACGCATCTCTTCGGTTTTCGCTTATAACGGCGCGAATCAGATACTAGGCTGGAGCTGAAGAAAGAGCTCGGCGGACAGGTAGGTCGATACCGGTTCCCGGAACGGTGATCAAGCCAATTACACCAGGGCCCTAGTCATTGAGTGGGAATAGAAAATTCCTTAGTTATGGGGGTATTAATTTGATTTCCTTTAGGATACACCCCCCATAACTATATGAATTGACCTGCTGACTCCAATGAAGATTGGAGGGTAACGGCCAGGGGTGACGGCCCAGCGAGTGTTATTTTGCGAGCTATGCGCGTTGAAAGCGACCTTTCGTGGTATAAACTACTTGCCGGAAGCCGCGGCTTTCAGAGTACGGCTTACGTGTACGTTTAACCTCCGTGGGCGACGGGGTGCCGCAAGGCGTAGAATATCGCCCACCTGTAGGGGCCTGCAGCGATGCGGGCCCCACTTCGTATGAAGAGGCGCAACCGATGAAGATCGTATCCATCTCCCAGGACTTCTTCGACCTCGTCGAGGGCGACCGCGAGCTCATGCTTAAGCACAATCTCCCCTGCATCGTGGTGGTGAGGCTGCGTTTCCGCGGGAAGCACAGGGACTTCGCCGTGCCGCTGCATTCCAACATCGCCCCCAACGTGCCCAAAGACCAGTACTTTGCGTTGCCACCCCGCCCCACGACGAGCCCCGGCTGTCGCCACGGCATCCACTACATCAAGATGTTCCCCATAACCAAGTCCTACCAGCGCCGCTTCAGGACCGAGGGCTCGGCCTACTACGAGACGCTCCAGCGCATCATCGACGGCAACACCAAGCGCATTGTCTCCGAGTGCCAGGCGTACCTCGACCGCTGCGAGCGCGAGGGAAGGCCCCGCTTCGCCGTCGACATCGACCGTATCGTGGGGCTGCTGGAGGGCGAGAAGTAGGGCACCTCGGCTCAGTCTCGAGCCATGTGGAGTCGCTCCGTATTTTTGAACGCCGCGTGTGCGTCCCAAATACTTGAGAAACAAGCTGTGAAGTGCAGTGGCTCGCCCGTGCCCGTGCATAGCCGTCACCATTAGCGTCTACGCGGCGTCGGCTTCAAGTGGAACTGGCCCCACTGCTGTATATGGTTTGCCTTGCTGCACATGGCGATCAATGCCCACGATGCTTCTGCTTGCGCTTCAGCTTTCGCTGCTCGAAGCGCGCCTCCGCCTCATCCGCGCGACGCTGGCTTCTTGCTTGAGCCGACTCCCGCTTCATCGCTTCCCGCTGTGCTGCGAGCGCCTGTTGTGCCTTGGTGCTCACCGCGGGCCGCTTAAGGGCTTTCGCTGCCTCGCGAGCGCGTCGCTTGGGATTCTTCGCGGGCTTGCTTGTTTCCGTGGCCTCGTCACCGAAGAACGAGAGCTTCGCCCATTTGCTTGTAACGAATTGCAGGATTTCCTCATCGGACGGTTCTGCACCGAAGACGATGCGGACGACGCCGTATCTGCCGTCCTCGACATGCTCCGCCAGCCCGACCCAGAATTGGCCGTCATGATATACGGTCAGGGTGGATGACACGCTGATCTGCATGGTTGGTTCCTCCTTTATGTAGATGACCATGCAGAGAAGGGACAACCAAGGAGGCAGGTTACTGATGCGGACTCCCGCACGCCCACGACTACCCGACGGGGACTGTGTTTTCATCTCTGATGCCCGCATTGTAGCACGCGTGAATGCGCCCGGCATCGCTGCTGACATGGCGCGACTGGGAATTGCTCCTCGATGCATCCCTGTGCATATTGCCTCCCCGGTTTCGAAACTTTAAAAAAATTCGAGTTTCGAAACCGAGGAGGACCGAATGATGGCTTGGGTAGACCGCAATACGTAGGAAGTTTCGCCATCGCCTATGCTGAACACGAGGTCGTCTTCCTCCAATCCGATCAGGCTGACCGAGCAAGCGGCACCTGGATCGACATTCCCCTGCACATGAACCCACTTATGCGCGCGAACGGGGGCTACAAGGGCGTGACCGCGCAGGAAGCGCTTGGGGTAGCGAACGGGGCCGAGCATCGCCCTGCGCCGGCCTTGGCATCAGGTCCTCGCGCTGGGCGGTAATCCGAGGATCGGGAGTAAGGGTTTGCCCAGCATCGATAATGCTCAGCTATACCCTTATTCCGTCTCCTTGCTCTTGCGGTATTCCGCGAGCCTGTCGTTCAATTCGCGGGTCTCGCGGCTCAGCTTGGCGTTGAAAGCAAGAGTGAGGACCGCCAGGATGGCGAGAAAGACAACCGTGAAGGTAACCCACGCCCCGGGGTTGTTCACGGGAACCCAAGCAAAGACAAACGCCAATGCACAGAGGGCTGCGTAGAGGCAAACGTCGAACAGCGCCAGGCGCGCGGGATACGCCATCTGTCTGATCACCGCGGGCGTGAAGAACACGAACTGCAGCGCGGGGACGGTGACGCACGCGGCGAGAATCGACCAGCAATAGTTAATGCCCTGCTTGGCGGTGTCATCAGCGAAACAAGTCCCTAATGCCAAGAAGGCTATCATGGCAACAGTGAAGCCGATACAGGTGCTTTTCACGAGTTGTCCGAGGTTTTCCGCGGGCGTCTTTTTATCGGTGTCGATAATGTCCCTGTTAATCATTTCGGTCTCCCTTCCTTCGTTTCGACTGCTTCAGACCGAGCTTCGATTTGACGTCGGGCGCATACTGGCGCGAGATAACGACCTGCTCACCGTTTTCCAAGGTGGCGATGATCCTGCCGTTGACGTCGGGCTTGAGGGCGGTGATCGCGCGGAAGTTGACGATGCAACCTTTCGCGATGCGCAGGAAGTCGCAGTCCGACAGGCGCTCCTCCATCTCGTAAAGGCGCAGGCCCGTTTCGAGAACCGTGTCGGCCGTATAAATGAACGTGTGCTTGTCGACCGACTCGATGAACAGGACGTCTTCTGCGCTCAGCACGCGCGTGCAGCCGTCGGCCGTGCCCGTCACCTTCCTGTCAAGCATGCGCAGCCGAGCCGTTATATCAAGCACGCGGCGATCGACCCTTACGCAGACGATCGTGACTTCTATATCTTGAGCTGCTTCTCGCTCTTCGATTGTGATCTTCATGCGTCCTCCCTTCGGGTTGCTCTCATGCTAGCTGACGAAGATAGCTGAACCTTCGGCGTTTAACCAAGCTGCGCAGTCGAGGAACCAAGATGCAGACTAGGCGAGCTGAACAGCAAGAGAGGCCGTAGTCACGCATCCTCGGATCGAGCCCGAAACAGCAATCCTTGCCGCTCATGAACACCGGCACGTGAAACGCTATGCTCAAGAGCACTTAGCTCGAAGAACCCCCTCGCATGCAACTATCGAATCTGGGAAGCTGTCCGATTGGTCGTGCACGACGACGAGCGTACAATGGGCGGATACCAACAAGAACCTGCCCTCCATGCCAACTCCGCCACCTGACGTGATGGGCGATCCGATTGCTCTTCTGGATTGCCTTGAGAAGAACGCTGACGGAATTACTGAGCAGGACTCCGAGGGCACTGCATTTCTTCATGCTGTTGCTATTGGCAAACTCCGCCCCCAGTTGGAAGCCATCTTGGGCATATCGGCCTTGGAGACGGTGTTGTGACTCATATTAGCAAGTCTTCGCTCGACGGAGCGGCGTTTCCGTCAGCGCGGAGTTCGGGAGCACATTGAGGTCATTCGCATTTCCCCATGCATTTGAAAGTGGAGCCGTTGAACTCTTGCTCAGGCGATGACGTTGTAGAGATTAGCTGCGCTCGGAATCCACACACGCACCCGAGGGGCTCTGCTGTTGTCGGACTCTCATCTGGTTAAAAGAGGCGAAAAGATCGCAAAACTAGTCCTGTACGCGGATTTTTCCGTGCTCTTCAAGCCATTCGAACATGTACTCGATGATGTCCCTCTCGTCCTGGAACACGTCGTCGAACGCATACGAAGCCCAATCGCCTTCCTTTGCCCCTTCGAAGAACTTTCTCAAAGTCCTTGTCTCGGCCCAGTCGAGCGCCCTCTCGATATCTTCTTGTTCGTTACGACTTAGGGAGTCGAATGCGTCTCTCTCAACGCCATGCAGAAGCAGGGTGTCATAGAAATGCGCGCGAGTGTTGATGCCCTGCCGTTTGAAGTACTTGTATGGATGGGCTGCGGGTGCCATTGCCGTTTCAAGCCAATGTTGCCTGATCTCTTCGTCCCGCATGATGCCGTAGTCGAGCGTTCGACAGTACTTCCCCGCAAGGTAATCGGGATGCACATCCAGCGCCTTGGCGCAAGCATCGAGAAGCTCCGGGGTCATCTCTCCGTCGTTTACCCCGTCTCTGATCTGGCGGCTGCTCCATTCGGTTTTCTTTGCGAGTCCGTTCATGCTCACGCCGCGCTGACTGCATACCCATCTGAACCAGTCCCTGTTTATCGGCTGCTTGCGCTTTATCCGGTTTGCCATCGATACCTCCAAGTGAGGGGATTAAGCCAAAACATTCCACTGTGCAATCCCCGTTAGTACAAGTAGAATTTCAATTAAAGGTACCGAGGGATTATCCCGCACCCCTTGACCAGCAGTTTATCAAAAACAAATCAAGGAGGCAATTATGAAGAAGACGGATGCAAGACATCAATCCGCATCGAGAACAATAAGCCACTTTAACCCCGGCAACGAACAAACAGCCCTAAACGAAGCAGGCCCTTTATGGGGTCGTGGGACAGTGCGTCAAAAACAGATGGAGTACGGGAAAGGAACCGAAATGATCGGAGAACTGACCAAGCGCTCATTCGAGGTGCCAGCCCTTCTCGAACGGCATAACGCTTTCGAGCAAGAGGTGTGCAGAACGGTGTTTCAGGACAAGTACAGCTCCAGCGTGAAGACCTACCACGTCATCGATCATCTTATTTCTCGAGGCGAAGAGCTCGGACTCATGGACGTCCCAAGCTATCTCGCGGCGATAGAGGCGCTGAAGAGGTTCAGCTCCTATCACGCTGGCCTAATCAGGGGTTTTGCCGGCGAGCGACGGGTCTTCTACGCGATCAAGCATGTCGGGTCCGGCTTCGAGCAGCTGGTCAATGCCGAGCTGGACTACGAGGGCGAGCACGATGAGTTCGACCAGATCCTCGTCAGCCGGCAGGGTCTTGTGATAGTCGAAGTGAAGAACTACTCCTCCTCGGCCGCGATCGGGAGCGACGGGATCCTGAGGTTTGAGGACGGAAGCGGGCGCATGCGCAACGTCGGGGAGAAGATGGCCTCCAAACGTTACGTCTTGCGCGAGGTAGTGTCCAACGCAATTGGGCGCGAGCTCCCTGATGAAAGGATCGTCTCCCTTGTCGTCAACGCCAACGAGAAGACCTTTATTCGGAACGATTCTGATCGAGTCGAGGTTCAGAGCACGGGCAGCATCGCGCGTCGAGTCGAGGAGCTGCTGAGAGGCGACGAGGTCCTAGGGTCCGAAGACGTCTCCGCCATCAAGGCGGCGCTTGAGGCTGCCCACCATCCCATTGAGATCGAGCCAGAGATCGATTTCGAGTATGTATCAGCAACCTTGCATGAGGCCCTCTCGCTGATCGCCCGATCGGTTGCGGAGGAGAAAGAGGACGAGGATTTCGCTCGCGTGTCCGCTCCCGAGAGCGAGACCTGCTCGGTATCTCAAGCGCGGAGGCCGTCTCCTGCGCTCATCTCAGGTGCAGTGGCTCTTCTTTTAGGCCTTGCGGGCGGATACGTGCTCGGATCAACGGGAAAATGGAGATAAGCAGATGAACGACGTTATGGAACGCACCGCTACAAGCTACGCGGTGATTGATGCGGTGGACAACAAAGCAAGCGATTGTCGGGGCATGCTTAAATCCCTTGTCGATGCGACGAACGGCATCACCGGGCCTCAGGCTGGCCTCCTTGGATGCCTCGTCGTTTCCATTGCCGGGGTGGCGGGATATGGAATATACGCCCTTTGCGACCTGGTTAAATCCGGACACCCCGTCGAGCTCACCTCTGGAGGGGTGCGCTTTGCGGCGAATACGGCAGCGCTCGGCGAGGCGAGCAGCCTCTAATCGGCGGACAGGAGAATCGATGCAGATGAATGAGATGCCCCCGATCGGGACCACGCTGACTTACGGCGAGGCAATTAAAGCATACGACCGCTTCGAGCGGACGATGCTCGAAAAGGCGTACGGGGCCGAGCTCCTGCCCGCGGTGGGGCTGTACGACCTGCTTGGCAGCTTGAGTCGCTTGCGCAGAAGTTCGGAATCGAGGGCAAGGGGGCCTTCTCGAGGCTCAAGAGGGAGATCCGATCGTTCTCGAGCGAGAGGACCGCTCTGGCGAACGGGGTGAACGGCGAGGGGTTCTACCTGCTGCAGGATGAATCGGCGCTTAAGCAGCATGACGAGACGCACATCTTCCAGGTCGGGTTCGACGGGGAGGCGCTCGTGGGGGAATTAGACGAGGCGCTCGCCCTCCTGGCCGACGAGGCCGGCGGGGGCGACGAGTACGGCGACGTGTATTCTCCAGACTGGCCCAATCGGGGCTCCACAAACCGAGAAGAGGATCCCTTCCCCAAATGGCTCGGAGTGGGCCTGCTCGTGCTGACGGTCTGCCATGCGATATTCCAGGGCGGTCTCTGCTGCAAGTGGTTCTTCTAGCCCCGCTGCGCATGCCTGAAGCGTAAAAAATAGGGCAGAATCGCTCTCACGATCCCGCCCCGCAAACCCGAGGGTTTCTAACTGGCTCCATTATTCCGGGCTTCTCAGTTCTGTCATTGACCCAGGTATCACCCGTCTCCTATAGCGAGTGAATATAAAAATAGGGCAGAGTCGCTTGCGCAAGTCCGCCCCTAAAACCGTGAAGGTTTTGCTATCTGCAGGCTATTCTACCAACCCGAGCGATTCTGTCAACCTGCGAAGGAACTCGAGCGCGGAGCGAGCTGCGGCGTCGGGCCCCTTGTCGGGCAGCGCCTCGGTTTCTCCGTCGGCCCTGGCGAACATCTCGGCGAGCTCGGATGCGGCGCGCGAGCGCGAGGAGCCCTCGGGTACCAAGCCGGAGTGCGCCACGAGCACGGTCGCGACCTCCTGCATGGCCGTATTCCCCATCCACTTCCTCCTGGTCGCCTTGGGGATTCCCACGGCGGCGACCCTTCGGGAGACGCCACTGGACGCCGAGCCCCGGGCGGCGCCCCTCTCGGCGAAGCAGTTGATCAGGCACGAGCCGTGCGCGGCGCAGTTGCGGACGGACTTCACGCGCTTGAGGTCGTAGTGGGAGGCCTCGAAGCGCCTGTCGCCCCATCGCCTGGCGCAGAAGCGCACGAAGTCGATGAGGGTGCCGAACGAGGTGAGCTCAAGGAAGGCCCAGGCAGGCATGTCACCGGAGTACTTCGCGTAGAGGCTCGAGCTGTAGGGGCTGCGGCCGCTCATCTTGAGCTCGCGCAGGCGGTACTCCCTGTTTGCAGTGGTAAGCGATGCCATGTAGTCGGCCACGATGGCGTAGCCGTCCTCTCCACGGTCCTCCATCTCGCGAAGCAGTGTCACCTTCTGGAAGTGCTCGATGTCGAGCGTCATGCCGAGCAGGGCGTGGCGTAGCTCCTGGTCGAGCGCCGCGAGCAGGCGTAGCTGGCCGAAGTCGAGGTCTACGTAGCGGCCGTCGCGCGGGCCTCCCTCGTATTTCGAGAAGAGTTTGCGATAGGATGCGAGCTTGAAGAAGTTGCACTTGTCGCGCAGGTAGTCCTCGGCCTCTTCCTCGGAACACAGCTCGAAGGCTACGCCCTTCTGCTTGAGGTGCTCTATCTGCTGCTCGATCGTGAGGATCGGCTTCCTATCGTGGGGTTCGGCCATGCTCGTTCTCCTGTCATAAAAAGTATTGCCTATTTTACCAGCATGTTCTCGACATTCGGTGAAGGCCTCATCGTCGACACATGGGCAAGCCGCCTGATACGACTCCCTTTCCCTGCCAGCAGCGCAGTCGCCTGACCTGCGGCTTTGGAATCGCGTTGGAAGCCGCCCTCGACCAATCATTTGCAGTTGTTGCGAGTGGCTTGTGCGTGATGCTGCGGTTGAGTTCCAGAAACGGGCGATTCCGCCCAATCGGGCATCCGAATCACGGCCGGAAGCTCCTTTGGGACAAAAACAAAAACTCAAAGCCCTGAGTTTGAAAAAAGTTTTTGAAGTTGTCCCAGCTTTTGTCCCCGAAGCCGACGAGACGCGACATCGCGTCATTCGGCGGCACGCGTTCCGTGTCGATGCCGAGAACTGGGTGCAACTGGAATGACGGGACGACAGAACCAAAGCCACCAGCGAAATAGTGGGAATAACGGCCCTCGAACCCTTTGGTTCGAGGGCTTTCTTTTTGCATCTCTACCTGGGAAAACGACCCAATTATTCCCGTGTGTCCCTACTGGGCGGTACAACGGAGTACTCGGCGGTACGGGAATAATTAGGCCCTGCGGGAATAATTCACAATTCGGGTCCCCCGAAGGCCGATTTCGAGCGGATGAAACTGACTTGAAACTGCGAGGCGGATTCAAGCCCTCTTCAATTGCATTCGCCCAGGTCAACAAATGGGAATAAAGAAATGCGAAAATCGGTTTCCGCAGTTTCAGTGACCCCGAATGCCGCCGAATAACGCCGTGTATTCTGAGCGTATTGCTTGCATTGTTGCATTATTTTCCACAATGCAAGCATGGAATAAATCGAAGTCATACGAGCCACCAACGACATCGCCTCTTCCCAAAGGGGCTCTTCACATCTGTGCAGGCGAAGGTGCTCGGCGTCGAGCGGTACGCGCTCTCGAGGCTGGAAGGGCTCGGCAACATAGAGAGGCTCGCGAAGGGCGTCTACCGCATGGGCGGCTCGCCGAGCACGCGGGAGGAGGACGTCCTCGCGGCCTGACTGTCGATCGACCCGGGGAGGCGCCCCGTCGCCATGGGGGCGACGGCTGCATGGCTCTACGGCATCGGCGAGGTCAGCCCCTCGCCCTACGAGTTCTGCACGCCCGAGAGAAAGCAGACTAAGCGCCCGAACCTGATTCATCAGGAAGCGCCGCCTCGACCCGAAGGACGTGGCGATCGTCTCGGACATCCCGGCGACGAGGCCCTGGCTCACGGTGGTGGACCTGATAGACTCCGGGGAGGAACTGAGCCTGGTCGCGAACGTGCTCGCGGACGCGCTCGAAAGGGGCCTCGTCGAAGACGAGGGCGCGCTGAGGGAGAAAATCGACGCCGGGGGGCAAAAGCCGGGATGCCGGCGGGGGCCAGCCTGTACGATTCGTTAGCTAGGAGGCGGGAAGAATGACGTACGAGAACGGCGGTCAGCTCGACAGGGCCCTGAAGAGGGCCGTTCGCGACAGGGGCGGTGACCCTGGGGACGGCTGTCGTCGGGCTTTGCGCGACCGGTTCCTGTGCAGGGTGTTCAGCAACCCCGACGGCCGGTTCATCCTCAAGGGCGGAAGCGGGCTGCTCGCGCGCATCCCCGACGGCCGCGTCACGCGCGACATCGACTTCGCGACGGCATCTGTGTTTGATAGCGTTCAATTTACGGGTTGGGGCTGCGGTGGAAATCCTGGATCAAAAGAGGACCAGGATTTCCACCGCAGCCCCAAACCGAAAATCAGGCTTGACTAAACACAGACGGTCTGTTGCGCGAGTACTTCCCGAAGGGGACCGGCTTCTCTGCGGTCTCGGACGAGGAGGTCGAGCGGGTGTACGATGCCATCAACCGCAGGCCCCACAAACGCCTGGGGTTCAGGACGCCCTACGAGGTCCACTACTCAGAGGTGTTGCACTTGCTCTGAGAATTCAAGCTCGAAAAGGCGCAAGCAAAGGTATCTTGACTACGCTCTAAAGCGTGGCGTGAAGTCCGGCATCGTTGACGCGCTGGGGCTTCAGGGAATTGCCGCGAGTGAGGTTGACGCGGTTTCTGTTGTGGTTGACGAGCATTCGACTTCGATCGACGGAAAGTACAACCTGGCAGAATCGATTGATGAGGAGCTGAGCTGCGGCATGTTCAATCCAACGTGGCAGACCTCCTACCCTCCTGTATTTAGCGACTGGCTGCCCAAGATTCCAGTCTCCTATGTCGACTCCTCCAAGGTGGCTATGGTGAGAGCGGCTGACGTGACGGCGAACTGGGCATTTATGGCCGAGCGCGACAAAGAGACATATCCGCGAGCCTACGAGATGCTATCAAAGGCGACGGTCCTCGGGCTTCTGTAGCGTTGGACATGTAACTATCTGTCTTTTCAAAAGCCGTGAAGATCTTGGTGGATGATAAATTGCGATTTGTCGACCTGGGTGACGAAGTCGGCGAACTGGCGCTGAAGGCTTGCGGGTGGTATCGGAATCAACAGCTTTTCAAGTTCGGTCTTTGGAATATTACTCATTGATTTAGCAGAGCCATGCGCAAGCGAACGAATCGAATTAAGCATCGTTTCGGAAAGCAGATGAGAGAGATATGCCCCGTCGACGATAGGCAACGGATGCATACGAAACACTATGTCTGGAAACATGATACCGCCATCAGTATGCCTAACGAGAACAGAGCGCCCAACAAGCTCGGGAGTGTTCTTGCGAGCGAGAAGGATGTCGCCATCCCGCACAAACTTGCTAATAACAGGCTCGCTGTCGAGCGGAAGCGCCTTGTTCTGATCCTCGCAGTATGTACCAGTAGAAATGGCACTGAGCTTAAGGACAGCTGGCTCCGATCCAGCTCGCGGAGTCGTCAGACACTTTGGGCTCTTTCCGGACTCGACACAATCAACGCAGTTGCATAGCGGGAGTTTTTCACAGCCATCAAAGGATGCGAATATCTCTACAAACCGTGATTTGACTTAACAGATATACCTTCTATGAGAGTCCCTTACGTTGTCCTGATCGACCATTGCGTACATCAACGTTGTATCAATCTTTTGATGCCCAAGCAGCTTCTGCACCTGCTCGATGGGCATTCCTTTTCCAATTGCTTTGGTGGCCAGCGTTCTCCTGAACTTATGTGGGTGGACGTGTTTGACGCCTGCTTTTGTTCCCAAGGAGCGAAGGCGGAGCTCGACTCCGCTTACTTGCAGCCTAGAACTCGGCTTTGTGAGACTACAGAATAGCGCGGCGACGTTATCGCTGCGTTCTTGCAGGTAGTTGTTTAGGTGCAGCTTTGTAGTCGCATCAAAATAGACGACTCTCTCTTTGTTGCCCTTTCCGAGTACAATGCACTCTCGCCGATTTAGATCAACGTCTTCTCGATTGAGCGAGACGAGTTCGCCTATTCTCATCCCTGTTGAACTAAGAAGGTTGATGATTGCCAGATCCCTCTTGCAAGAACAGGCGTCTGTGAGGGCTATAAGTTCTTCATCAGAATATACGGACTTGACCGTTCTCTTTGAGCGAATCTTTTTAATGCGTCGTGCAGGGCTTTTGAGTATATGGTTCTCGTCTTCAAGCCAAGAGAAGAATGACGACAGGATGCGCCTGACGTTGTCGACGGTGATGCTCCCTGCGTTATTACCCATGGGATATTCGCTCAGGTATGTTCGTAAGTCATCTGAACTAATCCGGACAATTGGTTTTTTGATTGCTTCGAGCGCCCTTGTAAGTGTGGCCTTGTAGTACCTGATGGTCTTAGGCGAGCATCCCTCGATGGTTTTGGCTGCGAGGAATCGCTCCATGTACTTTGAGGCCTCGTCTTCGACATTGCTGAGCGCGTTCACTTCAAGTTCGATGCCCCTGAGTTCGCTCATAAGGACGCTCTCGAGATACGAAAGCACTTCGCCGCTAACGAGTGCCTGCATTTTTGTGAGAACCGCGTTTGCTATTTCGATCGTCGTGTGCATCAGTTCCTCCCATCCCGATATGGATGGGAGGAACGTATCACGCGAGGAATCGGTCTAGAAGGGCGTCGCGCTCTGCGGAAAGGGCGTCGACCTCTTGCTCGAGTGCAAATTGCGATTTGTCGACCTGGGCGACGAAGTCGGCGAACTCTTGCTGAAGCTCAAGGGGAGGCAAGGGAACCGTCATTCTCTTTAGATCTTCTTTGGTAATTGCCTCCCTTGTTGCTCCAGCCGCTCTTGAGCCGTTTAGCAGGAGTCTCTGATACGAATCACTGATCAGCACCGTGTTCAATAGCACCGGTAGCATCCGTTTTTGGTCGACTCTGACAATTGAGACATGCTGATTAACACGTCCACCGGCCAATTCATCTGGCAAAAGACATGAACGAGCAACCGAAGCGCCAGTAATATTCAGAAGCACGTCACCCTTCATCAGCGTGACGCCTTCTAGTTTTGCGGCTTGTTCATCATCAATACAAGCAAGGTCCTTCCACACGAAACGACCGTTGTGAACATTCATACTTCTGACCAGCGGAACACCTTCGGCCTTGTATGCCGTTTTGCCACCTCGTGGCGTTGCTCCGGAACCCAACTTGGTACAGAGGTCTTCAAGCCTAACGAAAGGCCAATTTTTACCATCGACCGGATCGCCAAATACCTCTACAAACCGTGATTTGACGCTCTCCTTGAGAGCGGCGATTTGCTGTCGTTTGCTATTGATTTCATCTGTTAAGCGATTGAAATCGTCGATGAGGGCTCTCTGCTCGGAGAGCGTCGGGACTGGGATGGGGTATTTGAGCAGCTCATCCTTGTCTCCGCGAGGCCTGCCGGTTCCCGTGAAGGTGGACATATCGTAGTCGAAGAAGTCCTTCTGCCACAGGAGCAGATGGAGAAACTCGGGCAATAGGCTGTCGGTATTTATGCTTCGGAATACCAAAACATCCTTGGAGCACGCCCCATCGCGGTCTGCGAGCCAAATCTTCTGCAGATAGGGGCGAATATTGGAGACGAGCGTGTCTCCCTTCTTGTATGCGGTGCCATCACTTGCCGGAAGCTCTCCGCCATAGGCGGTTATGCCGCCACGGTCCTTGACCATGTTTTCCGTTGTTACGTAAGTGTCGGTGGTGATGGAACTCTGGGCCACGCTGTTGGTAACGTAGGATGTGATGTCTCTAAGCGTCTTGACTACGGTGCCCTGGGCGAACGAGCGGGGCTTGTAGAAAGAGCGGGGAATCGTAAGAGTCTCGTCGAACTTATCGGCATCAAAGTCAATGAAATCGGCGGTCTTGGCATAGTAGTAGTACTGGGCAAGGTCGCCGGGCTCAACCTGCTCGCCGGAGAACCATGCTCTGATGATGCCGCTTAGCGAGTTCGTGTCGTCCGATTCGTCGTCCGAATAGAGCACGCCCTCACCATCGATGGGCTGTATCCCCTCGTTGCCTTTGCGATTGCTCCATTTGTAGCCAAGGAAAGAGGCGATTTCCTTGGTCGTGTTAGGTGAGTTGATGATGAGCGTCTGTTCGCCGCAGACGAGACCCCAAACGCGCAGGCGTTTGCGCTCTTCCTTGTGCGCATGGCGATAGAACAGCTCGTTCTCTGCTTTGAGCCGTGAGTTCTTGTCGGCCGCCTTCCAAGTCTTGCTCTTCCGAAGGGTCTTGAGCTCCTTCGATGATTCGAAAAGATGGCAATAAACGCTGAAGTGGCGAGTGTTTGCCCATTCGTTCCAGTTAGCCTCTCCTGCGAGAAAAGCCCGGTAAGTATCTCCGTCTACATTAATTGTGCCGAGATAAGCGTTGAAAGCGCTTTCGTCTCTCCAGCCAGTGAGCTTCCTGCGCTCAAAAACAGCGTCAACGAAATCAAGTGCGTTCGCATTGCGGGGCGGGATCTCGTCAAAGCGACGTAGGAACATAATTGCGACGTTTGTTCCTGTGGCCGCGAATGTGCCTGATCCAAACCTGGCGATGGAGACGATCTCGAAGGAGCTCAAAAGCACATCGCGTGCGGCCATGAAACTCGAGCTCGTGCTCTTGTCGAGGATCGAGGTGGGGAGGACGATGGCGGCGTAGCCTCCGGGCCGAACAAGCTGTGCCGCACGCTCGACAAAGAGGGTCTCGATTTCCGAGCCGCTATCGCTGATGGTTTCCAGCACTTTGAGTTCGTTGTTGTGAAGCTTGAGATGCGGTTTGAAGGCCGCTACAGAGTACGGGGGATTGGCGACAAGAATGTCGAAGCGTCCCCTGTCGGTTCGGCTGTCGATTCCCTTGTCGGGATAATTTTCAAGTCCGTCGCCGAAGACCACGTTGCTCTGCCCTGCGCCATGCATGTAGAACGAGACCTTGGAAACGCGAGCGAGTCGATAGTCCTTCTCGATGCCGACGAGATTGTCTCTGACCCAGTCGGCGTCTCCGAGGTCATCCTCTATGGTCGGATCATATTGGCATGCGGCGTCGGAGATTTCTTCGAATCCTTCTGTGAGAAAGTGCCCCGCGCCACAGGCGTAATCGATAACGCGTGGATAGTGCACGGCACCAGCCTCGTCCTGCACGATGCTGTCGAGTGGGAGTGACTTCCAAATAAAACGGGTGATGGGCACAGGTGTGAAGAATTGGCCCTCGTTTTGCTTAAAGCCCTGATTAAGGAGCTGTTCGAAGAGGTCGCCCAAGAATTGAATGTCTTGAGTTCCTACGATGCGATACGGCTGTAGAAGTTGCACCGTCTCTACGAGTACCTTGCCGTTCTGAAGAAAGAGTTCCTCGTTGTGGACGTCTTTGAACGCAAAGTCATTGTTGGTATAGAACTTGAGCTTGCGCAGCGTGCCGTTCAGCTCCTCGATGAGCTTCTTGCGGTGCTGGCCCGTATAGTTGCTTATGAGGTTTTCGGCGTAGTCGTTGGGAACGTACAGGACCTCTTCCCGCATGAGCTTTCTCATGCCGTCTGAGTGGAGTCTCTGGAGCCTGTCCTGGAGCGTTTCGTAGGTGTCGCGTCCTTGGCGGTATTGGAACTCAATCTCCTGGGTTGGCATTTTCGAGAGCTCGTCTTGGAGCTTCGCGATAAAGAGCGCGATAAGGCGATTGAAGGCGTTCTCTTTATCGGAGACGTTGTTGTGGCGGAGGATTTCCTCGAAGCGGTTGACGATGCTGTCTTCGGCCCTGAAGTCGACAAGGTCCTTCTTGAGAAGGGGAGGAACCATCGGGTGGTATGCCGTCGACCTATCGCCAAAGAGGATGTTTCCCTCGACTTGTTGGTTGTACGTTTCCGTCCAAACTTGATGGAGCTGTTCCACTGTATGGGCGTCGCGGTAGAGCGCAATGGTGTCATCGCGTTTGGCGAGCGCGATGAAGTTCTCGTCATCGCTGCAGTTAATTGAAACCTGGTCTGGCACGATTTCGTTGTTGATGAAATCGCATGCAAAGAGTACCAACCAGCGAGTCGCGCGCTCTTGTTGCCAATAGGAGAGGAGTTGCCCTCCGTCTGACTGCATGTTCTTGAATTCGTTTTTGAACTCGGTTCCAGGGGTCTTGCATTCGACGATTGCGAGTGTGTCGCCCCTCTCGTCATTAATGCAGATATCAGCGCGGCCGCTCTTTTGTTCGTGCCCAAGGGCCCATTCGCGCTCCAGCTCGAGTGATTCGGGGCGATATCCTTTGTCGAGGAGCATGGTTACGCAGGCGAGTACGACGAAGTTCTCGTTATCGGAGAAGTTACAAGTTGTGTCTTTGTTGACCTTGAACCCCAGGTCTTTCGGGTAGCCGATGCGTTTCTTGGAAAAATCGACCGTGATTTGTGCGCTGGTCTCTTCCCAGGATTTCTGATAAACGGTGCCGTCGCCCGACGGCTCGTAGCGCAGAGCCCTAAGTGCGTCGCGAAGATTGTCCAGCGTAATCATCTAATGTCTCCGTAGCTGCGAGGTGAAAACACAATTCGCTAATATTATCGCAGAGGGCACCGTAAGAACGTAGTGTGATTGGCGGTGCTGCTGCTTGCCAGGGCATTTGATTGGATGATGACGCGCACGGGGCGGGATTCGCCAGTCCGCTAAGCCACGCTGGCAACAGTAGCGTACCAGGCGGTTGCTTGCAGAGATCCTCACGCGCGCCGTGCTTGAACCACTGGAGGTACGTGTTTCTCGTCGTGCGTCCATCGGTGACCGATCCGCCTTTTACTAAACAAGTTTATCGAGCGCGCGAAGCGATTGAGCCAATGGCAAGCTCCAACTTATTCGTCAACTCATGGGCAAGCCACCCGAGACTACTCATTTCTCCTACTAGCAATGAAGGTCTGCGACCTGCAGTTTTGCAAACTGCTTGAAAGCCACCCGATGAGATACCCCCGATTTCCACTTGGAATCGGGGGTATTTTTATTTACAGGCTTTAGCCTGTGCGGGGCGCGCAGCGCGCCGCATCAGAAACCACCCGCTATG
>ERZ791611.579-NODE-579-length-33609-cov-2.748823_pt1 | contig 33609 bp, 37 predicted proteins | sample MGYA00510275_ERZ791611 | MGnify/ENA primary metagenome ERZ791611 (study PRJEB30046, sample SAMN00791912) | human gut metagenome | study: EMG produced TPA metagenomics assembly of the A metagenome-wide association study of gut microbiota in type 2...
ATACAGGCATAGGTATAATAAGCCAAAGCTACGCGACCCCCTGCTTGACGATCTCCGGCTCTTCCAGAGTCAGCTCCTCCATGGAGGGCATGACGATGCCGTAGCCGGTGGCCGCCACCTCTTCCAGGGCCCCCTGGATGCGGTCGTATTCCTTCTTCACCTTGGCCAGGTTTGCCAGGCAGGGCACCAGGCCTTCCTCGCCGCCGATGTCCAGGCCGGTGGCCTCCTCCAACACCTGGTAGAAAAGCTCCGGCTTCACATGGACGCAGACCCGCGCGCTGCCGCTGCCCAGGTCAAACCGCCGCACCTGGGCGTCGTCCACCCGGGGGCAGCTGCCCAGCGAGGCGAAAGCGTCTTTGATCTGGCTGATGTGGCCGATGTTCTTGGCTGCTGAAGCGATGGCCTCAAACAGTTCCTTTTTCAGCCAATGGTCTTTGTCCAGGGAGACGATCCACTTGGGCATCTCCACCGAGATCTCCTTGACTGGGAACTGGTGGAGCACCTGGGTCAAAATTTCCCGGATGTCCTCCTCACTGAGATCCAGGCAGCTGACCGCCACAACTGGGACCTGGTACCGGTTCTCCAATTCCGCCCGCAGCTCCTGAGCCGCAGAGGAATGGGGCATGGTGGAGTTTAAAAGGACCACAAAGGGCTTTTCGATCTCTTTGAGCTCGCTGATGACCCGTTCCTCTGCTTCCTGGTACTCCGCCCGGGGGATGTCGCTGATGCTGCCGTCGGTGGTGACCACCAAGCCGATGGTGCTGTGTTCGGTGATCACCTTCTGGGTGCCGATCTCCGCCGCCATATTGAAGGGGATTTCCCCGGCAAACCAAGGGGTCTGCACCATCCGCGGCTGTTCGTTTTCTATGTACCCGATGGAACTGGGAAGGATATACCCCACACAGTCGATCATCCGCACCCGGAAGGCGACCTCGTCGTCCACCTGGATTTCCACCGCATCCTCTGGGATGAACTTGGGTTCCGTGGTCATAATGGTTTTGCCCGCCGCCGACTGGGGCAGCTCGTCAATGGCCCGCTCCCGGCGGAACTGGCTGTCGATGTTGGGCAGCACCAAAGTTTCCATAAAGCGTTTGATAAAGGTGGATTTGCCGGTCCGCACCGGCCCCACCACCCCGATGTAAATGTCGCCGTCGGTCCGTTCGGCGATGTCATGATAGATGTTGCGGCTTTCCATGCCCATACCCCTTTCCTGGCTGTTGCTCATACTCGTTTCTGCCGCCCCTTACATGGGGATGAGCAGGGAACGCTTCTCCCCGATGACCGTTCCGGTCAGCCCATTGTCCGCCAAGATCTTCTCCATAGAGGTGTTGTACCGCTTGGCGACCTCCCACAGGTTTTCCCCTGCGTCGGCAAAGTAGATGGTCAGGGAGACACTGGGATCCTTTTCCTTGGGGTGCTCCTCATCCACCGTCAAACTGGTGAGCACCGCCTCCGGCTCGGAGCAGTAGACTGGCCCGGTGATGCCGATTTCACAGCGGATCTCCGCCCGTCCGCTCCCCGAGGAGGTGAAACCCACATCCAGGATGGAGAATTCCCCCAAAAACTCCATGGGCCGCTGGCAGTCGATGTCGATCTCATGGGTGAAGGGCTCGGTTTTGTCGAAGTACTCCATCCCGCCGTCCTCCATGGAGCAGAACATGCTGATGAGCAGCCGTCCCGCCGCCGTGGCTTTGCCCGCTTCGGCGGAGAATTCCTCCCCTTGGACACGGCACCACAAATCCAGAATCCGGACGGCCCCGTCTGGCAGGTCCACCGACTCCTGGTAAACATGGCTTTCGTCCACCGCTTCGGCCAGGCGCCCCAATGAGACGGTCTTTTGCTGGCAGCTGGACTCATATTGGGTGGAATAGCAGTCGGACACCAAGGGGATGGTCTCGTTTCGATGGCAGAGCACCTTAGCTTCCAGCACCGCCTCCAATGCCAGCACCCGGGATTGGCCGTCTGGGTCAGCTTTGGGCTGGACGTCCAAGCTGGAGACCTGTAGGCTCACGATGCAGCGGGTCTGTTCCTCCATGCCATCCACATCCAGGATCTGGCTGAAGGGGACGGTGTGGTCGGTGGAATCCAATTGGTTGTCATCCCCGTCGCAGAGGTAGAAGACATGAAGCTTCAACTCCCCTTTGAGGACAATTTTGCCCGCCACCTGTTTTTTGTCGGTGATCCGGGCAAACCCACTGCACCGCAGGGGCAGCCGGATAGAGGGCTTGTCGCTGGGCAGTTCCAATTCCTCCCGCAAGGTGAAGGGGCGCACCTCCTGACCGGTGACCCGGGTGACCTCCCGCTCCTCACCGCGGGTCAAAACCCCCATTCCCTCGGCCCCGGCCACCACATCCTCTTCCCGGCAGGCGGTGACTAGGATGGAAAGGGAGATCGCCCCCCGCAGATCCAATCGCCGGGGGCTGACTGCGCGGCAGTTGAAGTACCCCACCGAGGGGGAGACACGGACTACCGGACGGCTGGAGGAGGGCTTGATCTCCACCACGCGGCTAAAGGGAATTTTATACTCGGCGCTGCGCAGGCACCCAGCATCGGATAAATAGAATACTCGGGCAGCTGCCACGCCGTCCACCGTCAATTGGCTGCCGGAAACTTGGTTCCCGGTTAAAATTGGCGTGACTTCACACCGAAGGATTTTGACAATATCTGGGCAATAATCCGGCAGCAGGGCGTCACACTCAATGGGCTGCTCCACCGTGGTGCGGCAGAGCGTTTCGTTTATGGCAACCGATTGTCTTTTCAGCTGTAGTTCCATAGGACAACCTCTCCTCTACTCAATTCTACAGCCACTATATGTCCTTCAAAAGTGGGATATGCCAACCTCTCCCTTCAATTCTATAAAAAGGGCTTGTCCTTTTCATACAAAGGGAGACAGGACGGCCCTGCCGCCCTTGCAGCATGACCGCCCCACCACCGCTACGCTGGTTCTTTTTCAATTTTGAAGATCATCCGCAAAATGCCAGCGAGGAATCTTGGGCTTTTCACCACGACAATTTTCATAGGAGCCTCCCTCCTTGGGCGTCACCGGCAACAGGCGCAGCCCATACAGATCATAAGTACACCTGCGATCACAAGCACAAACCGCAGGGAGCAGAAAAGCGCCATGACAATGCCCACCCCGAAGGCTATGGCGATTATCGCCAAGGGATTGGTATAGTATCCAAATCTTCTCGGCCGGCGGCACCGCATCGCTTTCCCTCCCATCGTTCGGTTCTGTGTACCCCATACTACGCAAAACTGGGGGAAAGGGTGCATTGGCCGCCATTTTTGCATAATAAAATACGCACTCCTGCAAAACAGGACAAGGTTTTTGGTATTTTCCACCGGAAAGTTGTTTCTATTCCCAGCATAATTACTCAGCAAAAGTCTTTTGCCTCGATATATTATGCATGGGAGAGGTGCAGAATTTATTCACCAAACAAAGAAATATTCTATATATTTATACATAAAATTTGTTATATTTTTGTTATAATGTCATATATTATCTGCACAAAAATTATTGTATTATATGAACTTCATAAAATATCGTTGACTTGTTAATAGATTTTTCATATAATATCAATCACAATGAATATAGTAAATCCAGCAAATCTAAACATGAAGGAGGACCGTCCCACCAAACAATTTTGAAAGGTTTTACTGTATGTCATGCTTATGATCGTTTTTTCAATTTAATCGTGAGGTGAGTATTAATGGAACTAGAATACTTAAAACTAGCTAATAGCCCGCTCATGTGGATATCGGTTATCCCCGCTGTCGCGCTGGTTGTTCTGCAGGCCGCAATGTTCACTAAGCGTGCTGTGTCGGATGGCCTGAAGATGGGCGTTACTAAGGAGCAAATGATGATTGGCGCCAAGAGTGCTGCCACCGCCGCCATTGGCCCTTCCATCGTTGTCGTCATCGGCATGGTTGCCCTTCTAGCCTCGGTAGGTGGCCCTGTCGCCTGGATGCGCCTTGCTTACATTGGTTCTGTCACTTACGAACTGGGCGCCGCTGATAAAGCAACAGCCGCAGTCGGCTGCCAGCTGGGTACCTCCAACATGACCGAAGAGGCTTTTGCCTGCGCTGTATGGGTTATGTGTATCTGCTGCTTGGGCTGGATCATCATCTCCGCCCTGTTTACCGACAAAATGGGTGTCCTTCGGGATAAAGTTGCCGGCAGCAACGCGGCAAAAATGGCCGTTATCAGCACCGGCGGCGGCATGGGTGCCTTTGGTTACCAGTGCTTCGACCGCGCATTCCCTATCGTCAGCAATGGCAGTTTCAGCGCGCAGACCGCTGCTGTTATTGTTGGTTTTATTGTGACTGTTGCTTTGACTTTATACGCCAATAAAACCAATGCTTCTTGGGCGAAAAAATTTGGTATGACCATCGCTATGATCGTCGGCATGATTGGCGGCACCATCTTCCTCCTGTAGTTCCAGAAAATCTGCTGTTCTGTAATCCCCATGAAATCGCGATAAGGAGTGAAACATATGGAATCCAAAACTTCTGTATTTAGAGACGAATTCCTACCATATATTATCAAATGGGGCCGCGGCCTGAACCTGTTTGGCGTTGTCCTTTGCTTCGGCCCCTGTTTGGCCTTGGCTATTCAGGGAATTGTTCCTCCGTGGGCTGGCTTGGCTGCCGGCTTGGCAGTTCAGCTTCCCTCCGTTGCCTCCGCCTATTTTTATGAGCCCATTTCCTACTTTGCTGTTTTGGGTATCCCTGGTTCCTACATGGCGTTCCTGTCCGGCAACATCGCCAACATGCGCGTCCCCTGTTCCGCCATCGCCCAAGAAGCTGCCGGCGTAGCGGAAGGCAGTGATGAGGGCACCATCATCGCCACTATCGGTATTGCCGTATCCATCATTGTCAACCTGGTTATCTTGACTGCTGGTGTTCTGGCTGGTGCTTATGTCTTCGAGCTTCTTCCCCAAATCGTGAAGGATGGCTTGAACTTGATGTTGCCCGCTCTGTTCGCTTCTATGTTAGCTAGCAATATCGTCAAACTGCCTAAACTGGCTCTTGTCTCGGTTCCCTTGTCTTTCTGTATGACTATGCTGAAGAAGACCAACGTTCTGGCCGCTTTCCTCCCCTCTTGGGCGGTTATGCCTATCGTTATTCTGACTTCCGTCTTCGGCACTATGGGCTTGGGCCTTGTGATGGTCAATAAAGGTATCATTAAAGCTTAATCACTTCTTCTCTTTTGAGTTCCACGAGAGGGGATCGCCTGGAGCGGCTACCAGGCGGTCCCCTCATTTTTATTCCCTTAAGGTCGTAAACAACCTTCTTCCTTTTACGGGGGAATTTCGAATTGGTTGTTTAAAATTCCAATCAGTACATAAAAAGCCCCCTCCCACGACGGGAGGGGGCTTTTTGTCTATCCTTCGATCTCGTACTTGCCGTTGCTTTCTTTATAAGAGGTCATCTTATGGACATCGTCCTGGCTGCGCACCAACTTGCCTTGTAGTATCTCCTCCCCCTGTGGGTTTTGAATGGAGATGGAAAGGGATTGAAGCTCCCCAATAGGTAGGTCCATGGGCATTTGCAGCCGGAAGTAGGCGTATTTGCCCTTAAATTCCTTGGTGTAGAATACAACATCCTGGAAGGTCTCCCCGGTGTCGTCGTTGGTCACCCGGAAGGTATAGCCGTCAATCCAGGATTCTTTGGCGTCGTTCTTGTTGAGCCGCAGGCCAAGCTGCAATTCCTTTTGGTCTGCAAAATAGGTGACAAAGTGGACAACCGCCCGGTCTTCCCGGAGGATGGTTTCTTCTCCCCCCAAAACATAAACGTTTTGATAGTCCTGGAACTTCTTTCCATCCTCAAAAATCAGCAGGTAGTTCACCGTTTTCTCAAAAAACACGGTGAACACCCCAACAACCAACCCCAGAACCAAGGCGAATGTAATATAGCTTTTGATCTGTTTTCTTGTCATGCTCCCACTCCTCATTGTATGTAATCTGCTCCCGCTATATCTGGGATACCATCACCAGCAATGTGCCCTTAGCCAGGGTGATGGACGCTGACGGGGCCGCAAAGTGGTTGCTCACCCCCAAGGGGAACCCATTGGTAAGCCGGGCGCCCTGAAGGGGATAGTAAAGGCCCTGGAAGGTGACCCCCTCCACCTGTTCCCCATAGGAGAACACCGAGACCGCCACCCCTTCTTCCCGGGGGAGGATGAGCGTCTCACCACCAAAGAGGAGATAGGCCCGGTCGCGGGCGCCCACGAGCCAGCCTTTCTTTCCCGCCTGCCGCAGGTACATAAGGGATTGCAGATTGGCAAAGCTGTGATCCATCCGCCCCCCCAAGGCGGCCAGGAGGAGGATCTCCTCATAGCCCCGGTGAATGGCCTCTTTGATAGCCAGCATGGTGTCGGTGTCGTCCTTGATGCTGGAAAACCCCTCAGTGGGTACCCCTTCCGGGAGATCCCCCTCATAGGAGTCAAAATCCCCCAAAATCAGGTCAGGCCGCACCCCCAGGGTTTTGGCATGGGCATATCCACCGTCACAGCAGATGAGGAAATCCCCAGGCCGTATCACATCTTGGTAGCGGCTGGGCTCCCCCAGTTCCCCTGCCGTGATGATTACACATCGTTTTGTCATTTCAATTCCCACTCTTTGATGTTTTTTGCATCCTCATACAACGAAAGATAGCTCTCATGGCGGGATTTGGGGATTTCCCCCGCCTCCACCGCCGCCAAGACCGCGCACCCTTTCTCCTTGGTGTGGGAGCAGCCGGTGAACCGGCATTTGGTCCGGTAGGGTTCAAACTCTGGGAAGCAGAGCTCCAAATCCTCTTTGAGGATCACCTGGAACCGCTCCAAATCCACCGCGGAAAAACCAGGGGTATCGGCTATGTAACCACCGCCGGGCTGCTCATACAGCTGCACATGGCGGGTGGTGTGCCGGCCGCGCCCCAGCTTTTGGCTGATTTGGGCGGTCTCAATGGAGAGGCGAGGGTCTATGCGGTTTAATAGGCTGGATTTTCCCACCCCTGTATTTCCGGTGAAGGCGCAGAGCTTGCCAGACAAAAAGGCCCGGACCTCCTCCACCCCTTCCCCAGTCTCACTAGACACCACAAACACCGGATATCCCACCTTGCGGTAAATGTCCGCCACCGGGGATGGGTCTTCCAGGTCGCTTTTGGTCAGCACAATGGCCGGGGGGATATTCTGGCATTCGGCAATGGCCAGCAGTTTATCCAGCACCAGAAGGTTGGGGAGCGGTTCACAGGAGGATACCACCAGCACCAGCAGATCCAAATTGGCCACTGGCGGGCGGACTAAGCTGTTTTTCCGGGGGAGGATCGCCACAACCTGGCCCTTTCCTTCCCCGGTTTCCTCCAGCTCCACCCGGTCCCCCACACAGGGGCTGATTTCCTGCTTGCGGAACAGGCCCCGGGCGCGGCATTCCACCTCCTGCCCCTCCCCGGTTTTCACATAGTAAAACCCGGAGAGGGCCCGCACAATCAATCCTTCTTTTGCCATCCGCTGCCCTGCTTTCTATTCAAAATCGTTGTTGTAGGTTTTGGTCTTGTCATAGGTTCCCTCGTCGAAATCGATGGTGTAATCCTGGTATTTCTTTTCATCTACCAAGATCTGCACCTTGGCGGTTCCCTCCCCTTCAAAACGGGGCTGCCAGGTGCGCACCTCGCTGGGATCGAGGAGTTCCTCATGAAGGAGTTTGCCGTCGATGGTGGCCTGCACCTTGACCAGGCCCTCAATCCGGGGCAGCTTGACACTCAAGGTCACGCTGGGCAGCTCCCGGTCGCCGTAACTGACCACCAGGTTGACCTTGCCGCCCTGCTGGATCTCCTGCCCCTCCATCGGGTCTTGGGAGATGACCACGTCCTCCGGCTTGTCGCTGGGTTCGTGGCTGACAGTGCCCAGCTGGAGCTTGTTGGCCTCCAGCACCAGTTTGGCATCCTCCAGGCTCAAACCTGTCAGGTCAGGGGCGTCGATCATCTTGTTCTCCGCACCCTTGCTCACCTTGACGATGACGGTATCCCCTTCGGCCACCTGGCCGCCTTTACCCGGCTCGGTAATCACCACATAGCCGGCAGGCACATCGTCGTGGTAAACTTCCACTGTCTCATAGTGGAGGCCCAATTCCTTCAGTTTGGCGTAGACCTCGTTTTCCTCCTGGCTGATGTAGCTGGGCAGGGTGATCATCTTCTGGCCGCCGCTGACCTTTACCTTGATCTTGGTGCCGCTTTTCACCTTGCGGCCCGCCTTGGGGTTCTGGTCGTAGATGACCCCTTTTTCATAATCTTTGTTGAATTCGGTGGAGATCACCTCGATGGTGAATACCCCTTGGTAAGCTTCGGTGGTTCGCACCGTCTCGTATTTATTGCCCACCAACTGGGGGACCTCCACATCCGGCACAGTGGCAAAGGGGTTGTTGATTTTGAGCATCACCAGGATGAAGATGCCGCACACCACCACAAAGGCAGCGGCAATTCCGCACAGGATGGTGATGATGGAGTTGTCTTCTTCCTCCTCCTCGCCGTTGGAGGATGGCCGCTTGGAGGCGAACCTCCCTCCGGTTTTGGCCGATTTGGTTGGTTTCTTGGCTTTTTTCTTTCCAGTGCCTTTTCCAGCCGCCTGGGAGTATTTTTTCCCGTCGATAGGCACTTCATTGGTCAGGTATTTGTATTCAAATAAAATGGTGGGATTCCGTTTGAACTCGTCGATGTCCCGGAGCATCTCTGCCGCCGACTGATAGCGTTGGGAAAGATCCTTCTGCATAGCCCGCATGGTGATTTCCTCCAGCCCTTCGGGGATGGCCGGGTTGATGCTCCGCGGGCGGATGGGGGCGGACTGGATCTGCTTCATGGCCACCGAGATGGCGTTCTCCGCCTCAAAGGGTAGGCGGCCGGTGAGCATTTCAAACAGCATAACGCCCACCGAGTAGATGTCGGTGCGGGCGTCGGTGGTCTCCCCCTGGGCCTGCTCCGGGCTGATGTAATGCACCGAACCGATGGCGCGGTCGGTGAGGGTCTTGGTCTCGCTGCGGGAGAACCGGGCGATGCCAAAATCGGTAATCTTGATGGTGCCGTCGGAAAGGAGCATGATGTTCTGGGGCTTGACGTCCCGGTGGACGATGCCCTTGTCGTGGGCATGCTGCAGGGCCCGCAGGATCTGAACGGTGAAATGGACCGCTTCCTTCCAACTCAGGGCGCCCTGCTGCTCGATGTACTCCTTCAAGGTGATGCCGTCGATGTACTCCATGACAATGGACTGCATCCGGTCGGAGAAGCTGACATCGTACACCTTTACAATATTGGGGTGGGAGAGGACCGCAATGGCTTTGGATTCATTTTTAAACCGCCGGAGGAATTCCTCATTGTCCAGGTATTCCTCCCGCAGAATTTTAACGGCTACCACCCGGTTTTCAATTACATCCCGGGCTTTGTAGACGTTGGCCATTCCCCCAACGCCGATCAATTCTGTGATTTCATACCGTCCGTCCAGCCGTTTCCCCAAATATTTATCCACGGCAGTTCGCCTCCTCTCGCTCTTGTGCAATCACCACTGCGGTGATGTTATCCCCGCCGCCGCCTCGGTTGGCCGCGTCAATCAGCGGGTCTACGGCGCCCAAACGGCCGCACTCCTCCAACAGGGAGGGCAGCTGCTGCTCGCCCACATAGTTGTATAGTCCGTCGCTGCAGATGAGGAGGAGCTCCCCAGGCCGCAGGGTATATTCCATATAATCGGTGGCAAGGGTGGGCTCTACCCCCAACGCACGGGTGATGTAATGGCGCTGGGGATGGGTCTTGGCCTCATCCGGGGTGATCTCCCCCCGCTCCAGCAGGAGCTGGACCACCGTGTGATCCCTGGTCAGCTGGGAGACTTCCCCTTTGCTGTACCGGTAGGCCCGGCTATCCCCGGCGCTGAGCAGGTAGACGGTAGCCCCCAGCACCACCGCCGCGACGATGGTAGTGCCCATGCCTTTCAGCTCCGGTTTGCGGCGGGCCATGTCATGGACGGTGGCATTGGCCCCCGCCACGGCGCATTCCAACACCGATTTGATCTCCCCGGCACCGATGCCTGGCCGGATATCCCGCCCCAGCATGTTGCCGATGATCTCCACTGCGGTTTGGCTGGCCACCTGGCCGCCCCTCTCCCCGCCCATCCCGTCACAGACGACGGCGTACAGAAGGTCCGGGGAGAGAATCCGGTAGCGGAAGCTGTCCTGATTGCTTTTGCGCACTTCGCCGATGTGGGTGTCGCCAAAAATCTTCATCGCTGCTGCGCCTCCTGTTCCGCGGCCCGGCGGAGCTGTCCGCAGGCGGCGTTGATGTCGCTCCCCAGTTCCCGGCGCACGGTGGCGTTGATCCCCAACTTTTCCAGCTGCTGCTGGAACCGGGCAATGCTCTCCCGGCTGCCCCGCTGGTACCCCCGCTCCTTCACCGGGTTGACCGGGATCAGGTTGACATGGCAGGGCATCCCTTTGAGGAGGGCCGCCAGCTCCTTGGCGTCCTGGGGCCGGTCGTTGACCCCGCCGATGAGGGCGTATTCAAAGGAGATCCGCCGCCCAGTGACCCGGAAGTAATCCCGGCAGGCCTTCATCAGTTCCGCTACATTGTATTTTTTGTTGACCGGCATAGTCCGGTTGCGGATCTCGTCATTGGGGGCATGCAGGCTGATGGAAAGGGTCAGTTGGAGCTTCTTTTCCATCAGCTTGTAGATGCCGTCCACCAGGCCGCAGGTGGAGAGGGACACATGCCGTAGGCTCAGGTTCATCCCCTCAGGGCTGGAGAGGATCTCCAGGAACTGCATCACGTTGTCAAAATTATCAAGGGGTTCACCGATGCCCATCAGCACGATGCTGGCCACCTTCTCCCCCGATTCCCGCTGGGCGGCGTAAACCTCCTCCAGCATTTCGGAAGGGGTCAGGTTGCGCACCAGCCCGCCCAGGGTGGAAGCGCAGAAGTTGCAGCCCATGCGGCACCCCACCTGGGAGGAGATGCACAGGCTGTTGCCGTGCTTGTATTTCATCAAAACGGTCTCAATGCAGTTGCCATCCCGAAGCTGGAAAAGGAACTTTTGGGTCCCGTCCAGCTTGGAGACTAATTTGCGCGCCACCTTGTGCACCGTTATGTACCCCTCTTGGGCAAGGCGGTCCCGCAGCGCCTGGGGGAGGTTGGTCATCTCCTCAAAAGATGTCACCTGCTTCTGGTGCAGCCAGGAATAGACCTGGCCTGCCCGGAAGGCCGGCTGGCCCATCTCCCCCAACAGGGTTTTTAACTCCCCCAAGGTGAGGGATTTGTAATCAATCTTTGTCATCATGCCGTACCCGCTCCATGGTCGAGATGAAAAATCCGTCGGTGTCCCCTTGATGGGGGAACAAGGTCACGGTGTGGCCGGAGCTCCCCAGGGATTGGGGGAGGCGGCAGGGGGCAAAGTCCCGATGCTCCGCCAAAAAGCGTTCCACTACCCCTTCGTTTTCCCCAGGATTCAGGGTGCAGGTGGAGTAGAGGAGGATTCCCCCCTTCTTCACATAGTTTGCGGAATTGGAAAGGATGTTATACTGCAATTGGGGAATCTCCCCCAGTTCTTCTGGGTTTTTGTACTTGATTTCCGGTTTGCGGCGGATGATGCCCAGCCCGGAACAGGGAGCGTCGCACAGCACCCGGTCAAACAGCCCCAGTTTGGAGTTGTAGCGGGAGGCATCTCCCTCCTTGGCGGCGATGCAGCCGATGCCCAGACGCTGGGCGCCTTCGGCCACCAAGGCAGCCCGGGCCCGGTACAGATCCATGGCAAGCAGTTCCCCTTCCCCATGCATCCACTGGGCGGCGGTGAAGGATTTTCCCCCCGGCGCGGCGCAGATGTCCAGCACCCGCATCCCCGGCCGGGCATCCAACGCTTTCACACACAGCTGGGAGGATTTATCCTGGACGTGGAACAGGCCCTCCTGGAAGGCCGGGAGGGCGGTGACATCCCCAGTGCCGGAAACCCGAAGGCAGTTTTCCTCCATCTCATCCCGCCGGACCACCGCGCCCTCCTCCTCCAATTGGACGGAGAGGGCGTCCGCTGTAGTCTTCAAGGTGTTGACCCGGATGTAGACCGGCGGCCGGCCCAAGCTGGTCTTTAAAATCCCCTCGGTGTTCTCCTCCCCATAGCTGTCCAGCCAGAGCTGCACCAGCCACGCCGGGCAGGAGTATTGGATGGAGAGTTGATCCGCCCGGCTGCCCGCCATCCGGGGCACCCGCTTGCCGGACCGCAAAAAGGCCCGCAACACCCCGTTGACAAAGCCTCCCGCGCTCTCCTTGCGGAAAACCCGGGTCAGGTTGACCGCCTCGTTGACGGCGGCGCTGTCAGGCACCGAATCCATATACAGTATCTGGTACAGGCTGACCCGCAGGATCTCCCGCACCTGGGGAGTGAGTTTTTCCACCGGGGTTTTGGAAAACCCGGCGATGCAGTGGTCCAAAGTTAGCATCCGCTCCAGGACGCCATAAAACAAGGCGGTAGCAAAGGCCGCGTCCCGCAGGTCGAGGCCGCTTTGCTCCAGCGCCTTGTCGATGACAATGTTGGAATATCCCTTGCTGCCGTTGACCTTTCCCAAGGCCTCAACCGCAATTTGTCTGGCAGTTTTCATCTGTGCTCCTCAAAAATATGTCGTTTATTAGTCCCGGTCCCGGTTGCCAAACAAGGCAACCAACCGCATCAGTTGGGCCAGGGACATGACTAAGGCGGCCACATAGGTCAGCGCCGCCGCGGAGAGAACTTTGCGGGCGCCGTAGACTTCCTCTTCATCCAGGTAATGCTCCCCATTTAGGGTGGCCAGGGCGCGGCTGGAAGCATTGAACTCCACCGGCAGGGTGATCAATTGAAACACCGCCATCAGGGAGAAGGCCACAATGCCCACGGTGACCAGCGGCTGGAAGGACATGACCACCCCTAAGAGGATCAACGGGATAGACAGCTTGGAGCCGATGTTGGTCACCGGGATGATGGCGTTGCGGATGGTCAGCGGCGCATAGCTATTTGCGTGCTGGATGGCATGGCCCACCTCATGGGCCGCCACGCCGATGGCCGCGATGGAAGGGCTGTCATATACACTGTCCGACAGCCGGACCACCCGGGCAGTTGGGTCGTAGTGGTCGGTCAAATTGCCCCGGATGCCTTCGATGCGCACATCGGTCAGGCCGTTGGCGTCCAAAATCCGGCGGGCGATCTGGGAACCGGTGTACCCCTGGCGGCACCGCACATGGGAATACCGGTTGAAGGTGCTGTTTACCCGGGCCTGGGCCCACAAGCCCAGCAGCATGGCGGGCAGAATCAAAACCAGGTAATAGATATCAAACCCATAGTAATAGCGAAACATAACACTACCTCCTACACCCCACAGGGGATGTTTTTAAGAAGTATAGCCGAAAATTGTGAAGGGGCTGTTACCGCACTATAAACCCTTTTGTGGCTACCCCAACCGGTGGCCTACTTCCAGACGGCGGCCCGGCAGGAACACCGAGGCATCCATCCGCTTGGCCCCTTCCAGCTGGACGGTGAGGAATTCCAAAGCCCCTTCCCCACAGGCGACAATCATCCGCTTGGAGTCCAGGAGGGTCCCCGATTCCCCGGAGTACCCTTCGGCCACAGCGGCCTTGTGCACTTTCAGGAGCTTGCCGTCCAGGTGGGTCAGCGCCACCGGCCAGGGGGAAAGCCCCCGGATCAGGTTGTGCAGCTCCCGGGCGGGGCGGGTGAAGTCCAGCTCCGCGATTTTTTTATCCAGCATAGGGGCGTAGGTGGCCAGACGGCCGTCCTGTTTCACCGGTGTAATGGTTCCGTCGGCAAGGCCCGCTACCGTCTGGGATAAGGCCTGGGCGCCGATGTGCATCAAACGGTCGTGGAGTTCGCCATAGGTCTCCTCTTCCCCGATGGGGGTTTTGAGGGTGAGCAGCATGTCGCCTGTGTCCAGCCCTTCTGCCATGAGCATGGTGGTGACGCCGGTCTCTGGGTCGCCGTGGATCACCGACCACTGGATGGGCCCCGCTCCCCGGTATTTGGGGAGGATGGACCCATGGACATTGACACAGCCATAGGGGGGGATCTCCAAAATCTCTTTGGGCAGAATGCGGCCATAGGCCACCACTGCGATCAGATCGGGGGCGATCTCACGAAGCTGGGCCGCCACCGAGCCATCTTTCATTTTGGTGGGCTGGTATACCGGGATACCGTGCTGCAAGGCCAGCTCCTTCACTGGCGGGGCCGCCAGCTGGTACCCCCGGCCTTTGGGTTTATCCGGCTGGGTGTACACCGCGGCCACCTCATGGCCGTCCTCTATCAGTCTTTGCAGGGAGGGCACCGCAAATTCGGGTGTTCCCATAAAAACTATACGCATGGTCGGGCCTCCTTTTGGTCTTAGTCTATCGCGAGGTTATTCCAGCTCTTCCGGGTCCATCATCCGCAGGGCCAAATCTTTGAACAGCTTGCCGTCCAGATGGTCTAGCTCATGGCAGAACGCCCGGGCTAACAAGCCCTCGCCGCTCATCTCAAACCACTCGCCATCCCGGTTCTGGGCCCGCACCCGGGCCTTTTCCGGCCGGGGGACGATGCCGTACTCGCCGGGGCTGGAAAGGCAGCCCTCTGGCCCTTCGATGCGGCCGCAGGTGCGGATGATCTCCGGGTTGATCAGCTCAATGCGGCCATTTCCTACATCAATGACCACCACCCGGCGGCAGATCCCCACCTGGGGAGCGGCCAAACCCACGCCGTTGGCCTCATACATAGTCTCCGCCATGTCATCTAAGAGGCTCCACAGCCGGCGGTCAAATTTTTCCACCTTGTGGCAGACCTTGCGCAGCACCGGGTCGTCTTCTCGTAAAATCTCGCGAATTGCCATCTATTCCAGTCCTCTCTTTTTCAAAATATAAAAGTATAGTGAAATGAGGCGTGTGCCTCATATACTTCCGTCATAATAGGGGTCCGCAAAGGCGGTGACCTCTTTGTTGCGCCGGTCGGCGTAAAACCAATCCAGCATCCGGGCCATCAGCTCCCGGAACCGGGCAGAGCTGCGGTATTTGATCAGGTACCGGCAGCGGTACTTGCCCGCCACTTTGAACACCGCCGACTCAGTGGGACCCAGGGCCCGGATGGGCAAGTCTTTGTATTCGGTGCCCGCCAGGCGGGAAAACTCCCCGGCAAACCGCTTGGCCGCCTCCCGGCACAGATCCTCCCGGGGGGAGACAAACCCCACCGCCCCTAGCTCGCAGTAGGGGGGATAGAGGCCCAGCTTCCGGTAGGCGATCTCCTCGGCATAGTATTCCTCATAGTTCTGGGTTGATGCCAGCTCGATGATCCGGTTTTCAGGGGAAAACGTCTGGACAAAAGCCCGGCCGGGCAGTTCCCCCCGGCCGCAGCGCCCCACCACCTGGGTGAGCAGGGAAAAGGTCTTTTCAAAACTGCGGAAATCATCGCTGTACAAAGACTGGTCGGCGCTTAAGACCCCCACCAGCGTCACCCGCGGAAAGTTGAGCCCCTTGGCCACCATCTGGGTGCCCACCATGATGTCGTATTCCCCGCGGGCAAAGGCGGCAAACTTCTCCTCATGGGAGAAGCGGGCCATGGTGGTGTCCATATCCATCCGCAGCACCCTGGCGTCAGGGAACCGCTCCCGCAGCTCCTCCTCCACCCGCTGGGTACCAGCCCCGGTGTAGCGGATCAGCTTGCTGCCGCAGTGGGGGCAGCTCTCCTCCACCGGGCGGGAATAGCCGCAGTAATGGCACATCAGCCGGTTGTTGGCGGCGTGGTAGGTCAGGCTGATGGAGCAGTTGGGACAGGTGGCCGTTTGGCCGCACTGGGAGCATTTCACCGTAGTGGTGTGCCCCCGCCGATTGAGGAGCAAAATGGATTGTTCCCTCTTTTGCAGGTTGAGGTACAGCTCCTCCCCCAGCCGGGCGGAGATCCCCCCGCTTGCGGCAGGGTCCTCCTTCAAATCCACAATGTAGACGTCAGGCAGACGGGCGGCGCTGTACCGCTCTTTTAAGGTGACAAGGGCTAGCTTCCCCTGTTTGGCTTGGTAAAAACTCTCCACGCTGGGAGTGGCCGAGGCCAGGAGCAGCATCGCCCCGTGGTACCGGCAGCGGACACGGGCCACCTCCCGGGCGTGGAACCGGGGGGAGCTCTCCGATTTATAGGTGCCTTCCTGCTCTTCGTCGATGACGATGAGGCCCAGGTTGTCCACCGGGGCGAAAACCGCCGACCGGGTTCCCACCACCACATCGGCTTCCCCAGCCCGAATGCGTTTCCACTCATCCAGCCGCTCCCCCATGGCCAGGCCACTGTGAAGCACTGCCACCCGGCCGCCAAAGGCGCTGTGAAACATCTCCACCGTCTGCGGGGTGAGAGAGATCTCCGGCACCAATACAATCACCCGCTTGTCCTCCTCCACCACCTGGCGGATGAGCCGCAGGAACACCTGGGTTTTGCCGCTTCCGGTGACCCCGTAGAGGAGGGCCCCTTTGGGCCCCTCCCGCCGGTATAGGGCATACAGCTGGTCAAAGGCTTTTTTCTGGTCCGCCGACAGCTCCGACGGGGGGGAAAGGCTCATCCCCCGGCCGGCATAGGGGTTGCGGTAGACCTCCTGGTCAAAGTATTCGGCGGCGCCAATGGCGCAGAGTTTATCCACCACCGCCCGGGTGACGCCGCAGTAGTAGCAGACCTCTTTGAGGGAGGCGCAGACCGCCCCCTCCAGAAGGCCCACCACCGCCTTTTGCTTTTCGGTCAGCTTGGGGAACCGGCCCTCGTCCACCAAGGGGGTGAGGCGGACCATCACCGCCTTTTCATCCTGAACCCGGCGGCGGTCCAGCTGGGCGGCGGAAACCGCCCCCCACTCCTTGAGCCGGACAAGATCCTTGGAGACAAGGCCCAGCTCCTTGAGCAGCGTCTCCTCCTGGACCTCCTTGCGCTTGCCGGAGAGATAGCCCACCACCCGGCGCTCCTCCTCGGTGAGCTCAGAAGCGTCCAGCTTCACCGTCCGCTCCAGCTTGAGGCCCACCCCCACTTTGACGCCGATCCCGGCGGGGAGGATAGCCCGCAGACCGTCGAACCAGGTGCAGTAGGTGTGCTCCTTCAAATAGCGAAGAAGGCCCAGCATCTCGGTGTTTAGCAGGGGGGCTTCATCCACCAGGGTGGAAACCGGCTTGCGTTTTTCCCGGGTGTCGTCCTCCGACAGGGCCAGCACAATGGCCAGCCGCCGGTGGTTGTAGCTGCCAAAGGGGACGGTGACCCGGCAGCCGGGCCGCACCCTCCCCTCCAGCTCCACCGGGAGATAGTAATCGTATAGTTTATCGTAGTGCCAGGTGGCTTTGTCCACCGCGACCCGCGCGATTTGGAACATGGGCAAAGCCTCCTTCCGGCGGGGTTATCCGTTGTGTTTCTGGTTGTACAAAGCGAGGGCGCGGGAGAGGACGATGTCGCTCAGCTCCCCTTTGGTCATCAGCTCCAGCGGCTCAGCGCCGTCTTTGGTGATGATGGTGGCCACGTTGGTGGTGACGGCAAAGCCCGCCCCCTCCACGTTGAGGTCGTTGGCAATAATCATGTCGGCATTCTTGCCGCCCAGCTTCTTGGCGGAGTTTTCCAAAAGGTCCTTGGTCTCCATGGAGAAGCCGCAGAGGACCTGGCCTTCCGGCTTGTTCTCCCCCAGGGCTTTGAGGATATCCTTGGTCCGGACCACCTCCATAGCCATGTTATCCCCGGATTTTTTGATCTTGTCGGCAGCCACAGTGGCGGGGGTGTAATCGGCCACGGCGGCAGTCTTGACGATGATGTCCATCTCTGGGGCGCGGCTGGTGATGGCGTCGTACATCTGGGCGGCGGTCTCCACCCGGATGGTCTCCACCCCCAGAGGGTCCTTCAACTCCACAGGGCCGGAGACCAGGGTGACCTGGGCGCCCCGCAGCCAGGCGGCCCGGGCCATCTCGTAGCCCATGCGGCCGGTGGAACGGTTGGAGATAAAACGGACCGGGTCGATGGGCTCCCGGGTGGGGCCGGCGCTGACCAGGATCTTCTTCCCCGCCAGGTCTTTGGGGGACATGGCGTACTCCAGCCAGGTCTCCAGCACGGCGGGGTCGGGCAGGCGGCCTTTGCCCACGTCGCGGCAAGCCAGGAAACCGCTGTCCGGCTCGATGATCATGACGCCGTCCTTCTTGAGCATCTCCATATTCCGCTGGGTGGCGGGGTTGTCATACATGCCGGTGTTCATCGCCGGGGAGACCAGTTTGGGGCACCGGGCCGCCAAAACAGTGGTGGAGAGCATGTCGTCGGCGATGCCCCAGGCCATCTTCGCCATGATGTTGGCAGTGGCGGGGGCCACTAAAAAGACATCCGCCTTCTTGGCCAAGGAGACATGCTGGACATTCCACTGGAAGTTGCGGTCAAAAGTATCCACCGAGACCCGGTTGTTGGTCAGCGTCTCAAACACCAGCGGAGCGATGAATTCGGTGGCGTTCTTGGTCATAATGACGTGGACATCCACCCCTTTTTTGATCAAATCACTGCAAACCTGTGCCATTTTGTAGGCGGCGATGCCCCCAGTGATGCCGATGACAACGGTTTTTCCCTTCATGTTCATACAGGTACCTTCCCTTTCTGTCAAATAAAATGGGTTGTCCTCCCCGAACTGGGGTTTCAAAAACGGCAAAAGCCGCCCACCCCCAGCACAGGGCGGGGGCGATGGCGGTTTTCCTAAAGGTTTATAAATCCGGGTGGCTAGTCATTTTGTATTTGCCGGCGGCAAACTCCTCCACAGCCAGTTTGACCGGTTTTTCCTCCAGAGGGATCTTCTCTTCCTCCGCCTCTTCCGCGATCTCCCTGGCCCGTTTAGCCACGGCCACTACAAAACGGTAATAGCTGTCATCCTTTTTGATGATCTGACTCATTGCAGGTCTAAGCATGCCGATTCACCTCGTCGATAAATTCTTTCATCTCATTGGCGGTGCACTTAGCAGCTTCAATGACTGCCAGCAGCTGTTCCGCCGCGGTTTCCAACTGGTCGTTGACCACTGCATAATCGTATTCCCCTGCCCGCAGCAGCTCCCTTTTGGCGGTGGCCAACCGCCGCTCCACCACTTCGGTGGGTTCGGTGTGGCGGCCGATCAGCCGGTTTTTCAGCTCCTCGTAGGAGGGGGGAAGGATAAAGATGAGCACCGCATCCGGGCACTTTTCCCGGATCTGCATCGCCCCCTGGACCTCGATTTCCAAGATCACGTCCTGGCCTACCGCCCGGGCATCCTCCACCATCTTTTTGGGGGTTCCATAGCAGTTGTCCCCATAGATGGCGTATTCCAAAAAGCCGTCCTCTGCGATGAGGGCGTCAAACTGGGGCCGGGTCAAGAAAAAGTAGGATTCCCCGTCCACCTCCCCAGGGCGGGGGGAACGGGTGGTGGCGGAAACGGAGAGCCGCAAGTTGGGGTTTTTCTCTAAAAGGAGCTTCATCAAGGTGCCTTTTCCCACCCCAGAGGGGCCGGAAACCACCAGCAGCAAACCCTTTTTATTCATCCTCGTCCACGTCCTCCTCATCCTCGTCGTCATCCACCAAGCGGTTTGCCACCGTCTCCGGCTGCACCGCCGAGAGGATGACATGGTCGGAGTCGGTGATAATCACTGCCCGGGTCCTTCTGCCATAGGTGGCGTCGATGAGGGTGCCCCGGTCCCGGGCATCTTGTATGATCCGCTTGATGGGGGCGGATTCCGGGCTGACAATGGCCACCAGCCGGTTGGCCGAAACCATGTTGCCAAACCCGATGTTGATTAGTTTCATGCAGTTGTTCCTCCAATGGTTCGCGGACTATTCCATATTTTGAATCTGTTCGCGGATTTTTTCAATTTCTGATTTCAAATCCACCACCACCCGGGCAATGGCCACATCCTGGGCCTTGGAGCCGATGGTGTTGGCCTCCCGGTTGAACTCCTGGACCAAAAAGTCCAGTTTGCGCCCAACCGGCTCGTCCTGGCTGATGATGTGCCGGAACTGTTCAATGTGGCTGCGAAGGCGGACGGTTTCCTCCGCCACCGCCACCCGGTCGGCAAAGATGGCTGCCTCGGTGACGATGCGCTGTTCATCCACCCGGTTGTCCTTGAGGACCTCGCAGAGTTTTTGATACAGCCTTGCCCGGTATTCCTCCACCGTTTGGGGGGATCGCTCCTCCACCTTTGCAACCAGCCCCTCGATGGTGACCAGGCGGGAGAGGACGTCCTCCTCCAGCTTGGCCCCTTCTTTGGTCCGCATGGCGACAAACCGGGCGATGGCTTCATCGGCCACCTCTTTGACCGCGGCCCAGATCTCCTCCTCATCCTCCTCGGTTTTGCGCACCGCGAAGATGTCGGAGAACCGGGCGATGGCACAGAGGCTCAGATCGTCGGTGAGGCCGGTCTCCTCCCCCAGCCCCCGCAGGGCTGCGATGTAGGATTTGGCCAGCTCGCGGTTGATCTCCACCTGGCCGCCCGAGCCCTCGATGGTCTGGATGGAAACTGCCACATCCACCTTGCCCCGGGAGATGAACCCCTGGGTGTAGCTCTTCATCTTCTCTTCCAAAAAGCCGTATGCCCGGCTGATGCGGGAGGAAAATTCAAAATACCGGTGGTTGACCGATTTGATCTCCACTGAAATGTCCCGGCCGCCGACCATCTTCTGGGCGCGCCCGAACCCCGTCATGCTTTTTACCATTGTTTCAACCTCTTGTCCCCTGGGGGGATTTTTCTTCTCTATCTCAAAATATCTCGCGCAAGCTTCCAAAATCGCACACTTTGGCTATTCTATTATCATACTATTCCCCACTGGTTTTGTCAAATGAACAAACCGGAAAATTCCCTTTCAAAATGCGAAAAAAGCGGACGCAGCTGCGTCCGCTTCCCTGCATTTCCCCGCTGGGGCGCTTGGTTTCCCGGGCCTTACACCTCGGCGCCGGCGAACTGGGGGCCCAGCAGCTCCTCCAAGAAGGAGAGGACGTCCGCGCTGCTGCCGCAGTACAGGACGATGTACTTCTCCCCGGCGAAGAAATGGGGCGGCGCCACCCACTCTACCTGGGTGGTAGTCCCATCAACGGTTTTGATGCTGTACCCGGTGGAAGAGATGGCCGCCTTCTGATCCGCCACCTCCTGGGCAGAGGCGTACTCATAGATGGACATAGACAAGGTGCTGTCCTCCGAGTAATAGCCCGACGCCTCAATGGGCATGGAGAACATGGTCGGAGCGAAGGTCACCGTCTCAAACCCATCTCCGGTTTTAAACTTGGCAATAAAGTCCTGCGCCGTGGCGATGGGTTCCTCCTCTGGCTCTTCCTCCTCCGGTTCGCTGGAACTGGAGGAGCCCTCCCCTTCTTCCTGGGAAGAGGAGGAGCTGGAAGAGCTGCCCTCGCTGGAAGAGGAAGGCTTGGGGTCCCGGCTGGAGCACGCGGTCAGCGACAGGGCCAGGACCGCCAACAAAAGGATGGCAAAACGTTTCATAACAATCCTCCTTGCAGGGGAATTTCCCCTTTTAGAATGATTTCTGTCTCCTGGGCCGCGGGGCAGGGCTGCGGCGGGGGCGGGGATTCTCCTTGGCCCGCTTCTCCATCCGCTCCTGCTGCCCCTGGTTTTCCGCCTTCTGGCTTGCATTGCGGATGGCGGTCAATTCAGCAGTGGTCAGCTCCCGCCACTGGCCGGGCTGGAGCATCCCCAGCTTGATGGGGCCGATGGAGACCCGGCGAAGCCGGGCAACTTCCAACCCCACCGCCTCGCACATCTTGCGGATCTGGCGGTTGCGGCCTTCGTAAATGGTGATCAGCGCCACCACCCGGCCGGGCTCCTTGGTCACCACATGGACCTGAGCCGGAGCGGTCATCTTGCCGTCAATCATCACCCCGGTGGAGAGCTTCACCGCCTGGTCGTCGGTCAGGTCGGGGCGGACGGTAACCCGATAGGTCTTGGGGATGTGGTTGCTGGGGTGCATGATGGTGTTGGCAAAATTGCCGTCGTTGGTCAAAAGGATCAATCCCTCGCTGTCCTTGTCCAGCCGCCCCACCGGGTAGACCCGCTGAGGGGCATTTTCCACCAGTTCGGCCACACAGCGGCGGCCCAGCTCGTCGGACATGGTGGTCACATAGCCCCGGGGCTTGTTGAGCATAATGTACAGATTGCTCTTTTTCCGGGCGAACTGCACCCGCTGTCCATCGATGGCGATGATATCCCGGGCCGGATTGACCGGATGGCCGATCTGGGCCGGGTGGCCGTTGACGGTGATCCGCCCAGCCTTGATGTATTCCTCCGCTTTGCGGCGGGAGAGAATCCCCCCGTCGGAAAGTACTTTTTGAATGCGTGTTCCTGTCTCTTTCACTCTGTATCCTCCCTGCCCCTGTGGGGCATGTGGTCTCACCTTCCCGCTACTGGCCAAATAAGCCGCCGATCCAGTGGAACAACCCGTTTGTCTGCCGCTGTACAGCGGATACGTCCTCCGCGGCTGCCAAAGGGCTCTGGTAAACCAGGTCCCCGTTTATGTACCCGCGGATCTCCCCCAAAGCATCCCCCCGTTTCACCGGGGCATAAGCGAACTTTGGGGCCTCCACTTGGAACTGCATCCGGTCCCGCTCCCCAGCCCGCAGGGCCGCCACAGGGGGGCGCACCGGTTCCAGCCCCACCGTGGCCGCCTGGCCGCCGGTCACCGGAAGCTCCAGGTCCGGCAGCGCCGGGGTGAGGTCCTGCTGGGTCAGTTCCCCAAAATACCGCTCATACAGCTTTTTGTGGACGTTGAAATCGTCCTGGGCGGCCAAGGTCACCGCAATGAGGGTCACCCCATCCTTTTGGGCTGCGGTCACCAGGCAGCGCTTGGCGTCGTCGGTGTAGCCGGTCTTCACCCCGATGGCATAGGGGTAAAGATTCAGCAGTTTGTTGTGGTTTTTCAGCCACCGGCCATAGGGCGGGTTGCCGAATTCCACCTTAGCGCTCTCCTTGCAGCAGATCTCCCGGAAGTCCGGGTTTTCCAGCGCGTAGGCCGCCAAGATGGCCAGGTCGTAGGCCGAGGAGTAATGCCCGTCGGCGTCCAGCCCCGAAGGGGTGACGTAGTGGGTATCCTCCAAGCCCAGTTCCCGGGCTTTTTCATTCATGAGCTCCGCAAAGGCGTCCTTGCTCCCGGCGATCCGCACCGCCGCTGCATTGGCCGCGTCGTTTCCAGAGGGGAGCAGCATCCCGTGGGCCAAGGTCCGCAGGGTCACCGTGTCCCCCTCTTTGAGCCCCATGGAGGTCCCCTCCACCCGGATGGCGGCGGAATCCACCACAAAGGGCTCGTCGAGATCCGGCTGTTCCAGCGCCAGCAGGGCGGTCATGATTTTGGTGGTGCTCGCCATGGGGAGGCGGCCGTTGGCATTCTGTGCAAAGTAGACCCGCCCGCTCCCGGCATCAATCACCACCGCACCCTTGGCAGCGATGGAAAACTCTTTGGTATCCGGTATGGTCTGGGCGACAGCGGGTAGGGGGGCCGCCCCCATCAAAACCGCGGCCAGCGCCAGCCATGCCACACATTTTTTTAGCATTGTTCAACACCTGCCCGTGAGGAGTATATGCAGGGGCAGGGCTCGCTCATGCTGCCTTTACAGGGTTATGGGGGGCTCTTCCCGGACGGCGCCCTTCTCCTCTTTGCTCTTCTGGACAATGCCAGTGATCTTGTCGATCACCTCGGGCACCAGGTTGACCACCTTGTCGGCAGTGTTGCTGCTGGTCGCCAGCTGGAGGAGCTGTACCCCGCCCCCCGCCTTGATCACCAAAAAGGCGATAGGCTGGATGGTGACCCCAGCCCCGGCCCCTCCGCCAAAGGGGTCCGGGGTTTTAGAAGAGGGGAACTCCGACCCGCCGGAGGCATAGCCAAAGGTGACTTTGGACACCGGGATGATGGTGGTGCCATCGGGTGTGGTGACCGGGTCGCCGATGATGGTGTTGACATCCACCAGCTGGTGGAGGTTTTGGATGGAGGAATCCATCAGGTCTTTGATAGGATGGCTCATATGGTTACACCGCCTTTGTTTTGTTGGGTTGATTCTTCGGGCTCGTGGGGCTCCTCCTTCTTCTCTTTTCGGAGGAACAAGGGGAGCAGCTTCACCAGGAGGGCGGCAAGGATGGCGAGCCCGGCGGCCAGCGCCGCCAAAGGGATCATCCTCACCTTGCCGCGGAAGCAGACCGCGCTTTCCTCCTGTGTAAAGTCGGGGAAAACACTGATCTTCACCCGTTTTAGTTGAAAAAGGTTCTCCAGAAAACTGCAGATTCCAAATGCTGCGGCGTTGTACCTGCCGCAGGAGATGGCAGTTTGGGCTGCGTCATCTTCCGCAACCCGCATCCCGAAAAAGATGTCATAGAACACAACGGTTTTTAACAGCCACCGGACCGGGGGCCACAGCCCTTCCAAAAGCTCCTTGCCCAGGGCAAACAATTCCCCGGCGGAGGGCTTTTCCTTTTGTGGCTTCTTTGGTTTCTCCTCTTGGGGAGGTTTGGGCTTTTTCTCCTCCGGGGGCTTCTCCTCCCCAGGGGGGCGGGGGAACACCTGGTACCGAAGGAAAAAATACCGGACCCAAACGGTCAGCTCTCCATTATACTCCGCCTGGAGAACCACCGGCAGGGAGAGAAGGCACAGCAGGAGGCCGCAAAGGCCTGCAAAAATCCATCCGACCATGGTGCGCCCCCTTTCCTCATCCTTCCATGGCGTATTCCCCCTAGAGGAGGGTCTGCTGTTCTTCCTCCTCGGGCGGGGCGGGCAACTCATCCAGGGAGTGGAGCCCAAACGTGCGCAAAAAGGTGTCGCCAGTGCGGTAGGCAATGGGCCTGCCGGGCAGTTCCAGCCTTCCGGCCTCCTCCAGCAGCCCCTTTTCCACCAGGGTGGACACTACCCCTGCACTGTCCACCCCCCGCACCTGGTCCACAAAGGCCCGGGTGACCGGCTGGTTGTAGGCCACCACCGCCAACACCTCCATCGCCGCCTGGGAAAGGGGCTGCTGCCGCTTCCAATCGGTGGCCGCTTGGATCACCCCGGCGTATTCCGGCCGGGTGGCCAGCTGGTATTTGCCATCCAAAGAGAGGACCTGCAGCGGGCTCCCCTGCTGGGTGAGGCGGGCCATGAGGCATTCCGCCTGCTGCCGTGCAGCTGTCCGGTCGATGCCCAAAGCTTCAGCCAACCGCTCCAGCTCCACCGGTTCCCCGGCGGCAAAGAGGATGGCTTCCATCTTCTGTTCCAGTTCAAGAGACATCGCTGTTCCCTCCACACAGGACGGCCGTCTCCCCGCTGACCTCCACCCGCTTGTCCTTCACCATCTCCAAAAGGGCCAAAAAGGTGGCCACCAGTTCGGAGCGGTTCCGGCTTTTCAAAAACAGTTGGGAGATCCGCTGAGGCCTGCTGAGGGCCGCCGTCAAATACTCCATCCGGGACTCCACCGACACCACCGGCCGGCTGACCAGCGGCTGGAAGCTTTCCACCGGTGGGGGGAGCCTGCGCTTGCCCCTCCCAGTGGCGCTCACATAGGCCCGGGCCAATTCCTTCGGCAGGTGGCGGCATTGGTAGGTCTTGTCCACCTCCACCAGCTGTGGCCCCCGCACAAAAATAGTATGGCCACGATTTTGGGCCGCAAGCAGCGCAGCCACCGCTTTTAGGGCCTGGTATTCCAAAAGTTGGCCAGTGAGCTCGGTTTTCAGCTGTTCTTCCTCCTCCCACCGGGGCAGGAGAGACAGGGTTTTTAGGTAAACCAGCCGGGCGGCCATCTCCAAAAACTCGCTGGCAATGTCCAAATCCTGGGCGCGCGCGCCTTCCAGATACTCCAGATATTGGTCCAGCAGCTGGGAGATGGGGATGTCTAGAATGTTGAGCTTGTGCTTGGATATGAGATGGAGGAGGAGATCCAGCGGCCCCTCAAATCCATCTAAGGTAAAGGACGGCCGTTCCATCCTGGGCCTCCCTCCTTCCTCCTGCCGTACTATTTTATAAGATCGCCTGCATGAGCCGGGGGACAAAGGCCGTGGCGCTTACAAACAGGTCGGAGATGGCGTTGCCCACAAAGCTGATAGGCAGGTCGATCACCGGGGTGAAGAGGATGAGCAGCATAAAGATCATGCCGATCTCCCGCTCCTTGCTCATGATCTTCCAATAGGTCCTGCCTGGCAGCACAGCCCCCATCATCTTCCAGCCATCCAGCGGCGGCACCGGCAGCAGGTTGAACACCGCCAACATGATGTTGGTGCTGTAGACAATCCACAGGATGTCCAGAACTGTTTCGGTGGCGCTGTACTGCCACAAGGTTCCAAAGGCGGCAAAACCCAGCACCACCCGGTAAATCACCAGAACAAACAGCGCCAGCAGCAGGTTGGAGGCAGGGCCGGCCATGGCGCTCAGGGCCATATCCCGCTTGGGTTTTTTAAAGTTATTGGGGTTGATGGGCACCGGACGGGCCCAGCCGAACCCGGCAAACAGGATCAGCAGGGTCCCCACCGGGTCCAGATGGCTGAAGGGGTTGAGGGTCAGCCGCCCCGAGCGCTGGGCGGTGTCATCCCCCAGCCGGCTGGCGGCATAGGCGTGGGCACACTCGTGGATGGGCATAGAGGTGAACACCACCAGCGCCCGGGCCAATATGGTAAATAGATCCATAACTCGTGTTATCCTCCTGGCCGGGGGAACCGGCTTCTTTCCAAGGTTTGGGACGCATATCCGGTGCGGCGCAATGGCACAGCGGAAGTTACTGGAATTATTATATCGTCCGGCGGTGGAAAAAACAAGGGCAGCGGCGCCGGGCCCAGGGGAATTCAACGTTTATTTACAACTTTATTTCGCTTTTCTCAAAAAAAAGCTTGCATTTCCCCTGGGAATCTGATAGTATATTGCTGTTGACTTTGTTTAAAGTTGTATAAGGAGGTGCAGACACATGGCAAAATGCGATATCTGCGGTAAGGACGTCTCTTTCGGAATCAAGGTTTCCCATTCTCACAGAAGATCCAACAGAGCTTGGAAAGCCAACGTAAAGCGCGTTAAGGCAATTGTCAACGGCACACCGTGCCACATCCACGCCTGCACCCGTTGCTTGCGTTCCAATAAAGTGACCCGCGCCATCTAAAACCGCTTGAAAAGAATCGTCCCCGCTGGGATGGTTCTTTTTTCGCATTCTAGGGAAAAACATCCTCCGAGGCCGCCCATTTCCCCTTTTGGGGAATGGCGAAACGCCCCGGGGGATTTTTTTGCCCTTTTCCCCAGAGTCTTACAGAAAAACAGGCTGGGAATCTTCCCAGCCTGCCCCTTAGTTTTCCTTTGTCTCCGGGCGCTTCTCCACCCCGAGCCACTGCCCCTCCGATTCATGGCGGCGGGGACGGCTCATCAGTTCGTCGATGGCCTGCTGGGGGTCCTTCCCCTCGTACAGCACCTTGTATATTTCAGTGACGATGGGCATCTCCACCCCCAGCCGGCGGGAGAGCTCATAGGCGGCCTTGGTGCTGAAATAGCCCTCCACCGTCATATCCACCTCGCCCACCGCCCCTTGGGGGGACCAACCGGACCCGATGAGGATGCCGGCTCTCCGGTTCCGGGAGTGGACGCTGGTGCAGGTGACAATCAAATCCCCCACGCCGGATAGGCCGCTGAAAGTCTCGGGCGCCACAGGCCACCCCCAGTCGGGCAATCTCGGTGAGGCCCCGGGTCATCAAGGCCGCTTTGGTGTTGTCCCCCAAGCCTAAGCCGTCGGCGATTCCCACCGCCAAGGCGATGACATTTTTTAAGGCCCCGCCCAGCTCGACCCCCATGACGTCGTCGTTGACATAGAGCCGCAGGGAGGAGTTGGAGAGGATGTCCTGCACCTTGCGGGCCGCCTCTGGATCGGTAGAAGCCACCACCGCCGTGGTGGGAACCCCACGGGATACCTCCTCCGCGTGAGAGGGGCCGGAGAACATGACCACCGGGTTCTCCAGCAGGGATTCCTCCAGCACCTGGCTCAGGCTTTCCAAAGTGTCCCGCTCCAGGCCCTTGGCCCCGCAGACCACCACTGCATCGGGGCGCATTTTGCCGCGGATTTTTGCCGCGACCTCCCGCACCGCCGAGGAAGGGGTTGCGATAAAGACCAAATCCGCTTCCCCCAGGGCGTCCAGAGAGTTGGTTACGTCGATCTCCTCCGGCACTGGAACCCCGGGCAGAAGATAGGCGTTTTCTTTGTTCTGGCGGATTTCTTCCACCTGCTGGGGATCATAGGACCACAGGGTGACCTGGTGGCCATAGCGGTGCGCCATCACCGCCAAGGCGGTGCCAAAGCCGCCCGCTCCTAAAAACATCAACCGTGCCATATTGCTACCTCCAATAAAGTGGTTTTCGCAGGGGCGCGCCTTGAGGAACTGCGCCAGTCCTGCCAGTTATTTTTTCTCCCCAAACCGCGCTTCCGTGCCGTTGAGCAGCCGTTTGATGTTGGCCCGGTGCATATACACCACCAGCGCGGCCGCGGCCGCGGCAAACACCGTGTCAAAGACATAGGGCCGCCCCTGGAACCGCAGCACAAAATAGGTGGCAAACGGGAAGGTGATCGCCCCCAGGATGGAGGCCAGGGAGACAATGCGGGTGATGAACGCCAAAGGCACATACAACCCAATCAAAATACAAAACACAATGGGGTTGAGCAGCAAAATAACGCCACAGCTGGTCAGCACCCCTTTTCCCCCTTTGAAGTGGAAAAAAATCGGGTACAAATGGCCCAACAGGACAAATGCCGCCCCCACAAAGCCGCCGTCCATAGCGGTGACCCCCAGCTGCTGGAAGATCATCCGGCCTACAAGAACGGCCAGCGCCCCTTTGCTAAAATCCCCGACTCCGGTGAAGAACGCCGGGCCGACGCCATAGGTCCGCAGCATATTAGTCATGCCCGCATTGCCGCTGCCGTGGCGGCGCACATCATCCTTGGCATAGATCCGGGAAACCAGTACCGCAAAGTTTATGCTTCCCATCAGGTATGCAGCCAGCGCGGCTAAACCTGCCGCCAACAGAAAATTTCGATCCAAATCCATAACACACCGCACCTCTTGTTTCCGCCCGGGCGGGCAGTTGTTTGAAGTACTCTTAGCGTAACAGTTTTTTGCCCGTTATGCAACTAGGAATCTGTAAACTTTAACTCGTCTTGAGGCCGGGATACTCCCCTGTCCGTGGGTTACCACAACTATTGATGTGCCTTAATATCTGTCAAGTATGCAACTTTTTATAAAAAGATTTTCACATCTCTGTTGATAGCGACAGAAAACAGATGAAATTTCACCAAAATACTGTTTGATAAGAAAAAATATCAGCATTTTATGAATTATTGATTTATTTATCTTGCAAAAATATACAGCAGCTGGTATACTGCGCTACAAACATTTCTCATCCTGGAGGTCCGCATGAAACCAACGACGAATCGGGTTTATTCCCTCTGTGTCACCGCGCTGTTCGCCGCCATTTTGGCAGTGCTCTCCCCTTTATCCATCCCGCTGCCATTCACCCCTGTCCCCCTCTCTCTCGGGACCTTCGCCGTCTACTTAGCTGCTGCAGCCGGCGGGGTCAGATGGGGCACCCTATCGGTGGCAGTGTACCTGCTGCTAGGGGCAGTGGGTATCCCGGTGTTTGCAGGCTACAGCGGAGGCCTTCAAGTCCTTGTGGGGCCGACCGGCGGCTACCTGATCGGCTACCTGCCCCTGGCCTTTTTGGTAGGGCTGCTCACCGACCATTTCCCCGAGCGGAAATCCATCTACCCCTTGTCAATGATCGCCGGAACATTCTTCTGTTATGCCATTGGCACCTGGTGGCTTGCCCGGCAAGCCTCCCTCTCCCTGCCTGGAGCGCTGGCGGCCGGGGTGCTCCCCTTTCTTCCGGGGGATGGGGTGAAAATCCTCGCGGCGTCTGCCATCGCCTATCCAGTGCGCCGGGTCCTCTTTCGGAGGAGGGAGAATTTTCCCCCACAAAAAAAGGCGGGCTAGCATAGCCCCCCTTTTTTATTGGAACCAACACCAGTTAGCTTTTGGTCCAAGTTTTCCCCCATGCTGCATTTTTATGGTAATAGGTCTTTCCTCCCGCTGTATGGGAACATTCAAAACCTAAAACCTCCAGATCAAGGCCGACGGAACCAGTTAAACAATTATCCACTACCACCTCATACGTTCCTCTAGCCTGAATTTGCAGGGACTGTTTATCCGAGGAAATCGTTGTGAGAACATAGTCCTCATCAAAGCTTCCCTTTTCATTCTCCCCTTCCGTCCGCTCCAACAGCACCTCTTCAAAGAAGGGAATCCCCTGGGACACGCCGCACAAAACTCTCGTCCCCGCCACAACAGTATTACCGTCTCCAAAATCATGTTCAGCGGTGTATTCCATCTGGCGGAAGCCGTCCTCATATAAGCAGGCGGCTTTTTCTTCGGCCTCGCCCGGCATCATCCATTGATGCTGGATATAAAATTCCGCCGCTTCTTCCTCGGTGCAGACCCGAACCTGGGCTTTCCCTTGGCCCATCCCCTTCAGCCCCAGTGGGGAAACCCAGCCATTTTCCGGCTTTCCCTGGGGAGATAACAACCAGATTCCAAGGGAAAGCAACAAAGCTGTAAACCGCATATGACATTCCTCCACTCCTTATGGAAAGAATATCATTTTTTCTTGCTGTTTAAAAGGCGCAGGCATCAAAAAAGCGATGGACCCAGGAGCCCATCGCTTTTTTGGTGTTTGTTTAGTTGTCCCCACGCTCCCGGACGATGAAGCGGATGGGGGTGCCGTCCAACTGGAAGGTCTCCCGGATCTGGTTCTCCAAATACCGCCGGTAGGAGAAGTGGAACAGCTCCTTGTTGTTGCAGAAGGCCACAAACGTTGGGGGCTTGGTGGCCGCCTGGGTCATGTAGTAGATTTTCAGCCGCTTGCCCTTGTCGGAGGGGGGCTGCACCCGGGCAGTGGCATAGGCCAGCAGGTCGTTGAGCCGCCCGGTGGAGATGCGCATGGCGTTTTTCTCAAAGACGTAGTTGATCATCTCAAACAGCTTGTTCACCCGCTGGCCGGTGAGGGCAGAGATGAATACAAAGGGCACATAGGACATAAAGCTGAAATCCACCTCCAGCTTTTTGCGGAACTCGTCCATGGTCTTGTCGTCCTTGTCGATGGCGTCCCACTTGTTGACCGCCACCACGCAGCCTTTGCCCTGCTCGTGGGCATAGCCGGCCACCTTGGAATCCTGCTCGGTAAAGCCGACAGTGGCGTCGATGACGATGACGCAGACGTCGGAGCGGTCCACCGCCATATAGGCCCGCAGAACGCTATAGCGCTCGATCTCCTCTTCCACCCGGGCCTTGCGCCGGATGCCTGCGGTGTCGATGAAGACGTATTTGCCGAACTCGTTTTCCACCACCGTGTCGGTGGCATCCCGGGTGGTTCCGGCGATATCTGAGACAATCACCCGCTCCTCCCCGGCCACCCGGTTGATGAGGGAGCTTTTGCCCACGTTGGGCTTGCCGATCACCGCCACCTTGACGAACTCTTCGTCGTAGTCCTCCGCCTTGTCAAAGTCTATTTTTTCATAGCAGGCGTCCAGCAGGTCGCCGGTGCCATGTCCGTGGGCGGCAGAGACTGCAATAGGATCCCCCAGGCCCAGGTTGTAAAACTCGTAGAACTCCGCTGGCGGGTCGCCGATGGTGTCGCATTTGTTCACCGCAAGGACTAGGGGTTTGCCGCTTCTAAGCAGCATGCCCGCCACGTCCTGGTCGGTGGCGGTGACGCCGGAGCGCAGGTCGGTAACCAAAACAATCACGTCGGCGCTGTGGATGGCCAGTTCGGCCTGCTGCCGCATCTGGGAGAGGATCACATCGTCCGCCCGGGGCTCGATGCCGCCGGTGTCCACCAGCATCACCTCTTTGTTCCTCCACTCGCAGGGGGCGTAGATCCGGTCCCGGGTGACGCCGGGGGTGTCCTGCACAATGGAGAGGCGCTGGCCGATCAATTTGTTAAACAGGGTGGATTTGCCCACGTTGGGCCGCCCCACCACTGCGATAATGGGTTTTGCCATGGTGTCATGCCTCCTTTTTCCGGGATTTTCCCGGCGGGTTTTCCACTTCTCCCCGTGGGGGTGGGGGAAAACCAGGCTGGTTAAATCTCCTGTCCGGTCATGGCGGACAGCACCGAAAAGCCGTCGTTTTCCACAACCTGTATCGGGGTGCCCAAGGCGGCCTGGGCCTCCTCAAGGGTCACGTCGTCTAAAAACATATCCTGTTCGTGGCGCAGCATCACGTTTGGGATCAAAAGCGCCTCACCCAGGTCTTTTCCCTTTAGCTGGGCCATCAGGTCGGTGCCGGTGATAAGGCCCGCCACGGTGATGTTGTGCCCGAAATAGTCGTTGACAATCCGGTGGACCTCCACGGTCAGGCCGGGAAACAGCTCCTGGGCCTTCCCCGCCAGTTTGCAGAGAAGGGGGTAGGCCAGCACACCGGTGGCAATGGACACCTTCCGGGTGAGAGGACACGGATCGCACAGGGAACAGGCGCTCGTAAACTCCTGTTCCAACTGGGCCATCAGGCCCACGCCGTTGTCCAGCTGGTCGAACTCCCCGTAGTACTCCGCCGGGGGGATGGGCCGCCCGGCCAGCAGAAAGAATTCGTCAGAGGGGTAGGCCACCCGGACGCCCCGCTCTTTTTGGACTTCATCGGCAAAGGCGTCGATGGTGTCGATCACCGCTGCGGCCTCCGGCGCCGTGTAGGTCCGCAGGGGGTAAAGGCCCTCCCGGTAATCGGTGAGCCCCACCGGCACGCAGGCGATGCTCTGGAGGTTTTCCCCCAGAGCGCCCAAATCCCGCAGGCTGCGGGAGAGCTCCTCCCCGTCGTTGATGCCGGGGCAGAGGACCAGCTGGGTGTTGACCTTAATCCCCCCCTCGGTCAACATTTGAATATACCGCAAGCTGCTGGCCGCCCGGGGATTTTTCATCATCTCCACCCGCAGCTGGGGGTTGGTGGTGTGGACCGAGATGTTGATGGGGCTGATCCGCATCCGGATGATCCGCTGGATGTCCCGGTCCTCCAAATTGGTCAGGGTGATGTAGTTGCCGAACAAAAAGGAGAGCCGGGCATCATCGTCCTTAAAATACAAGCTCTCCCGCATGCCTTTGGGGGTCTGGTCCACAAAGCAGAAGATGCATTTGTTTTTGCAGTTCTGTTGCTTGTCCATCAAATAGGTGTCAAACTCCAGCCCCAGGTCGTCGTACTCCCCTTTGTGGACCTTGACGATGTAGGGGACGTTCTGCCGCAGCAGTTCGATTTGCAGCTGGCGGTCGGTCATATAGAACCGGTAATCCAGCACGTCGTCGATGGGGTTGCCGTTGATGGATACCAAAGTATCCCCTGTCTGAATCCCCGCCCGTTGGGCGTGGGAATGTTTGTCGATTTCACGGATGGTGACCGCCAGTGGAAATCCCCCCTTGTTTAAAAAGAAGCGTACTATTCCTTAGCTTTTGCCGCAGTGGAAAAGGTTATGCCCGCCCAAAAGCAAAAAAATAGAGGCGGAAACACGTCCCCCCTCTATCCTTTGAAGCTATGCAACTAGCCCTCGATTTTGATAACTTCTCTGCCTTTGTAGAAACCGCAGTTTCCACAAACTCTATGGGGGAGCTTCAGCTCGCCGCACTGAGTGCATC
>ERZ791611.589-NODE-589-length-33142-cov-14.732191_pt1 | contig 33142 bp, 27 predicted proteins | sample MGYA00510275_ERZ791611 | MGnify/ENA primary metagenome ERZ791611 (study PRJEB30046, sample SAMN00791912) | human gut metagenome | study: EMG produced TPA metagenomics assembly of the A metagenome-wide association study of gut microbiota in type 2...
TTGCTAGCAGAACGCCGTTCCTTACATTTCTCGCTATTCTTATTATACAAACATACAAAAAACCATGCAATACGGCGATTAACCGCTATTGCATGGTTTTTATTGTTATTTCAACGATTATTTTTTATAAAGCAAGCGTACAGAGTTCAAAATACAGAGAATCGACACGCCTGTATCGGCAAATACGGCAGCCCACATGTTGGCAAAACCGGCAATACCGGCTACCATAACGAGGCCTTTAACCGCTAAGGCAAACACCACGTTTTGCTTAGCCACGGCCACCGCATTATGGGCAATGCGCAAGGATTCTTCTACGCCGCCAAGTCCGGGGCGCATATACACGACGTCAGCCGCTTCAATGGCCGCATCGGTACCGCTCCCCATAGCACCGCCTACATCGGCACCGGCCAACACCGGCGCGTCATTGATGCCATCACCAACGAACATAACCTGACCATATTTCTGACGTAACTCCTGAATAGCGGTCACTTTATCTTCCGGCAATAAACCGGCTTTCACTTCGTCAATGCCGGCGACTTTTGCCATCGCCGTAGCGCCTACTTCACTGTCGCCGGTTAACATCACCGTGCGGAGGCCATGACGCTGTAACAGCTTAATCGTTGCCGCCGAATCTTCTTTAATGGCATCGCCAATATAAATGCAGCCAACGTAATGGCCGTCAATAGCCACTAGCGCTTCCGAGCCTGCTTTCGGTGCGGCAGTCTCAACGGTAGGCACGCCAGCGATGCTCATTTCACCCATAAGTCGACGATTACCAACCGCTACGGAATGACCTTCCACGCGGCCCAACAGGCCTCGACCGGCGATTTCCTGTAAATCGGCTACAGCCGGCACGGTAAGGCCTTGTTGCGCAGCGGCCTTGCAAATACTCTGACCGATTGGATGATTGGAACCGGCTTCCACAGCGGCCGCCATGAGGAGCACCTTCGTGTCTTCCACGTCGTCTACAGAATCGATGGACTGCACTTCAAACTGACCGGTCGTCAACGTCCCCGTTTTATCGAAGGCAACGGCTTTAATGGCCTGCATCGTTTCCATGGCTAAGCCGCCTTTGAAAAGAATCCCCTGCTTGGAACCGCGGCCAATGCCGGCGAAGAACGCCAGCGGCACGCTTAATACCAAGGCACAAGGACAACTAATAACGAGGAAGGTAAGCGCCGTATAAATCCAGTACTGCCACTGACCCGTAAATAACGGCGGCACCACCGCTACAGCCACCGCAATAGCAACGACGATAGGCGTATACACAGCGGCAAAGCGCGTTATGAAGCGGTCGATTTTCGGCTTATTGGCCGCTGCGTTTTCAACGGCATCCAAGATACGCGTTACCATAGAATCCTTCAATTCCTTATCGACGCGAACCAGCAAACGACCAGAGCCGTTCACACAGCCGGATACAATTTCACTGCCCGGCGTTACGCCAACCGGCACCGGTTCCCCTGTTACCGGCGCTGTATCAAGGCGGCTCGTGCCTTCTAAGACCGTGCCATCCAACGGAATACGGTCACCGGCCAGCACTTCATACACATCGCCAACGGCTACCGTTTCCGGCGCTACCACCGAAACCTGTCCGTCATTCGTCACTAAGCGCACCGTTTCCGGTCGCATATCTACGGCCGCCATAATTTCCTTGCGGCTCTGATTGCCGGCTCGTTCTTCAAAATACAAGCCGATTTGGTAGAATAACATGACCCCCGTTGCTTCCGGCAACTGACCGATGGCGATGGCGCCTAACGTGGCTACCGACATGAGAAAGTTCTCATCTAAGAAGCGGCCGCTTTTGATGTTTTTCACGGCCGTCCACAACACGCGGTAACCGAGTGCTATATATAATACTACTAAGATCCCTTGTGAAATGACTTCCGGAATGGCCGTCACGAACTCGGCAGCCAGTAGCACGATAACACCTAATACGAGGCCCCACACCGGTATTGTAGGCTCTTCGTCCTCTTCTTCTAGCGCCGTAGCCTTGCTAGGCCGTTCATAGACAGCAACTTCTATGCCATCCTCAACGGAATCGCAAATAGCCTGCACCTTATTCACTAATGATGCCGTATCAGCTAACGACGTATTCAGACGCAACTGCTGCGTCCCCATCGCAAATACAGCCTGTTCAGCCCATTCCTGGCCATTGATCTTCGTCTCAATCTTAGCCGCACAATTAGGGCAACAGAGATTCTTTAAAACCAAAACCCGTTCCATACCATTACTCCTTCCCGGATTCTCTCCGCTTTGCCGGCGTTAAAAGCCTGGCTAACTATACCTGTTCTTCGGCGTAACTTTACGACCTTCATGTATGTAATAACTTTCTAAGCTATATATGAATGATTGTTCATATATTTATACATATAGTATAGCATATTGATGATTATTGTCAATATAATATACTTTCCCCCTTGCCGTCAAACTTCATAAAAGCCTCATCTAACTTCATATAATATTCACACTACTTTCATGTACATTTCATAAAAAGTCCGTATACTTTAACCATCGAAACTCGATAGAGTCACTTGAGTCCCGATAGTAACTATCAGGGTATTGAGTACTTCCGGGTTACAAAGTGAGGTGAAATCATAAAAGTTAGCAAAATTGCTGTTACTTCCGCATTAGCAGCTTCCGTTTGCGGCGCCGCCTTCGCAGCTCCTCAGACTACCTTTGATAAAGGTTCTGTTCAGTTGGACGCTGGTTGGTATGCTCCGAAAGCAGAAGTTAACGTTGACGGTAACAACTTGAGCAACGACACAAAGGGTAATTTCACTGGTGGCGTTACTTACGCGTTAAGCGACCGCTTAGGTTTACAATATAACTACACCGGTTTGCGCACCGCCGCTAGTACAGAATTAGCAAACACAACAGGTAATTCTCAGGAATTAAATTTAATTTACTCCCTGAACAAAAACGTAGCAGTTTATGGTGGCTACAATCGAATCAAAAATAGTTCCGATGAAGGTTTCAACGAAACCAACAATGTAGCACAGGCTGGTCTTATCGCCAAAGCCCCGATTACTGATCGCTTAGCTCTTTATGGCAAAGCAGGTATCGGTACCAAGAAAACCACTACTTGGGAAGCTGGTCTCGACTATAGCATCACCAAGGACTTGGATTTGAATGCTGGTTACAAGTATTTGAACACCCAGGTTGGTGACTACGAAAACAACAATGTTTCGTACAAAGGTTGGACTGCAGGTCTCTCCTATCGTTTCGGCGGTAGCGCTAAGACTGAAGCTCCCGCACCGGTTGCAACTCCGGTAGCACCGGCTCCGGCCTATGTTCCGGTTCAGCCGACGCAGCCTGCTGAAGCTCCGAAAGCGGATTACTACTTCGAAAGTATCCACTTCGCAACTGATGACGCAACTCCGTTGCCGAACCAGCAGGACAACTTGGTTAAACTCGTTCAGTTAGCAAAATCCTATCCGAACAACACCATTAAATTGGTAGGTAACACGGATAGCCAGGGTTCTGCAGCTTACAACGAAAACCTTTCCCGTGAACGTGTAACCAACGTTTACAACTATGCCGTTAATAACGGTGTTCCTTCTTCTCAGCTCGTTACGATGTACCATGGTGAAAATGACCCGGCTGCAACGAACGCAACTGAACAAGGACGTGCAGATAACCGTCGTGTAGACGTATATCTCAACAAATAATCTCCTTAAAATCGGATGAAGACCTTCTCCCCCTTCATTCGATATGGAGTGAATCGGTAAACGATTTTCTCCCCCTTTCTACACACACACAACACACACAACACACACAACACACACAACACACACAACACACACAACACACACTTGAAACGACCTCGGGTTTCCCCTCGAGGTCGTTTCTCTTTTTATTTCCCAAAAGCCAGTTTCTTTATTAAAAAGTTTCATTTCACCTTTTTGTCAAGAATGGGCTATAATAGGCATATTCTTTTGTAGGAAAGGTGGAAGGAGTTTTTTATGGCTAAAGAAGCTGGAAAAACGCAGGTTTGGTAGTAGGGCTTATTTTAGAACCAATGCCGCCGGCATTTATCGGGTTAATCGCCATTACCTTGGCGGTATTGTTCCGCGTAGGCATGCCGGTAGTAGAAAAAGCCGGCAAAGTAGTGCCGACGACGTCGGCAGCGGCTATCAACTGGGGCTTAAGCGGGTTCTCCAACGCCATTGTTTGGTTGATTTTCGCTGCCTTCATGATTGGTATTGGCTATCAGAACAGTGGTCTTGGTAAGCGTATTGCTTTGTTCTTAGTTAAAAAATTAGGCAAATCATCCTTAGGTCTTGGCTATGCTATCGCCATTACCGACCTTATCTTGGCACCGTTTATCCCTAGTAACGCGGCTCGTAGTGGTGGTACGATTTATCCTATCGTATCCGGTATTTGCCCTATGTTTGATAGCTATCCGGATAAGAATCCGCGTAAAATCGGGGCTTATTTAAACTGGTTAAGCTTAGCAACCACCTGCGTATCCAGTACGTTGTTCTTAACCGGCCAGGCACCGAATCCGTTGGCTGTTGAATTGGCTGCTAAGTCCGGTGTTCAAACTGTAAGCTGGACCGGCTGGTTCTTAGCAGTAGCACCGGTCGGCATTTTATTATTCCTCATCACGCCGATTTTGACGTACTACTTATGCCCGCCGGAAGTAAAAGGGTCTCCAGAAATTGCTAAATGGGCTGCCGATGAGTTCCACAAATTAGGCGCTATGACGAAAAAGGAAATCGGTATGGCTGTTATTTCCATCTTGGCGTTAGTGCTTTGGATTGGATCTTCGTTCTTCGGCGTTAATCCGACCACAACGGCGCTGATCGTTATCATCTTAATGGTGTTAGCACGCATCATTTCTTGGTCTGATTTCTTAGCGAATAAGCCGGCATGGAACGTTTTAACCTGGTTTGCTACATTAGTACCGATGGCGTCCGGCCTTAAGAACGTAGGCTTCTTAGAATGGTTGGCTAAATCCGCCGGTGGTTATTTGACGCACTTAGATGTAACAATGGCTACGTTAGGCTTATTAGTAGCATTCTGCGTGTTGCGTTATTTTTTTGCATCCGGTACGGCTTATGTTACGGCTATGGTTGGTCTCTTTGCTGTATTGGCCGGCCAGATTAGCGGTGGTAACGCTTCTGAAATTATGCTCATCTTATTGCTTCCTATGGGCATCATGGGTATCCTTACGCCGTATGGTACCGGTCATAGCCCGGTATGGTTTGCTAGCGGCTACGTAAAAGGCCCTGAATTCTGGAAATTAGGCGCTATCTTCGGGATTATCTACTTGGTAATCTTCGTGGTTATCGGTATTCCGTGGATTCACTTCGTGTTGCCGATGCTTTAAGAGCTAGGTCAATTCAATAAACTTTAAAATGCCCCCTATGCACGCAAAAAAGAGGACGAACGCTTGCGCGTTCGTCCTCCTTCTATGTAATCGAACAGATTACTCTATTCAATTATAATTTGCGGTAAGGTTTCTGACCTTCTTCGTAGAAGTTAGTACCTTCGCTGTCGATAACAACGATGCACGGGAAGTCTTCTACAGTCAATTCAGCCAATGCTTCAGGTCCTAAATCTTCGTAAGCAATAACTTCGTATTTCTTAACGGATTTAGCGATCAAGGAAGCAGCGCCACCTACAGCTGCAAAGTAAGTTACGCCATGTTTTTTCATGGATTCAACAACTTCTTTAGTACGGGAGCCTTTACCGATCATACCTTTGATACCCTGATCCAACATGGTCGGAGTGTAAGCGTCCATACGGCCGGAAGTAGTCGGGCCAGCTGCACCAATCGGGTCGCCCGGTTTTGCAGGGGTAGGTCCTAAGTAGTAAACGATTTTATCGTGCCAATCAATCGGTAATTTTTCGCCGCGAGCCAAAGCTTCGGTCATTACTTTATGAGCAGCGTCACGAGCACTGTAAATTTTACCAGTAATTAAAACGCTATCACCGGCTTTAAGAGTTCTGGATACTTCTTCCGTTAACGGTGTAGTGATATGTTTAGTTTCAGCCATTTTACATTTCCTCCCTACAAATTAGATAATTTCTTCAGCGTGACGGCTAGCATGGCAGCAGATAGTCACAGCAACAGGAAGGCCTGCAATATGAGTGGCAGCCCATTCGATATTTACAGCCAAAGCGGTCGTAGTACCACCGAGCTGAGGACCAACACCAGTCTTGTTGATCATGTCCAACAATTCTTCTTCGAGTTTAGCGTAGTCTTCGTGAGCGTTACGAACTTTAGTGGAACGGAGCAAAGCTTTTTTGGACAAGAAAGCTGCATAGTCCATAGTACCACCAATACCGATACCTACAACCATCGGCGGGCACGGGTTCGGGCCGGCTTTTTTAACGATTTCCATAACAGCGTTTTTAACACCTTCAACGCCGTCAGCCGGTACTAACATTTTAACGCCGGATTTGTTTTCGCTACCGAAACCTTTAAGTTCCATATCGATTTTAACTTTGTCGCCCGGTACGATTTTAGTGTAGATGATAGCCGGAGTGTTGTTTTTCGTGTTTACACGATTGAACAACGGTTCGCCTACAACGGATTTTCTCAAGTAGCCTTCAGTATAGCCTTTTGCAACGCCAGCCTGAATAGCTTCTTCTAAGTTGCCACCTTCGAAATGAACGTCCTGGCCCACTTCGAGGAATACGATAGTATAGCCGGTATCCTGGCAGATCGGGCGGTCTTCTTCTTTAGCGATTTCCGCATTTTTAATGATCTGATCCAATACAACGCAACCTACCGGAGATTCTTCGGTTTCTCTGCCGTGTTTCAAAGCTTCATACACGTCTTCCGGTAAATAGTAAGCGGCATTTTTACACATACCAGCGACTACTTCCGTAATTTTTGCTACATCAATTGTACGCAAAATAATCCCTCCTCAACCTATAACGAGAATCTTTTGATGGCTTAATAATACCACACATTATCTCACCTTTCAAACGTATGCTATGCGCTTTAATCAACTAAGTCAGTATATTGATAATCATTTTCTAATAATGGTTTTTGATTGCGTTCATCGCAAATGTGTGTTGCAAAATTTGATTGAAGCAATCACGTTTACCATAAACACTAAGTATCTTACAAGAGGCATACAGATAACTCTCGATATGCTTATTGACAACAATTCCCAAATAAAAGTGTTTTTTGACGTTTATTATGACCCAAAAAGGCCTTTTCGAGGGTCGAAAACAGCATTTTTTGACGTTTTTATGATGAATCAGAAATAATCGGTATATGAAACTTGCTATATTACGCATAAATTTATTTTATATTTTTCAAGTTTTGACGCCTATAAAGCTTATAATACGACCCTTTCGGAGTCAACATTCGGCGATAAAGACCCTAAAAACACAAAACTGCCAGCCCCAAGACCATCGTCTCAAGGCTGGCAGTTAGTTATTTCATTTCACAAATGTTTCTCTCGGTCCATCCAAGCGCAGCCGCTAGGAACCGTCAAAGGCGCTCAATTAGCGCTTGCGATACACGATAGGACTGCGGGACAAGTAGGTAAAGGGGAAGCTCAAGCAGTGCACCAGGCGCGTGAACGGGAAGATTATCGCCACGATCATCCACGACAGCATGTGCACCTTGAAGATAACCGGAATGTTTGCCATCAGCTCCGGATGAGGCTGCAGCATGAGCAAGCCGCGGAACCACGGACCAATGTATTCGCGGTAATTGAAGGCGCCGTCTGCATTTAGCAGCGTCCCTGCAAAGCCGGTAAAAATCGTCAAACCTAAGAACAAGAACAGCCACACATCCATGGTGGACGTGTTGACCTTCATGTACACCGACGTAAAGCGGCGCTTCATGAGAAGCAAGAAGCCGATGACGAAGAATACGCCGGCCACGCCGCCACCATAAAGAGCGCCCGTGTGGTACAGATGCTCATTGACGCCGAAGGCTTCCGTTACCTCTTGGGGTACCAAAATCCCGGCTACGTGACCTAAGAATACACACAGCAAGGCACCATGAAATAACGGCCCTGCCCATTTGAGCTGCTTTTTCTCTAAAAATTCACTGGATTTCGTCGTCCACCGGCGCTCAAAAAAGGTATAGCGCACGGCGGAGCCGATTACCAGGAACGTAAACGCAATGTACGGCAGACCAACCCAGATGAAATCACTCATTGTGCCTCACGCTCCCATCGCTCGATTTCATTTAACACTACATCCAAAATAAACGCATGCACCTGCTGGCTGTCGATGAGCCGTTGGCGCAGCAGTTCTAAGTACGGCTTGATGGTGCGGCCAATGCGGTGCGCTTCCGCTACATCCACGGTGGCGCACAGCTCCAGCAAGGCCGGCACATAGTCCGGCAGCTCACTGGCCACGTCAAAGCCGTTTCGTTCATACAGTTCTTTGAATTTCAGCAGCTTTTCGGCCTGTTCGCCCGATGCGGAGCAGTCGTAGGACGCCAAATACAGATTCGTATTTTGACTGAAATCAAAAACTCGTACATATTCATCTTCGTACTCCTTCGGCAATTCGCCTTCGATGTACGAAATCACATCGCTAAGCACCGTACGCGTCGCTTCCGGTTCCAGCGTAGCAATTTGTTCCTTCGCTTCCGGAAACGCTTCTAGCCACTGTGCATCGGGATAGCTGAGCAAGTAGGACGCTAAGCCTAATAATTCCTGATTAGTGTCCGCCATGGCATCCGCCTCCGCAACCGTCACAGCCGCCCATGCTATCTTCAAAGCCCTGTAAGCCCTGAGCCTTGAACTTTTCGTCTTCCGCCTTAGCAGCGCCTACCGGCACTACAAAGCGATCGCGATACTTAGCAATAGCAAGCAAGCGATACATGTCATCTAAGGCGTATTCGCCATATTTAGCAGTATATTCGTCAGTGGCTTCACCGCGCGTCTTCGCCTGCATATAGCGACGAAGGTCCGCTAATGTGGTCAGCACCCGTTCGATAACCGATTCGTCACCGGCTGCCAAAATCTGCGCCAAGTACGCCACCGGAATACGCATTTCGTCCGCTTCCGGGAACGCTACTGCCGATGCACGGCGATGCTGAATAGGACTCATAGGCGGCACGTACCAAACCATCGGCAACGTGCGATATTCCGCATGAAGCGGCAACGCCAGCTTCCATTCCTTCACCAGACGGTAAATCGGCGATTTCGCCGCAGCGGCTAACCAGTTTTCAGGAACGCCTTGTTCACGAGCCATAGCAACAACTTCCGGGTCATTCGGATCTAAGAGCAAGTCCAGCATGGATTCGTAAATGCCCGTCGTGGCTTCCGTCGAAGCGGCGGCCAATACCTTATCCATGTCGTACAAGAGCACACCCATGTAACGCATGCGACCTACGCACGTGTCGGAGCAAATGGTAGGCAAACCACTTTCGAGGCGAGGATAACAGAAAATACATTTTTCCGCTTTATTAGTCTTCCAGTTGTAATAGATTTTCTTGTACGGACACGCCGGTACACAGTGACGCCAGCCGCGGCAAATATCCTGGGATACGAGGACTACGCCGTCTTCATCGCGCTTGTAAATGGCACCGGACGGGCACGCCGCCACACAGGCCGGATTCAAGCAGTGATTGCATAAACGAGGCAAGTATTTCATGAAAATGTCGTGGAAGTCTAAGGCAATGTCATGGCCGGTCTGATTCAAATGCTCAAGGTTCACATCAGAGCGAGCCGTATTGCCGCCGGCCAAATCATCTTCCCAGTTCGGGCCCCATTCGATTTCCATTTTTTCTTTCGTCACCATGGAGCGCGGACGCGCCACCGGCTGATGATTTTTGCGTTTCGAGTGAATTAGCGTTTCGTAGTCGTAAGTCCACGGTTCAAAGTAATCCTTAAGCTCCGGCTGCTGCGGATGGTAAAATAATTTCATCAAACGATTCCCTTTAGAACCTGTTTTCAGCTCGATTTTACCGTTCTTCAGTTCCCAGCCACCTTTCCAGTGGTCCTGGTCCTCCCAGCGACGGGGATACCCGATACCAGGCTTCGTTTCTACGTTGTTGAAGTACATGTATTCAGCGCCTTCGCGATTCGTCCAGGCGTTTTTACAAGTAATTGAGCACGTGTGGCACCCGATACATTTATCGAGGTTCATCACCATGGCTAATTGTGCTTTAATCTTCAAGCCAATTCACCTCCTTCATCTTCCGTACTACTACGAGCATGTCGCGCTGGTTGCCCGTGGGCCCATAGTAGTTGAAGCCATAGCTTAGCTGGCCGTAGCCGCCAATCATATGCGTTGGCTTCATATGAATACGCGTTGGCGAGTTATGCGTGCCGCCACGGTTACCGGTTAACTGCGTACCCGGTACGTTAATGTGACGATCCTGTGCGTGATACATGTAAACGAGGCCGCGCGGAATACGCGGGGTTACTACGGCACGGGAAGCAACTACACCATTGCTGTTATACATTTCAATCCAATCATTGTCAGTAACGCCGATTTCAGCGGCATCATCTTCGTTGAGCCATACGGTCTGACCACCGCGGAACAACGTCAGCATTTGCTGCGTATCGAAGTACATGCTGTGGATACTCCACTTGCTATGCGGCGTTAAGTATTTAAGGGTAATTTCCGGCGTGTTAGTCTCTTCAATAGGTCGATGCATCGGCGCCTTCGCCAATACAGGCTTGAAGGTTGCCATCTGTTCGCCCCATTCCCGCATCATGTCGTGGTCCAAATAATAGGACTGGCGACCGGTGATGGTGCGGAACGGCATGAGCAATTCCACGTTATTGGTGAACGGCGTATAGCGGCGACCACCTTTGCCATTGCCCGTAAAGATTGGCGTAGGGATAACCAAGCGCGGCTGTGCCACAATAGCTTCAAAGGTAATCTTTTCACTGGCACGACCGGCTACCATTTCCGTAAGATCCGTAAGACCGGTTACTTTTTCCGCCGTCTTCCAGCTCTTATAGGCTACTGCGCCATTGGTAGCGGACGACATGGTCAATACGGCCTGGCATGCATGGTACGCATCTTCAATAGACGGGCATCCGAAGCCCGCATCCTGGTCGCAAATAACGCCATTGCGCTGCTTCAGCTCTTCGTACTGTTCCCCAATCGGTGCCCCAATACCATGAGCCCCTACGGAGCCGTTCGCTAAGTTCGGCCCTAAGGCGCGCTGTTTTTCAAAAATCTTCGTGTAATCGCGTTCGATTAAGAGCAACTGCGGCATAGTCTTGCCCGGAATCGGTTCACATTCACCGCGGCTCCAGTCGCGAATCTGGCCCTTCGGCTGCGCTGTTTCCGCTTCCGAGTCATGGCCTAACGGCACAGCCATAACGTCCTTGTACACCGGCACATTGGCTTCCTTAGCAATCTTAGAAACCGCTTTACCTAAGGTTAAGAAAATGTCCCAGTCCGTCTTGGATTCCCAGCCCGGATTAACGGCCGGCTGGAACGGATGCACGAAGGGGTGCATATCTGTCGACGACAAGTCAGTCTTTTCATACCACGTAGCCGTCGGCAACACGATATCCGAATACAATGCGGACCCAGCCATACGGAAGTCCAAGTCGATTAACAAATCGAGCTTACCTTCACCGGCCTGTTCGCGCCATTTGATTTCAGATGGCTTCACTTCCGGCGCATCATCTTCTAAGAGACCATCCTTGGTGCCTAACAAATGACGCATGAAGTATTCGTGGCCCTTCGACGACGACGTAATAAGGTTTGCACGCCATACGATGAGGTTGCGCGGGAAGTTTTCCGGCGCATCCGGATCTTCCGCAGCAAAAGACAATTTCTTATCTTTAAGACTCTTCGCTACATACTGCTTCACGCCATCAAAATCCTTACAGCCTGCAGCGGTCGCTTCGTCAAAAATAGCCTGACCGGACTTGTTGAACGTCGGATACGACGGCAACCAACCAAGACGTGCAGCCAACACATTGTAGTCGCCGGCGTGTTTATAACGCGCACTATGAAGCGGCGATACCAAGTCATTCATGTCCATTTCGTCGGTGCGCCACTGGTCCGTTGCGAAATAGAAGAAGGACGTACTGTTCTGCAGCTTCGGTGCCGCCTGCCAGTCCTTGGCAGACATAATAGCACCCCAGCCTTCGGCGGGACGGAGCTTTTCCTGCCCTACATAGTGGGCCCAGCCGCCGCCATTCTTGCCTTCGCAGGCACAGAACATAACAAGATTGAGCACGGCACGGTAGATAATATCCGCATGGAACCAGTGATTAATACCGGCGCCCATGATGATCATGGAGCGGCCGCCCGTAGCGATAGCATTGTCCGCAAATTCGCGAGCCGTATGGATAACCAATTCCGGATCAACACCGGTATATTTTTCCTGCCAAGCCGGCGTAAACGGTGCATCAGCTGACGTATAATCCGCCGGTGTTTCGCCTTCAAGGCCACGGGTCACACCATAGTTAGCAAGGATCAAATCAAATACGGTGGTCACATAGCCGGTGCCATTTTTCGTCTTAACAGTCTTAACCGGCACCTGGCGTTTAATGCGGTCTGTACCGTCCAAATGACCGAAGAACGGCAACGTAACGGTAACCACTTTTTCGGCGCAATTCGCCAAGGTCAAGCGCGGACTGATTTCACGGCCCGTCTGGCTGTCTTCACTCTTCAAGTTCCACAGCTCCGGCTTCGTCCAGCGGTACGCCATAACACCGTTCGGCACCACGATTTTGCTGGTGGCATCATCCACTACGTAATACTGGAATTCGCTGTGCTTGTCGGTGCTGCCCATATCTTCGGCAGTGAGGAAGCGGCCGGCGGTCAACTCACCGTTTTCGTCCTGTTCAAGGCATACGAGGAACGGGAAGTCCGTGTAGCGCTTCGCATAATCGATGAAAAGCGGCGTTTCCTTCGCCACATAATATTCCTGTAAAATAACATGCCCCATGGCCATAGCCAAAGCCGCATCAGAACCGGCCTTCACATTGAGCCATGTATCGGCAGCCGTTGTCGATTCGGCGTAGTCCGGCGAAACGGACACAACCTTCGTGCCCTTATAGCGAACTTCCGTCAAGAAATGCGCATCCGGCGTACGGGTCTGCGGCACATTAGAGCCCCAGGTCATGATGTAACCGGAATTGTACCAGTCACTACTTTCCGGTACGTCCGTCTGGTCGCCCCATACCTGCGGGCTCGCCGGCGGCAAATCGGCATACCAATCGTAGAAGCTTAAGCACGCGCCGCCCATCAAGTTAAGGAAACGAGCGCCGGCAGCATAACTAATCATGGACATAGCCGGGATTGGCGAGAAGCCAAAATTGCGGTCCGGACCGTAGGTCTGCGCCGTATAGAGCATGGACGCTGCCGCAATTTCCGACGCTTCGTCCCAAGTCGAGCGAACGAAACCGCCCATGCCACGAGCCGATTTATACTTCTTCGCCTTTTCCGGATCCGTCACTATGGACTTCCACGCTTCCAACGCATTCGGCGCCTTGCTGCGCGCTTCACGCCACAACTCAGCCAACTCACCGCGCACGTACGGATACTTCACGCGAAGCGGGCTATACATATACCACGAAAAGGACGCACCACGTGGGCAGCCACGCGGTTCAAAATCCGGCATATCCGGCGACGTTTCCGGATAATCATGATTCTGATTTTCCCAAGTTACAATACCGTTCTTAACAAATACGTTCCAGCTGCACGAACCGGTGCAGTTTACCCCGTGAGTCGAACGAACTACTTTATCGTAAGCCCAGCGCTCGCGATAAACGTTTTCCCATTCACGCCCACCTTCGTAGGTTGCCTGGTGTCCGGTTTCGCTCTTACTACGCGGCACTAAATAGCTAAACTTTTGCCAAAATCGTTTCATTCGCCATCCCTCCTTATTACCTTCAGAATAGCAAACAAACATTACTCCTTCTGTGATGAATATCACACTTTCTCAAAAAGAAACAAAACAGAATTAAAAAGCATAGCGTTAAAGCAATAAAAAAAGTCGGCATACAGATTCTTACAAATCTATATACCGACATAGTTTACTTTTTGAAATAACAAGCCTCCTCGGCACACCACTTAATCCTCGTGGTCCACCAGAAGCTTAAAATGATTGCGGTCAAAGTCAATTAACCCGTCTTCCCGCATGCGCGACAGCTCGCGCGTTAGCGCACTGCGGTCCGCGCAAAGGTATTCACCTAAGCCGACGCGGCCTAAGGGCACGTCAAATTCCATGGCGCCCCGCACCTTTGCCATATAGGAAAAATACGTTAACAGCTTACCGCGCAAGGTGCGCTTCGATACGATTTCAAGTTTCTGTATTAATCGCACATTTTTATCAGCAATCAAGGTGATGATATTTTGCATCAATAAGCGATGAGCCTCACTACCTGTGGTGGAGAAGCGCATAATTTCACCATAGGGCAAATAGAGCGCCGTCACCGGTGTGGCCGCATAGAAGTTCACCAGAGACACCTGCGCCGACCCGCACGCAAAGGTTTCGCCAAATAAATCACCGCGGTTCATGAACACCAATATAGTCTTATTGCCCCAAATGTCTTCGCTTTCCATATGCACCGTGCCACTTAAGATGACGCTGACACAGCCTACCTTTTCCTCGGAAAGGGCAATATACGCCCCTTTAGGGAACTTCTTTTCATAGGCACCAATGCTAAGCAGTACCTCTTTATACATTTCTGCATTGAAGCCGGAAAATGCGCGCAGCTCCTTAACGTCCTCAAATTTTGTCTTCATGGCACTTGGTCCTCATCAGTATCAACACACGCTCTACGTATAGCAACGACTAGCGATCCGTCGTTGCCGGTTATCAACCTTCCTATTCCTACTCGATTGATTTAGATATCTCGATTGACTTCATTATAACAGAAAAAAAAATTTTGTGTTATAAATTTGTCCTCTTTAACAATTCGTGATAATTATCACATACACTACGGCTCCAACAATCTATACTCCAATTGTCGGGTAAAGTATTGGAAACGTATTCGTATAGGAAAAGGGGTATTACTATGACAACTGACTTGCTACCAAAGGAGGGCGCTTCGCGCAAGGAGATTCTCGCGCACTGGCAGCCGGAAAATCCTGAATTTTGGGAACGATTCGGCAAGAAGATTGCCAATCGCAACCTGGTGGTATCTACCATCGCCTTAACTTTATCGTTCTGTGTTTGGACATTGTGGTCCACCATCGCCGTGAAATTAAATTCCATCGGGTTTCATTTCACCGACAACGAGCTCTTTACCTTAGCAGCTATGCCGGGACTCGTAGGCGCAACGGGGCGACTGGTCTACACCTACATGCCGGGACTTGTAGGCGGTAAGAACTGGACCTTCTTCTGTACGGCCTTACTGTTAGTACCGCTGTTCGGCCTAGCTAATGCCTTGCAGGACCACACCACTACGTATGGCACCTTCATGGTGTACGTAGCCTTCCTCGGCATTGCCGGCGCTAACTTCTCGTCGTCCATGGCCAACATTGGGCACTTTTTCCCGAAATCGCGTCGCGGCACCGCGCTGGGTATCAATGCCGGCATCGGTAACCTCGGCGTATCCATCATCTTCCTCATGGCACCAATCGTAATCGGCATGTCTGTGTTTGCTCCGATTTTCGGCGGTCCTCAGGAAATGGTTAACGGTGGTCGCGTATTCTTGCAGAACACCTGCTACATCGGGATTATCCAGATTGTAATCGCCTTACTGTTAATCCTAAAGTACATGGATAACTTGCCGCTACCGAAACAGAGTCCGAAATCCATGCTGTCCATCTTTGGTAACAAACACACGTGGATTATGACCTGGATTTACACCTGCGGCTTCGGTTCCTTCATTGGTTACTCCGTAGCATTAAGCCTCTTGGCTAACAAGGAATTCCCGGAAGTATCCTTTGCGTACGCAGCGTTCCTTGGCCCATTCATCGGCGCCGGCATTCGCCCCTTCGGCGGTTGGTTGTCCGATAAGATCAACAACGGTTCCTTAGTAACCCTGTTGTCCTTGATTGGCATGTTCTGCGCCGCTATTGTAGTTATGCTTGGTATTCAGACCCATAACTTCATCATCTTCTTCGGCGCGTTCCTGTTCCTCTTTTTCATGACCGGCTTCGAAACCGGTGCTTCGTTCCGCATGATTCCGTACATCTTCAGTAACGGCATGCAGGCGTCCATCGTAACCGGCTTCACCGCTGCTATCGGTGCTTATGGTGCCTTCTTCATTCCGAAAATCTTCGGTTGGTCCTATAGCTCCTTCCATAACGTATTGCCCGCATTTTATATCTTACTAGCCTTCACGGCCATTACCATCGTCCTTACGTACTGGTTCTATGCACGCAAGGGTTCCGGTATCCGTTGCTAGTACTTAACTCACAAATTTTTAAACTTCTCTAAGCCCTGTTGCCAACTCAGCAGGGCAACAAAAAAACAGTAGCGGCCTCTTCCAAGCCGCTACTGCTAACGTACCTAACAACCTAACAACCTAAACAACCTAACAACCTAAACAACCTAAACAACCTAAACAACCTAAACAACCTAACACACTTACCTATTAGAAGACCCCAAGGTTCTACACATTCCTTGGGGTCTTTCTTCACACAAGCACAGTTATATTATACATCGTTTCTCAAAATATACAACTACTATTTTTGTATACATTTAAATTTTTAATTGTGAATCAATACGTAACTATCCCTCTACATGTTTGATTGCAGCGTGAGCATCATCACCATCGTGATTAAGTTCAGCCTTCTTGAAGGCCGGCGACACCGGTAAGCGTAATGAGAAATTGCCGTATACTTCATAAGCCAGCTCTGCATCATCTACGGCAAAATCGAGGATATGACCGCCAACGGTTTTGTTTTCATCCATAAAATGCACATGAAGACCGGTGACGGTTACGCCTTGATACGCATCCGGTGCCCAAAAGCCTACGACGGTGCCCTTTACGTTTTTAGGCTGAAATTCCTCTTGCTTACTAAAGAGCTCTACTAAGGACGGCTGGTCCCCGTCCTTCGGCGCCGGTGGTGCCAAGCGCAAATGCATATTCGAAAAGGTGCCGGTAATGGTCATAGCGATGAAATAATTCTCCGAACCTACGGCTTTGAGCAGTAATTCCGTTAAATCCGCTTTCGTAGTGCCCTGTAAATGAGCATGACCTTGGGGCTTAAAAGGAGCTACCTGCGCAAAAGGAGCTTGTTCCTTGGGGTCCATGCGCGTTAAGGCATCGGTAATGCGCGCAATATGGCAGGTGCTGTCTGTCATGATCATTTCACCATCCATATAGTCGCCACAGCCTAAACCAATGGTGCCGGCCGCTTCCACTTCTTCTACGGCAAAGGCACCATTATAAATCCGCCCCAGCAAAGCATTCATCGTTGAAAATTGGGTAATGGCTCGATCGGTTGTGACCCCACCGGGCACATTATCATATTTTTTCATTATATTCACCAATCCCTTTTGATAACTAATTTGATAATAAATAACACAAAAGAACCTCTTAGGTGCTATAACTCTATTGTAGCATCCAAAAGGTTCTTTTTCCATTCATTATTATATTTTCATGACATAAGTTTATGGTTCTTACGCATCGTGATTAGCCTTCGTAGCGGCTCTTGCTTCCTTAGCTTCACGCTGTTCGCGGGCATTTTTAGCTTCTGCTTTCTTCTGGCGCCATTCATGGACAAGGCTCTTCGTAGCCAGGTACAAGCAATAGTACACCAAAAGCGAGGCAATGGCGATGATGGGGCGCGATATGTCGTTGAGCTGATCCGAGCGAATCATGGCTAAGGTGTAAAAGAAGGCCACGAAAATGGTGGTGCTGTACGTTACAGCCATACGAAGACCACCAATGGCTTCCTTCGCAATCACGTCTTGACGCTTCTGGCTCCATACGAACACAATACATACGATAAGTGCCACACAGGCCAAAATCATCATCGGCGTCGGTGCGTAGTTCGTCGCATACAATACCATCAAAATCGGATAGGTAATATAGATGAACCACTTCAACAGCTTAACCGAAGTAGGCTCCGGCAAGACTACGGCCGCTTCTTTTTTGGTCTTTTTCTTCATGAGAAACTCCTAGAATAATTTATGCGAAGTGTAAATTAAGCGAAGTGCTAACAAACCAACGCCAACGGACAATACCATCAAAATGGACTTTGCCTTCAAGCGCTTCGAAATCTGGGCGCCCAGCTGCGCACCGAAGATAGCACCAATACTACAAGGAATGGCTACGAAGAAACGAATGTGGTCCAAGATAAAGTGTTCAGCCACACCGACCATCGTAGAAATAGCCAAGATGAAATGGCTCGTTGCCGTTGCCATGTGTGTTGGGAAGCTCATCAAGTAAATCAAGGCCGGCACGTGAATCAAGCCACCGCCAATACCGAAGATACTGGAAATAAAGCCAACGAAAATACTGATGAAGACCCCTAACGGTTTATTGTACGTAACTTCGCTACGGGTTAACTGTTCTTCCTTGCGTTCACCCTTCTTCATATTCTTGAAGCCAATGAAGCCGGACATACATAACAAGAACAAGCCGAACCATAAGCGGAAGCTATTTTCATCGAAATTACCAGATGCAATAGCGCCCAAATAAGACCCTGGGAATGTGGCGATACTAAAGAGAATCGCGGCGCTGTACAGAACCTTCTTCTGCTTAACGTACGCTACCGAACCGGAAATCGCATTACACATTACGACAAATAAAGAGGTACCTACAATCTGCGCCGGCGTCCAATCCGGGAACATATACAAGAAAAGAGGTACAAAGATAATACCGCCGCCGGCACCAATCAAGGTACCAAGGGCAGCCACGCCGACACCGGCAAAGATTAAACCGATAAACTCCGTTATCGGCAATCCGCCAAAAATACTTGCTACATCCATTTCTTCATCTCCTAACGGTCCCTGCCCATCTCGTAGCGCCGCAGGGCTCTGAGACCAGTATATATCATTTTTAGATTTTCGTCATTACAATTTACCATAGCATTACACTAAAAATACAATCGTTACGAAGCGCTACCAATCTCTTACGAAGCCATAAAATACTCCTTCGCTTCCTTCAAAGTGCCTCGTCTACACGACACATACAGCTCGTCGCCGGACTCCAGCACCGTATCGCTAAGAGGTACTAAATGGAGGCCGTGGCGGCAAATGCTGACGATAATCGTGTCTCGCGGCAGCGTCAATTCTCTAATAGGCACGCCGGTAATCTGTGAAATTACCGGAATCTTTGCTTCAAAGAAGGTCTGTTCCGCTTCCGTATCATCCGGCGAACCGGCCATCAATTCCAGCAAGGAATCGTAAATTGGCGGTTCCTTACAAAGGCCGGCAATTAAGTAGGACGTAATGGCTACTAAGCCAACCGCATAGATACTATGGAAGCTATTGGTCATTTCTAGCACCAATAAAATGGACAACAATGGCGTACGCATGGCCGCAGCCAACATCCCCGCCATGGCGCAAATTACGAAATTGCCTAAATAATCATTGCCAACGATGCTCGCCTGCTGCAACGCCGCATGCACAAAGGCACCGGCGCCGGCACCAATAACGAGCATGGGCAAGAAGATCCCGCCCTGAATGCCGCTACCGAAGCAAAACGACGTCAACAATAGCTTGCCTACTACAATACCGGCCAAAATCCACACCGAATACGGCATGTCAGCCAGTTCTCCCACCAAGCTATTGCCACCACCAAGAAGTACCTGGGAATCATAGCCAATAGCCGTCACCACCAAGAAGGTGATGATCATCTTCAGTGCACCGCTAAGCTTCACACGACCAAAGAGGTCCTTGAAAAGCAAAATGGAGCGGTTGAAGATAACCCCTAAGAAGCCGGTAACAACACCAACTAAGAGCAAATACGAAAAATAGGTAATGGGCATGCCAACCCACACCGTGAACCCCAAGGACGGCTGCAGTCCAAAGAGGAAGCTGGTCACAAAATTCGACATCAACGCCGCTGTAAAGGTGGGGATGACCAGCACGGGGTAAAAGCTTTTATGCACTTCTTCAAACACGAAAATGGCGCCTGACACCGGTGCACTAAACGCAGCCGTTAACCCGGCCGCCGCCCCGGCAGACGTCAAAATGCGTTGCTCTCTAAGGCTACTGCGGAAAAAGTACGACACAATCTTCCCGATAGCACCGCCCAATTGCACCGACGGTCCTTCACGACCAACGGAGAAACCACACAAGCCGTTGAACACGCCACCAAAGTACTTAGAGATAAACGTACGGTATGGCTGCATGTCGAAGATGCCCATCATTTCACCTTCGATTTGCGGAATACCGGAGCCGCCGGACAACGGCGCCCATTTCAACAATCGGTAACACGCATAGCCTAAGATGACCATCAAACCAAGCCACATGGCCACGCTAACAGGGTCGGTATGAGCCATATAGGCCTTGCGAAACTCCTCGCCCCACTGGATGAGGTAACGGAAGGTAGCCGCAAAAAAACCGGCGATAGCCCCTACAATCGCCCCTTTTATGACTAAGCTGATAATCGTCCCCATGGTCATGGCGTTCATCACATCATGGCCAGGCGACGCAGCAAAGAACTTTCGTAACTTCATGGATATCACTCCTTCTTGTCCATTGTACCGATTGAAACGCCGTGTAGCAAGCAAAAAAAGCGCCGATCACGCATTTAAAAATGTGCGGACCAACGCCCTAACGCTATAACTATTATCTTTTTAACCCTTACGTGTGAAATAATCCTAACATCGCGCACCTAGAGTGTGGCAGATAACACGGCTACAATCGGTGCGATGATGGTGGTGAAGATACCCATGAAAATCATGGACAAGGACGCAATAGCGCCGGTTTTCTGACCATCTTCATAAGCCTTCGCAGTACCGGTCCCGTGTGCAGAGATACCATACAACATGCCTTTTAACAAGCGGTTGTGAATCTTAGCACGTTTGATAAGCATGGTGGTCATAATCATGCCGATAAGACCGGTGGCAATAACCAAGATAGCCGTAATCGTCGGGTCACCGCCCATGGTATCCGATGCGGACAAAGCCAGCGGCGTAGTGACAGAACGCGGTGCAATACTATGTACCAATTCCGGACTCAGGCCAATCATTTCAGCCAGGCCCATGGAACCTAAGAAAGCCACGGAGCAACCCATACCGATGACAACGATCAACGGAATGGCGTATTCCTTAACAACGTGACGGAATTTATATAACGGCACGGCAAAGGCAACCGTCGCCGGCTGCAGCATCAAGGAAATGTACTGACTACCTTCCTGATACGTGCTGTACGGAATCTTCATGGTCACAAGGAACAGACCAATGACAACCGGCACAGCCAACAGCGGCGTTAAATACAGTTTTTTGCCGGATCGTTCGTATAACTTCTTGAAGATGAAGTATAACACGACGGTACCCACCAACGATTCGATAATGTGGATACTGATTAACTGAAAAATACTGTAGTTTACCATAACCGATACCCCTTTCTGCGTAATTTCATCACCGATAACGTAATGATAACCACCGATACCAGTAACGTTACGATACTGGTGACGATAACACCTAACAACATAGCCCCTGTACTACCAAATAACGATGTGTATTGAATAATCCCAATAGCGGACGGGATAAAGAACAGTAACAATTCACCGATTAATACGGCGGCACCCTGTTCAAACCATTCCAGCTTTACGACGCCGGTCATGAGCAAGGCGAACAACAAAATCATGCCAACCAAGGTTCCCGGTAACGGCAAATCCAACCAATCCTTTAAATAACCGCCCGCAACGGCGAACAGCGACAATAAAATAATCTGACCAATGATGATACCGATGCGTTTCATGGCGTTTCCTCCTAATCGTTTTACATTCTTTTTATGCATTACTGACATAATGTATACTCAATAAGTGCTTTTTATGTGCGCTCTAAATCTATTCCATATTCTAGCGCATTTTTTGATGAAATAAAAATATTTTTTCCCTATACGACATTATTCTTTTTGGCTATAATGATGGTAGTGAGAATTCACAGGAGGTTAACATGGATATTACGCACTTAAAATATTTCGTCGAAGTCGCTCGACACAAAAGTTTCACCAAAGCAGCTCAGATGTTGCACGTCAGTCAGCCATCTTTGAGTAAAGCCGTTCGCCTCTTAGAAAGCGAATGGGACAAGCAATTATTCCGCCGCCGCGGTCACCGCATCGAACTTACCGACGAAGCGTGCGCTGTGTTGCCGCAAATCGAAGAATTAGTCCGTCGCTTTGAAGTCCTCGAGCACCAGATGAACCAAACCGACGACGAAGAAAAAGGCGAATTGAGCCTTGGTATTCCGCCCATGATTGGTACGTCCTTCCTGTCGCCCATTATCCGTGACTTCATGGCTACGTACCCCAGCATTTCCCTCAAGGTTAGCGAACATGGGTCTCACCAGATTGCGCGCCTCGTGCAGGATGGTCAGCTTCAGGTCGGCTTCGTTACCTTGCCGGTACAGGACTTCACCAACCAAGATACGCAGACCTATATTTTCAATCATCAGCCGCTACGCTACGTCGTACCTAGCGACTCACCGCTGGCCAAACAGCCGGAAGTGACGCTAGCCGACATTGCGAAAGCGCCGCTCATCTTCTTTAGACCGTCGTTTTCCTTGTATCACATCATCCTAAGTCGCTTCCAGGAAATCGGCATCGTGCCGCAAATTGCTGCCCAGAGCAATAACTGGGACTTCATTACCGAACTCGTAAAGAGCGGTCTCGGCACGGCCATCTTGCCGGACACCATTTGCCAGCGCCTAAATAAAGACGAATTTACGGCTATTCCGTTGACACCGCAAATCACCTGGGTGCTCAGTATGATTTGGAACGAACGATCCATGATTATCCCTGCCGTGCGTCTTTGGGTTAACTATTTCCGCAACCACATGCCTGGCGCCGAACAGACCCAGTCTAACCATGTGTAAACGGCTCGCAGCACAACCTTAACTAAGGCGCTTACACACACTAACCACATACATACGAAAAGAGCTTACAACAGCACTTCAGCCGTTGTAAGCTCTTTTTTTACTAACCGTCTCAATACTAAGAACCGGCTTAGTTGTTATTCTTTGTCAGCGTCTTTAGCTTTCTTCAACGCTTTTTCTCGTTTCTTGCAATCGTCCTTTGGCGGCGTGCAATGCTTTGGACAAATAGGACACGTTTCCGGCGTTGGCAATTCTTCATAAGCGATGACCTTCTGCGTCGGTACCGCACCGCTATAGGATACTTCCTGTACCGGTGCCTTAGGAGCCTCCGTCGATTCTGCGTCATCGGTAGCACTGCCAAGCCCCAATGGGTTGGCGGTAGCGGCTTTTTCCTTCACCTTCGCCGCATGAGCTGCCAGCTTAGCAGCGTGCTTAGCTTCGCGCTTTTCCTGTTTCTTCGCCGCTTTATCGTTAGCCTTCTTAATCTTGTGCGCCTTCTTAAGCAGCTTGCCTGTCCGTTTCAAGAACTTCTTCAAGTCCTTCCAATCCGTCTTCGTCAACACCGCTTTAATATCGTCAGGGCTAACGCCGGCTTCGGTCAACAACGCAAGGGCTGCTTCACTGGTGACAGCCGGTAGGCCTTCCGGTCTAAGGGCCGGCAAATGATGAGACGCCCCACCTTGGCCGCCGCGAATAGAGACAATGCCGCTATCGCGAGTCGCAACACCACTTTCGCCGCGAGTAGCTACGGAACCATCCTGGCGCGTTACCACAGAACCATCCTGACGGGTCGCTACCGAGCCGTCTTGGCGGGCCGCCACCGTACCATCGTGACGCGGTGCTACGGAACCGTCATGGCGAGCCGCTACCGTACCGTCCTGGCGCGTTGCTACGGAACCGTCGTGACGAGACGCAACCGTCCCTTCCGGGCGAAGCGCTACCGATGCATCATCGAGGGGGACATCTTCCAGCTCAACCTGGCGCACCGGAAATTCTTCATCGTCATCTTCCCGGACGTCACTGAACTCCCGTTCCAACGATTCATACACATGAAGCTGCACCAAAATATCCTGGGCTTCTTCAATTTCCTGCCACAAGCTATCTAAGAGGCCGGTGTAAAACAAGCGAGCCGACACCTCTTCATGAGCCTGACGCGTTACCTGCAACTCTTCATAGGTAAGGCCTTCCGTACTCTTCAGCTCTTCAATGAGATGCTGAATATGACTGTCCTCTTCATACTTCCGCTGCAATGTTTGTCGCACCGAATTAATAACATCCTTACCAATAATTCCCTGTCGCGTATGCATTACTATCAGCTCCTATCGAGGCTCTTCGCCTGTAACACTCCGACCATGCTAGAGCAACGGCGCAAACCTACAAGAGTGGCGCCATTGCCGCACGTAACCGATTATTTCACAATAGGCATTGTGTTGCTTGCCAACGGCATTACGTTAACCGTGAAATCATCACGGCCCAGCAATTCAGTGGCACGCTGCAACGCTTCGTCTACCGACGTTACAACGTCGACACCGATATTGTCGCACAATTCCTTATTTTCCGGTTTCGTTACCAAAATATGTTTATAGCGTTTGAAGTCTTCGCCTAAATGCAAAGCGATGAAACCCGGTACCGTAAAACCGGCACGTAATTTCACTTCGCGTTCGTGCAAATCCTTCGTATCAAACCAGCCGATAAATTCAGCCGGTTCATGAATATCTTCCAATTCCATAACCAAGATAACAACGCCGCCGGGCTTAACCGCCTTAACTGCGTTATCCTGGGTTTTAACGCCCTGATACAGATTGATATCCTTCGGATACCCGCCGGACGAGGCGATTACGCAATCTGCTAAGCCGTTAATGGGCACACCGTAGATTTTTTCAACCAATTTCGTACCTTCGAGCCATGCTTTTTCCCAATGGCCGCACACAAACTGTGCCGGCTGGCCATGGGTGTTGGCTACGACGTTTACGAGGAAGTCTGCATCAGCAGCGGCACCATGTTCCATCTGGTCCTGGTGCATCAAATTCGTCTTCAAGTTACCACTTACGATTTCCGGTTTAATGCCTGTACCGATTTCATCGCGCAAGCACAAGCAATGGTTGCGCTGAATCGTCTGGTACGAAGAAATGCCCGGCAATACGGCTTTACGGCCCGCACCGAAGCCTGCCAACAAATGGTAAATAATACCACCGGTCAAGATCAAGCGGTCTGCATCCAAAGCGAGTTCGTTGATTTCAATCGGCACGCCATGGGACGTTTCGCCCAAATGACGGAATTTGCTGTCCGGATTAATACCGCTACTGTGTTCAATGCGTACGCGGTCTACTACTTCGTCGCCGAATTCAGCACGGGATTCCGCTTCGGTCTGCAAGCGATGAGCGCCATAAGCGATAAGCAAGAAAATTTTATCATCAGGAATACCTGCAGCATTCAAATAATTCAACAACGTCGGCAAGAAGCGCTGGTATCCAATCCAAGCACGGGTTACGTCAGACACAACGATGCACACGGATTCACCGGGCTTTACGATGTCCTTCAACGCCGGCGTGCCAATCGGATTATCCAAACCTTCCAGCAACGCGCCTTCAATATCCTCAATGGCCGGATATTCGCTACCTTCTACTACATTCAATACCCGTTCTTCGGGCAGATCAAACTCTACAGTTTCTTTACCATACTTCAACTTAAAATGCTGCAAACTCATACTATTCTTCTTCCTTTCTCCTCAATGACTCCCGTTCCCACACGGAACCAGTCATGATAATACCTTCCCCGAATTTCGTCTCCAACAAATCAAGGGTCCGCGTCAAATCGCGTTCCTGCTTATCTGTTTCAAACAGCGAATCATGCTCAGCCGAAGGCATGAGCCCACTCACCGTTAACCCCAAAAGGCGAATCGGTTTTTGCACCGTAAGTTTATTATACAACATCCGTCCCACGCGGTACAGTGTCCACTCGCTGTCAGTTGGTTCCGATAATCGCATTTGTCTGTTAACCGTGGTGAAATCATCATATCTGACCTTGATGCTCACCGTGTGGCCCTGCATACCGTGACTTCTGAGCCGTTTTGCCACCTTATGAGCAAAGAAATGCCATTCCCGATTGATAAAATCAGGATCCGTCACGTCCGTTTCGTAGGTTTCTTCGTTGCCAATAGACTGGATGATGCGTTCATATTCAACCGGGCGGTCGTCGTGGCCATGGGCCATTTCGTAAACCCGCTCCGCCTGATTGCCTAAAATCGGCTTTAAGGGCTTGCTGTCCCCCAAGGCAGCAATGTCCCCGATTTTGTGAAAACCGGCATCGCGTAACCGCTTCGCCGTCTGCCGTCCTACGCCCCAAAGGCGCGTAATGGGCAGTGGTGCCAGTACCTCCGCTTCCGTGCCATATGCAATGACCATGAGGCCATTAGGCTTTCGCAAGTCCGACGCCAGCTTCGCCAGAAATTTATTAGGCGCCATGCCCACCGAAGCGACTAAGTGCGTAGCTTCTAAAATATCCGCCTTTATCTTCGCTGCCATCTCGTAAGGACTCTTAAAGCCTTCGGTGAAGCCTGTCATTTCAAGAAAAGCTTCATCTAACGACAGCGGCTCAATATATGGCGTATAGCGATGCATGATCTCATGAACCTGCTCCGAAATCGCGTGATACACATCGAAGCGAGGCTTTAGATAAATGCCATCCGGACAGAGCTCATGGGCCTTCGCCATGCTCATAGCCGAATGAACGCCTAGCGCGCGGGCTTCATAGGAGGCCGTAGCCACCACCCCACGCGACGAAAGGCCGCCCACTATAACCGGGCGGCCTTGGTATTCGGGATTGTCGCGTTGCTCTACTGACGCATAAAACGCGTCCATATCCACATGCATAACCCATCGTCTCATTATGCTTCCGGTTTATCCTCCAAGCGACAATACTTAATCTGTGCGCAAATGCATTCGTCTTTGATTTTGTACAATTCCGGAAGAAGTTTTACCAATTCGTCAAACGTCGTTTCGTTAATCGAATACCGCGTCCACAAACCATTACGCTGCGAATTAACCACGCCCGCATCGATAAGAATCTTCATGTGATAGCTTAACGTAGACTGCGAGAGGTTAAAACTTGCCAAAATATCGCAGGCGCACAACTCGTTACATGACAACATGTCGATAATGTGCAAGCGGGTTTCATCGCTTAAAGCCTTGAAAATCGCGGCTAATCTCTCGTATGACACTTCCATAACAACTGCTCCTTTTACCTATAAAATGAGTCCTATTACAACCTTGTACATCTATTATATACCAAAATGCATGGTAAATCTAATATTTTAAATAAATAGATATAGTCATGTTTTCTGAACACGTTTACAACTACTGTTAACTAGTCTCTAAGCCGCCTCCAGCCTGCACCAGCACTCCCAGCCTACTCCCAGCATAGACTAACAGGCCTACTATGCAAATAGGGCTATCGCAGAAGGGGGATTCCACGATAGCCCTACTCACGTGAAGGAGAGAGAAGCGTATATTACAATTTACCTACCAAGTCGAGGCCCGGTTTCAAGGTATCAGCACCCGGTTTCCATTTAGCCGGGCAAACCTGATCGCCGTGTTTAGCCACGAACTGAGCAGCCTGTACTTTACGAAGTAATTCATCTGCACTGCGGCCAATGCCCATATTGTGAATTTCAGCCGTTTCAACTTTGCCTTCCGGATTTACTACGAAGCTGCCGCGGAATGCGCGACCATCTGCTTCGGAGAAGGTTTCAAAGAAATCAGCCAATTCATGCTTCTGATCAGACAACATCGTGTACTGAATCTTAGCGATATTCGGGGATGCATCAGCCCACGCTTTATGTACGAATTCAGAGTCAACGGACACGGAGAACACTTCCACGCCCAATTCCTGCAATTCAGCATAATGTGCCTGCAAATCTTCCAATTCAGTGGGGCATACGAACGTGAAATCAGCCGGATAGAACACGAAAACGCTCCATTTGCCTACCACGTCAGCCTTAGTAACAGTCACAACATCCGGATTGCGGAAACCCTGCAAGGAAAACTCCGGTAACTCTTTGCCAATAATTGCCATTGGTATCACTCCTCATCTATTTTATCATCATTACAAGTTACATTTTCGATTCGCACCAAACGGCGAACCCTTCCGAAAATCTATGTGAAATAAACATCCTCGCAGCGTCCGGTATCTTGCCTAGCAAACCGCCCTCCAGCAACACCTCGTCTAGTAATGGTAGTGTTCATCGGTACTTCGCGCTATGCGCCCTGCACCTATGCTGTTAGTAATTTGCTAAATGCTAACATCCGAAGTTGCTTAAATGATATTTATTAACAATAGATAATCTATATTGTTTATGGTTTTATTATAGCCGATATATCTAAAAAAATCAATATGCTACGTTGCTAATTTTGCAAGTCTTTTTCAGTTTGGTATCGGGCGCGGTGGCCGGGTTCACAAGAACGAATCGGATGGTTAGTGAGGAAATTGGTCCGCCTTCGTATCTTGCGGTTGGTAAGTAGCGTCATTGCTCCGTCACATTGCTAATGTCAAATATCCGCTACAACCATTCGCTCCCTTCGGTTTCACCAATGGTCGCTTCATGGTTGTAGCGGATATTTTCGGCATCTATTATCAATTTTTCCTTCTCTATGACGCTACTTACCTTTCGCAACCCTCCAACGGCGTTTCCCAATTTACTCACTAGCCACCACATGGTTCGTATCCTCGTGACCCTTCGGCCACTCGCGCCCTTCACCACACTTGCAATAGACTTGCAAAATGGCAACTACGCTCGTCAAAAGACGAGCGTAATTCACGACTAAGTACGAAGCCACCGGTTATTAGGCTTTTCCATCTCATCCCCACTATGTTGATGCATTTATCCCCCAAGAAAGCATCAGGTTCGAAGTGACGCGCAAGGGCTCACCGAAGGATGCGCGCATAGTGCCTGGCGAGTGATGCTGCGGAGCTCGGCGTTCGTATTCACAGATGCTGTATGAAAAAGACCAGTCTAGAAACGCGGACAGCAATACATCTGAGGCGCTACAGCCTTTGTCTAGTCATGGTACGGCTTATGAGAGCAGAAGAGCTAAAAAGACCTTAATATCGCTATGAACTGACCATTGGTGCAACCGAAGGGAAGGAATAGCGATATTAAGGTCTTTGCGTTATGAAATTGTAATCGTAATGACTAGACAAGGCTAAACGCTAAGTGCAAACCGGACGCGTTTCTAGACTGGTCGCCATACAGATCTTGCCTTATGAAGCCGAGCTCTGTAGCAAACGAGCGTGTACTTAGCGCCCATCCTTGATGAGCCCGCGCGCCACGAGGAACTGATGCGCTACCTCTTTGGGGGATTTATGCTCAACATCGACTTCGTAATTCAGTGTCCGCATGCTTTCCTCATCCAGCGCCGCAGACATTTTGTTGACTATGTCTTTGAGTTCCGGGTGTTTTGCCAGCACGTCGTCGCGGAATACGGGCACGCCGTAGTACGGCGGGAAGAAGTGTTTGTCGTCCTTGAGGACTTTGAGGTTGTATTTTTTCAGCAGGCCATCAGTAGCGAAGGCGTCAATAACCTGCACGTCGCCGCTATTGAGGGCAACGTAACGAGTGGCACCATCGATGCCTTTAGCGTCTTTGAATTTGAAGCCGTAGGCTTTTTCAACGCCATTCAAGCCGTCCGCGCGGTTCAAGAATTCCAGCGTCGTACCTGCCATTAGGTCGGAACCACTCTTGGCGAGGTCACTCATGTTGACAAGACCATATTCGTCCGCTACGTTCTGCGGTACGGATAATGTATAGGTATTACTGAAATGCGTAGGATCAAGGAGCGTCATGCCGTATTTCTGCTGCAACTCCTTCTTGCTGGTATCGTACACCTGCGCCGCATTACTGGTAGGCTTATGCTTCAACACGTCCACGTACATGGTGCCCGTGTAATCGATATACCCATCCAGCTCACCTTTGCGCATAGCATTAAATAACACCTGCGTCCCACCAGCACCTAAATGCGTCTCCACCTTGAGATTCGTATTGTCCTCAATCATTTCAGCTAGCATATTACCGAGGATAAGCTGCTCTGTGAACTGCTTACTGCCGATACGGATAACGTTATTGTCTTTGAAGAAGCTGGCATAGGCGCTATTGCCGAAAAGCGCCACCAAGAGCACCGCCACAACGGCCACGCTCCACTTCTTGCGGGTGCGGCTCTTCAACAGCTTCTCCTTGTGGGCCAATACGCCTGGCTGTAGGCTTACCGGCGTCACCAACGCCTCTACCTGAGCCAATACCCAGTCCAACACGAGCGCCAAAATACAAGCCGGCACCGCACCGGCCATGATCATACCGTTATTGACCGACGAAATACCACTGAACACGAGAAAACCAAGACCACCGGCGCCAATAAACGCCGCAATGGTCATGAGACCGACGGCGGTAACCGCGGAAATGCGAACGCCGGCCATCAACACCGGCAGCGTCAGCGGAATCTGCACGCGCCGCAAAATCTGAGCCCGCGTCATGCCAATGCCCTTCGCCGCCTCAATCATTTCAGGTTTAATCTGACTAATACCGATATACGTGTTCTTCACGATCGGCAGCAGCGAATAGAGGAACACCACGCCAACCGCGGGAATCGTGCCGATACCGAGGAGCGGAATGGCGAAACCAAGAAGCGCCATGCTCGGCACCGCCTGAATCAAATTCGTAATGCCCAGAATCGGCTTATTCAGTGATTTCACATAACTAATCAAAATGCCCAGCGGCACACCGACCAGAATGGCCAGCCCGACGGCAACGGCGGTGAGGCGAATATGTTCCAGCAGCAGGTCCAGCACCTGGCCGCTATTTTGCATCATGTAACTGAAAATATCCATTACACCACCTCCTCTTCGTCAACGTACTGGCTTCCGAGTGTGGCCACTAAACTGCTCTGTGAAATAATCCCTGCCAAGGACGCATTTTCGTCGAGGACCACCATGTACGGGCGGTGCAGCTTCTTTATGGTCTGCAGCACATCGATAAGCGAATCACCAACATAAGCCACAGCCGCCGGCTGCGCCATTATTTCACCAACGGGGCGATGCAAGGACTCTTGCTCGCGAATCATACGGGCGTTCACCAAACCGCGGAAACGGCGGGTCACTTTGTCTACCACGATGAGGTAGTCCTGCGGAATTTCGCGAATTTTCTTCATAGCTCGCAACAGGCTGTCACCCGGCGAACACAGATTCGTAGCCTCAATCATGATGTCCTCCGCCTTGATAAACTCCGGCGAATTCCAAATGCGGTTCTTGCCGATGAAATCAGCCACATAGTCCGTGGCGGGATTGCGCAGAATCTGTTCCGGCGTGTCGTACTGCTCCACATAACCGTCGCGCATCAAGCAAATGCGATCCGAAATCTTGATGGCTTCGTCCATGTCATGGGTCACAAAGACGATGGTTTTCTGCACCTGCTCCTGCAAGCTGCGCAGCTCGTCCTGCAACGCCACTCGAGTAATCGGGTCGATAGCAGAGAACGGCTCGTCCATGAGGATAACCTCAGGCTCCACGATGAGCGCCCGCGCCACGCCGACGCGTTGCTGCTGTCCACCGGACAACTCGATAGGGTATCGTTCCAGCAAATCGCGAGACAGACCGACCAAATCCATCATGTGGTTAATCTTCTCGTCGCGACCTACTTTTGTGAAATTATGTAAATACAGCACCAGCTCTAGGTTCCGACGGATCGTCATGTGCGGGAATAACCCGGTTTGCTGGATAACGTAGCCGATTTTGCGGCGTAGTTCGACAGGACCAAAGTCGTGAATGTCGCGACCGTTGACCGAAATCGAGCCGGATGTAATCGGTATCAACCGATTAATCATCTTCAGCAGTGTCGTCTTGCCGCAACCACTGCCACCTATAATCGAGACAATCTCACCTTTTGGGATTGTCAAAGACACATTATGTAATACTTCCTTCTTGCCGTAGCGCTTGGCTACATTTGTGAAATGAATCATCTAAGACCTCCTTGCGTATTAGTAACAACTTTATAATAACATAAAGTTGTATCTTTTGGCAAATTGCCATCCGGTGTTAGCGTCTGTTCAGGTGGCCGATGTACAAGAACGACCCGGGTGATTAGTTAGGAAATTGGCACGCCTTTGTACCTTGGCTGTTGGTAAATGGTGTCATTGCTCCGCCTTCTTGATAATGTCAAAACTCAGCCACAACCATTCGCTCCCTTCGGTTTCACCAATGGTCGCTTCACGGTTGTGGCTGAGTTTTTCGACATCTATCATCAATTTACGCTTCTCCATGACACCATTTACCTTCCAGCATCACGCCTTAAATTGCTGTCCCAATTTTCTAACTAACCACCACATGGTTCGCATCTTCGTGATCCTTCGACCGTATTGTTAACGCATTTTTCAGAAGGGAGCGCGGGAGATGATAAGCAATCATTACCCCTAAGCCCTCCGCGCCTTTCCAAGAGGAATCCGCTCGCGGCAGGCCATTTCGTTGGAGCGCACGACGGCTTTACGACGCGTACAGACCTCAGAGGCTGGATGAAACAGACCAGTCTAGGAGACGCGGAAAGCAGTAAAGCTGATGCGCAAAGGCCTTTGTCTAGTCATGGAACGGTAAAAATTTAGCAGAAAAGTGCAGAAGACCTCATTATCGTTGTGAATCGACCATTGGCGTAGCCGAAGGGAGAAAACAACGATAATGAGGTCTTCGCTTTATGTAATTGTATCAGTAATGACTAGACAAGGCCGACCGCCAAGCCTAATGTGGACGCGCTCCTAGACTGGTCGTCAGACAAATCTTGTGGTCTGTAGCGTCGCAAGACTAGTACGTCCACGAAATGCCGCCGCGAACGGAGTACGCATTTTTGTATCCGTGTCCAAAGTTCCGTTCAAAGTCCGCAAACACATATCGTCCATCGCTAACGCGTTTACTGAAGCCCGCACCAACATTGAACCAGGTGCCACGGCCTTCGCCGCGACCGGTGTAGTACATGTCAGGACCATCAGCAGCAATACCGTAGCGTACGTCCGGACCGTTGAGGAATTCGTGGTAGAGGTTAGCTTTCACGTAGAATTTACTCTGTGCTTTAGCATCCAATTCTTTGACAAGATCGAAGCCAATACGGCCAATAAGGCTCCAAGCCGAATCGCTGTGGCCGTCGGCACCGAGGCTGTCGGTGTAGTTGATGCTACCTAAGTAACTACCCTGCAACTGTGCTTGTGGTACCCAATACCAGGATTCGTTAATTGGCTTGCGCGCGCCATATTCGCCG
>ERZ791611.591-NODE-591-length-32990-cov-14.068893_pt1 | contig 32990 bp, 30 predicted proteins | sample MGYA00510275_ERZ791611 | MGnify/ENA primary metagenome ERZ791611 (study PRJEB30046, sample SAMN00791912) | human gut metagenome | study: EMG produced TPA metagenomics assembly of the A metagenome-wide association study of gut microbiota in type 2...
CGATGAGAAATAAAAAAATTCAAATCTGATTTGTCTTAAATTTATGAAAAGATAAACCGGGCGCCTTCCCCGCTGGGGCAGGTCGAAGTCCTTCGTTTCGGTGCTGGTGGATAGTATCGAAAGAATGTCTTACGATTGTCATTTACGGTAAACGTATTTAAATGATAGTGATATTAGCGGCATTGAATGATGGCGGAAGGTTTTGACCTGCCCGTCGGGGAAGGATGCCGCGAATGCGGCAGAAAGGGGTGCAGTTCCACGAGCGCAGCGAGGTTGTATAGTTTTCTCCCGCATCCCGCACTTCCATCTCACCACTTCCTGTACACTTTGTTCGACAAATTCCATAAGATATATCCATCCAAAAGTGATGATAGCTTTATTATTTTTCCAGTGGTACTCTATGTATAGAACAAAGTGTTCATTATTGTAAACGTAGTTCGACAGCGAGATGGAGGCGGTCATGATGTCCTTTCATTGGATTTCACTTCTTTCCGGATGGGGAAAGAGGACTTTTGATTTCTTCCTGTTCCGTACCAGCCATGGAATTTATCAGATCCCGGGATGCGGAAGAGAGCCGTTCGGCATGTAATATAGTCATTAAAAGGAGCCATGAAATGCACATCACTCATTTCATGCCTCCTTTTTTTCTTGCTCCTCTTTCCCAAACACTTGCCCAATAGCGTCTATTGATATATGATAGGGAGAAAGTCTTTTTAAGGTTGCCGGAAGGGGCGGCCGGAAAAATGGGTAGGAAGGCAGGAGCAGGAGATGGAAAATCGAGATAGTTTCAAATCCCGGTTGGGATTTTTACTTGTCAGCGCAGGCTGTGCCATCGGCATCGGGAATGTCTGGAAATTCCCGTATGTGACCGGGGAATACGGAGGCGCTGTTTTTGTATTGTTTTACCTGATGTTTCTTTTACTGATGGGCATCCCCGTCATGACGATGGAGCTTGCCGTCGGCCGCGCATCCCGCGGGAGCGCTGTCCAGGGCTATAAGAAATTGGAAAAGCCCGGGCAGAAATGGCATATTCATGGCTGGTTCTGTATCCTTGGCTGTCTGCTCCTCATGATGTACTACACGACAGTATCCGGATGGATGCTTGCGTATTTCTGGAAATTCCTGACCGGCGCTTTTGCGAGCGTTCCGACGGAAGCTGTCAGCGGCGTCTTCACGTCCATGCTGGCATCTCCCACGGAAATGGGAATTTTCATGGCACTTACCGTTTTCGGCGGATTCGGCGTCTGCGGCCTTGGCCTGCATAACGGCGTCGAACGCATCACGAAGGTCATGATGCTCTGCCTCCTGGTCCTCATCGTCGTCCTTGCTGCGCACAGCGTTTCACTCAAAGGCGGCGGACCGGGCCTTGCTTTCTACCTTCTCCCGGACTGGGACAGGGCAGTCGAAGCAGGCATCGGGAACGTGGCAGCTGCTGCGATGAACCAGGCATTCTTCACATTGTCCCTCGGCATCGCTGCCATTGAAATCTTCGGCAGCTACATGTCAGACGACTTCACACTGACGGGCGAAGCCGTGAGGATCACAGCGCTCGATACCTTCGTCGCTGTCCTTTCCGGACTCATCATTTTCCCGGCATGCTTTGCCTACAACGTACAGCCGGATGAAGGCCCGTCGCTCATTTTCATCACACTTCCGCGCATATTCCAGAACATGTCCTTCGGCCAGCTCTGGGGCACACTTTTCTTTGTCTTCATGACATTTGCCAGCTTCTCCACCGTCACCGCGGTCTTTGAAAACCTCATTGCATGCGCGAGAGACAACTTCGGATGGTCAAGAAAGAAAGCCGTCCTCGTGAACCTTGTCATTGTATTCGTTCTGTCCATCCCCTGCGTACTGGGATACAACATCTGGAGCGACGTCCACATCATCGGAGCCAGAGACGTCCTGGACAGCGAAGACTTCATCGTCAGCAACTTGCTCCTTCCGGGCGGCGCGCTCGTCTACCTGCTCTTCTGCGTGACGAAATTCGGATGGGGCTTTGACAACTACATCGCCGAAGTCAATAAAGGCAGCGGACTGAAAATGCCGCTCTGGATCAAACCATATTTCCAGTTCATCCTGCCGCTTCTGATCCTGGTCATCCTGATCAGAGGCCTTATGTAAGCTTCCTTTCCGCGGGAAGCCTTTGCGGCAAAGCGGACCGGGAAATCCGGAAAAGATAAAATGGAGGAAAGAAGAATGGAAGGAAGAGACAGTTTCAAATCCCGCCTGGGATTTATTCTGGTCAGCGCCGGATGCGCCATCGGTATCGGGAACGTATGGAAATTCCCGTACATCACCGGGGAGTACGGCGGGGCCGTGTTCGTATTGTTTTATCTGTTATTCCTTTTAATACTGGGGATACCTGTCGTCACGATGGAATTGGCCGTCGGACGCGCCAGCCACAAGAGCGCCATGATGGGCTTCAAGACACTGGAGCCGAAAGGCAGCAAATGGCACTGGCACGGGTGGATCTGCCTTCTGGGCAGCTTCGTCCTCATGATTTACTACACCGTCGTATCCGGCTGGATGGTCGACTACTTCTGGAAATTCCTGAACGGATCCTTCAATGGCATGGGGCCTGAGAAAGTTGCAGCCACTTTCGATGCCATGGTCGCTGATCCTTATGAACTCATATTCTTCATGGGCCTGAACGTCCTCGTCGGCTTTGCCGTCTGCGCAGGCGGCGTTGCCAAGAGCCTTGAAAAAGTCACGAAAGTCATGATGCTCGGCCTCCTGGGCCTCATCGTTATCCTCGCCGTAAACAGCCTTCTCCTTCCGGGAAGCGCCAAAGGCGTCGAATTCTACCTTCTTCCTGACTGGAACCGCGCCGTCGAAGCAGGCATTGGAAACGTGGCAGCTGCTGCCATGAACCAGGCATTCTTCACACTCTCCGTCGGCCAGGGCTCCATGGAAATCTTCGCCAGCTACATGAGCCGCAACAACACCCTGGGCGGCGAAGCAGTCAGAATCACCGCGCTTGACACATTCGTAGCCCTGATGGCAGGCCTCATCATCTTCCCGGCATGCTCTGCATTCGGCGTAGAACCATCCGAAGGCCCGTCCCTCATCTTCGTTACACTGCCAAACGTATTCATCAACATGTCCTTCGGACAATTCTGGGGATCCCTCTTCTTCGTCTTCATGACATTCGCCAGCTTCTCCACCGTCACCGCCGTCTTCGAAAGCCTCATCGGCAACTGCATGGACGACTTCGGCTGGAGCAGAAAGAAGACAGTCCTCATCCTTCTGCCCTTCGTATTCTTGGGCAGCATTCCCTGTGCACTCGGCTTCAACGTATGGTCCGACGTGCAGATCGCAGGAAAAGGCATCCTCGACATGGAAGACTTCCTCGTCAGCGGCCTTATCCTTCCGCTCGGCTCCATCATCTTCGCCCTCTTCTGCGTATCCAAGTACGGCTGGGGCTTTGACAAGTACTTAGAAGAAGTCAACACCGGCACAGGCATGAAAATGCCCCGCTGGATCCGTCCCTACTTCTGCTACGTACTCCCGCTCCTCATCCTCTTCGTATTGGTCAAAGGCCTGATGTAAAAGGATAAGGGAAATAAAATCATCAACGGCGCTTCGGCGCCGTTTTTTGATGCAGGAAATGGGGAACAGTAATTAGCAAAATCCAGCTTCTCCTCGGGTGGAGTGCATTAAATTCGCCTTCCCAGACGGGGAAGGGAGTATGGTAGGGGATGGGGTACGAAAGGGCAAAAACAAATCAGATTTAAAATCTTTTCTTTATTCTCTGCGAAGCTGCCTCCTTCGGGGGAAGTGGCGCGCATGCGCCGAAAGGGGTGCAGTAATAAGTAAAGCATATTCCTTTCGCGGTGGATAGGGTTGATTACCACGAGCGAAGCGAGATCGTACGGTTCTAATCCCCATTTCTCCTCTTCATTTGTTTGGCAAATAAAGCATGACTTAAAATATAACCTATGCTGAATACTCATTTATGTATGCAATTATCTTCTCAAACAGGAAGAAAGGTGGTATAGTAAAGCCATAAGTTTCAGGATATAGAGTCCACTTATTGGAATTCGTATCCCATTTCTTCTTGGAGGCTTGATCATGGCAGGTTACAATCCGTATGAAAATATGCTTCATGTATTGGATAAGGCAGCAGAAGTACTCGGCTGCCCGAGAAATGATTATGAATTCGTCCGTTATCCGGAACGCGAGCTGACAGTCAGCATCCCGGTCACCATGGATGACGGCCATGTAGAAGTATTCTCCGGCTACCGCGTACAGCACTCCACCGCACGCGGCGCAGCAAAAGGCGGCATCCGTTTCCATCCGCAGTCCGATGAAAACGAAGTCAAAGCCCTTGCTGCATGGATGACGATCAAGAACGCCATCGGCAACATTCCTTACGGCGGTGCTAAAGGCGGCATCAAAGTCGACCCGCATAAACTGTCAAAGCGTGAACTCGAAAGACTGACACGCATGTACGTACGCCGCATTTATCCAATCATCGGACCAGACCAGGACGTACCGGCACCAGACGTCAATACCAACGGCCAGATCATGGCATGGATCGCTGACGAATACGCAGCCCTCTCCGGCAAATGGCAGCCAGGCGTCGTCACAGGCAAACCACTCGAAGTCGGCGGATCCCTCGGCAGAAACGAAGCTACCGGCCGCGGACTTCTCTTCACACTCGAGACCTGGTGCGAAAAGAACCATAGAGAAATGAAAGACCTCACCATGGTCGTACAGGGCTTCGGCAACGTTGGCTCCGTAGGCTCCCTCCTCATGCATAAAGAAGGCGTCAAGATCATCGCTGTAGGCGATATCAATGGCACATGGAAGAACCCGAATGGCCTCGACATCGAAGCCATGTACGTTTATGCCAACAGCCACGGCAGATCCCTCAAAGGCTACACAGAAGAAGGCGCATCCTTCATCCCTGACAGCGAACTCTTCGCCCAGGACGTCGACGTCATCTTCGCAGCAGCTATGGAAAACCAGCTGAACGCATCCACCATGGAAAAAGTAAAAGCAAAACTCATCCTCGAAGGCGCAAACGGCCCGACCGATGAAACAGCAGACAAATACTTCGAAGAACACGGCATCGAAGTCCTCCCGGACGTCATGAGCAACGTCGGCGGCGTCGTAGGCTCCTATTTCGAATGGGTCCAGAACCGCACAGGCTACTACTGGACCGAAGACGAATACAACGCCCGTCTCCAGAAAAAGATGAGAGAAGCATACGAAGACGTCTATGCCCTCAAAGAAAAATACCACGTCACCTACCGCCTCGCCTCCTACATGCTCGCACTCCAGAGAATCATGGCAGCCCAGAAACTCAGAGGCTTCTTAGGATAAGTTATAGCGGAAATACAGACAGGATGCATGATCCATTCATGCATCCTGTTTTTTGGTGCGCTCGCCATCAGCGAAAAGGCCAAGGTACGCCTTCGCCGCAGCGCAGGAAATGCCAAGGTACGCTTTATTTTAAAAAAGCATTTATAAAAGAGAGCTCTTATAAAGAAACCGTACAACCGCGGCGGAGCGCGAACTTGGAAAACAAGCAAACCTCGCTTCGCTCGTGGAACCTTTTTATAAAAATCAATGAATACTACACCCCTTTCTCCGGAAACTTTAGAAAATGCATTCTTTAAAAACCTTCACAACCAGCCTGCGGCTGAGGAACTACATCTTATCCACCACAAAAGTGGTCCCCCTTCTCCTGACGGAGCAAGGTCAAAGGCATTCTTCCCCGCTGGGGCAGGTCAAAACCTTCCGCACCGGCGCTTACCTATGTTATCAGTAGTGATTTAAATACGAACTGTAAATGAAAACGGTAAGGTGTTCGTTCAATAATATCCATCAGAATCGAAAAAACCTGCCTCGGAACAAGGATGACGCATACGCTCACGAAGTGACAGAAAGGAGTGCAGTTCCCGAGCGCAGCGAGGTTGTATGGTTTTCATCGAACGAAGTTCGGTTTAAGGGTGTCAGAGCTCGCCCCGTAGGGGGAGCTGGCGCGCATGCGCCTGAGGAGGTTCATCTCCACGAGCGAAGCGAGGTCGTCCGGTCTTCTATCGAGCAGCGCGAGGTCGTATGGTTTTTCCTCCTTGTATGGTTTTATCATGTTTTTCTCAGCCACAGGCTGGTTGTCCGGTTTTCCCATCTTTTCTCACGCCTTCCATCTTCCCCCCTCCCTCCGTCCAAAAATTTCCTCATGTTATAATGAAAGGGAATTGAGTATTGGAATGGATTTAAATAGAAAGAAGGACTTTATGTTTATACTTGGATGCCATTTATCCGTCACGGGCGGGTATCTTTCCATGGGGAAGACAGCCACTTCGATCGGCGGAAATACGTTTCAGTTCTTCCCGCGAAACCCGCGCGGAAGCCAGTCTGCTCCTGTGAAGGAAGCGGATGCGCTGGCTTTGAAGGCGTGGATGCAGGAGCATGATTTCGGGCCGATTCTCTGCCATGGGGCTTACACGATGAACGGCTGCTCGACGAAGGAGTCGGTGCGTGAGTTTGCTCGCACGGCGCTTCGTGAGGACCTGGCCAAAGCGGCGCACCTGCCGAACTGCCTTTACAATTTCCATCCGGGCTCCCACCTGAAGCAGGGCGCAGAAGTTGCGATTCCCATGATTGCAGACATGCTGAATTACGCCATGGATCAGGAAGAGCTGCCGCCATTTGTCCTGCTTGAAACGATGGCAGGGAAGGGGACGGAAGTCGGACGCACGTTTGAGGAGCTGGCCGCGATTATCGACAAGGTTGAGCGCAAGGACCGCATGGGCGTGTGCCTTGATACCTGCCACGTCTATGACGGCGGCTACGACATCGCAGGAGATACCGACGGCGTTCTCGCCCATTTCGATGAAGTCATCGGGCTTTCCCGCCTGAAGGCTATTCACCTGAATGACGACAAGAATCCGATGGGAAGCCACAAGGACCGCCATGAAAAAATCGGCGAAGGGACAATCGGTCTCGAAGGGATGGAAAGGATCATCAATCATCCGCTTCTCAGAAATCTTCCCTTCTACCTTGAAACACCGAATGATCTGGAAGGCTACAAGCGTGAAATCGCGCTTTTGAGAAGCCTTCGGAAGGAGGACGCATGAAATTCATTCACACAGCCGACTGGCACCTGGGGAAGCTTCTGAAGGAACACTCTATGACAGAAGATCAGGCATGGCTCCTGGAAAACCGTTTCCTGCCCATCGTCGACGAAGAAAAGCCGGACGTGATCCTTCTGGCCGGGGACGTCTATGACCGCTCATTTCCTCCGGAAGATGCCGTCGAGCTCTTTGACCGCATGACTGAGGAAATCGTCGGAAAGAGAGGGATTCCCTTCATCGTCATCAGCGGGAACCACGACAGCGCCGAGCGCCTCGCCGTGGCAAGCCGTCTTCTCCGCTCGCAGGGGCTCTACATCTTCGGGCCGCTCGACAGGCTCTCTCCCGTCATCCTGAAGGATGAATGGGGTCTCGTTGCATTCCTTCCGATGCCGTATTCTGAACCCGCCCGCGTGCGCGTCATGATGAATAAGCTTGGCATGGAAGAGGCAGAAAAAGTGAAGACGTATGAGGAAGCAGAAAAAATCCTCTCCTCCCGCATGCTCTCCCTCCTTCCCGATGAAGGTAAAGGCATGAGGAAAATTGCCCTTGCCCACGTCTATGCAGCAGGCGGCATGTCGTCGGAATCGGAAAGACCGATCTCGATTGGCGGCTATGACCAGATTCCTGATGAAGTCTTTGCGCCTTACGACTACACCGCACTCGGCCACCTCCACCGTCCGCAGAAGACGAAGAGGGATTCCGAGAAGATCCAGTACAGCGGAAGCCTCATGCGCTACTCCTTCGACGAAGTGCGTCAGAAGAAGGGCATCATCGTAGGGACGATTGACGGAGAAGGAAATGTTTCCACCACGTTCCGCGAAATGCTGCCCCTCCATCAGGTACGCGAAATCCAGGGTTCTTTTGCAGACATCATGGCTAAGGAAGGCTCGGAAGACTACCTGCAGATCGTATTGACCGACTCCGAACCTGTCATCGACGCCATGCCAAAGCTTCGCGAGAAGTACCCGAATGCCCTTGGCGTCGAGCAGGACATGGGATACAAGGACGATGACGGCGAAAGAAGGATCCGCCTCGAATCCATGAGCGACGAAGACATTTTCCGCGCCTTCGTCAGCCATTTCCGTGAGCAGGAACTGACAGAAGAAGAAGAAAAGCTTTCTCAGGAAGTCTGGGAAGAGGTATACAGGAAGGAAAACGCAAAATGAAACCTTTGAAACTGACGATGCGTGCCTTCGGTCCCTATGCGGGCGAGACCGTCATCGACTTCGAAAAACTGCAGGGACGCCATCTCTTCCTGATCTGCGGCCCGACCGGAGCCGGGAAGACGACGATCCTGGATGCCATGTGCTATGCCCTTTACGGCAAGACAAGCGGCGACCGGACAGGCGAGAAAATGAGAAGCGACTATGCCGACTCCTCGGAAAGGACAGAAGTCATTTTCGATTTCATGCTGGGGGATAAGACATACCGCGCAACGAGAAGCCCGGCGCAGATGGTTGATAAGAAACGCGGCAGCGGACAGACACTGGCTGCCATGCAGGCGTCCCTTTCCGAACTGGAAGACGGCAAGGAAATCAATACATTGCGCACAGGCATTGAAGAAGCCGCAGGGAAACTCATCGGGCTCAATGCCGACCAGTTCTGCCAGGTCATCCTCCTTCCGCAGGGCGATTTCAGAAAACTCCTCGTGGCAAAGGCCGATGAAAGAGAAGCCATCCTGAAGCAGCTCTTCAAGACACAGCGTTTCTCGGAATTCAAGGACAGTCTGAAAGACAGGCTCGATGCAAAAGTCCGTGAGAAAATGGAAAAGCAGACAAGAGAAGACCAGATTCTCAGCACCGCCGGCGCCGCAGACGAAAAGCAGCTCGCCTCGATCGTGGAAGAAGCGGAGAAATCACTGCAGGAGGCGGTGGAGACGACCCGGAAGCAGGAAAAGGAAAGCAATGAATTTCGTGAAGTCTACCAGAAGGAAACTGCCCTGATGGGCCATTTCACCGAGCTTGATAAAGCATTGAAGCAGGATGCAGCCCTCAAGAATGAAGAAGGACGCATGAAGGAAATGGAAGCATCCCTTTCCCTGATCCGGAGCGCACGGGAGCTTGCGCCTTACTTCGACCAGCTGGATGGCATCACCCGGGAAGGCAGGCAGGAGGCACAGAAACTCAAGACAGCCAAAGCGGATATGGAAACGTATGCAAGGCTGAATGAAACGCTTGAAAAACGCATCCAAGAACTCGATGCCATGAAAGAAAAGCGCGAAGAAGAGCGTAAAACGGCCCTTAAAATGCAGGACCTGGTGCCCAAGGCAAAGTTGTACGGGGCAGCCGTCCAGGCGCTCAAAAACGCGAAAAACGCATTATCCAGAGCAGAAGAGGAAACAAAGCGCCTCCAAGCTTCTGCCGAAGCGGCAAGGAAGGCAAGGGATGCGCAGAAGGAAAAGGCAGATGCTGTCAGGAAATCCTATATCGACGGACAGGCATTCCTTCTGGCGGAAGGACTCGAAGACGGCGTGCCATGCCCCGTCTGCGGCGCCATCCACCATCCGGCCCCGGCCCGCGGCGGAGACAATGTAGCAAAGACAGAAGACGTCGAACGTGCGCAGAAGGAATACGAAAGAGCATCAGCTGCTTATGACAGAGCCAATGATGCCAAAGAAAAGCACAGCACAGGAGCCTATGCGAAAGCCGTGAGCGATCACGCGAAAGCCGATGCCCAGATGAAGACGCTTGAGGAAATTCCTGAAGCATACAGGGATCCCAAATATCTGGAAGCAGAAAGTACGCGCCTTCTGACGGATATCAGGAAGTGGGAACAGGACAAGGAAACGGCGGCCGCCCAGCTGAGGAAAGCAGGAGCCGACCTCTCTGCCAGCCAGGCCGCATGCAGGAATGCCGAAGAGCGCAGAGAAGAGCTCGTGAAGAAATACAGGGAAACAGAATCCGTCCTGAAGGGAGCTTCCGATCAGGCCGGATTCAAGAGTCTCGACGAATGCAAGGAATGGTACAAGAAGAAGGACACGGAAGAAAGCGTCCGTAAGACACTGGAACAGTACCGCGCAGACAGAAAGAGCACAGAAGAACGGATCAAAGCAGAAGAGCAGGAGACTGCAGGGAAGGAGCGTCCTGACATGCTGGCGCTGAATGAAAAATCCAAAGCACTGCAGGATCAGCTCAAAAAAGCCTCCGAAAGGGCAGCCGCTCTCAAGGAACGCACAGAAACGCTCCAAAAGGCCGTTTCAGACGCCAGAGCCATCGAGAAGGAACTGGAAGACCTCCGCAAGGAAGAAGGCCTTATAAGAGGCCTTTATGACCTCACAAGCGGAAAGAAGACCAGGATCACGCTGGAAAGATACGTCCTTGGCACACTTCTTGACGACGTAGCCAATGCCGCGAACCTCCGCCTCCTTTCCATGAGCCGGAGAAGATACTCCCTCCACCGCATGACAGACGAAAGCGGATTGGGGAAGGGCGGACTCTCCTTGGAAGTCTCCGACAGCTTCACCGGACGGTCAAGACCGGCCAATACACTTTCCGGCGGTGAAACCTTCCTGGCATCCCTGTCCCTGGCCCTTGGCCTTGCCGACGTCGTCCAGTCCAGACAGGGCGGAGTCCGTCTTGATACCATGTTCATCGACGAAGGCTTCGGTACCCTCGACCCCGACTCCCTGAACAGCGCCATGAATACACTCATCGACCTCCAGAACACAGGCCGCATGGTAGGCATCATCTCCCACGTCCCAGAACTCGAAGAACGCATAGACGCACGACTGCGCATCACACCCGCCGAAAAAGGCAGCAAAGCAGAATTCGAGATCATCGACTGAGGAAATAAGGATAAAGGAATATATAGGCAAAAGGAGCTGTAGAAATCCGCTAAAATGTTGCTTTTTCCTTTTCTCGAACGAAGTTCGGTTTAAGGGGGTCAGAGCTCGCCCCGTAGGGGGAGCTGGCGACGGAGTCGCCTGAGGAGGTTCATTTCCTTCGAGCGCAGCGAGGTTGTATGGTTCTAATTCTCTCAATCAAATAACTCTCACTAAGGACTGTCGAAATGCCTGCACATTTTGACAGTCCTTCTTTTATTTCGATATCGACACCCATGAGTTCATAAAACTTATCTATATTCTCTCAAGGCCGGCGCGCCGCTCATATATGACTGATAGTCAAAAATATAAAAATGTCTGAAATGACTTATAGTCGGTCATGCGGGAGTTAATGGGAATGATTGTGATAACTCAGTATAAAACTGATTCTGTCGAATGTTTTACAAATAACCAAAAGTCTCATGCATATCATAAAGTTTTATCAATAGTTTAAACTTGATTTAACTTTGCGTCCGTGTTAAGCTAACCACAGACATGAAGGAAGCCTCAAGGTCATGTCCCTTGGAAAAGCAAAGATGAAAGACAGCAGAGGAAACACGGTCACTCGCGCAAGGTCCTAGTCGGAGCTCCTCCGAGGAAAAATAGAGGCACGCATAATTCTCTATATTTTCTATTAAAGGAGCGATGAAACATGAAAAAGGTTCTCGCAATTGCTGCAGTAGCAGCACTCACAGCTGGCGTATCTGCATACGCTGCAAATCCATTCTCTGATGTAACCCCGAACGACTGGGCTTATCAGGCAGTTGAAGACCTGTCCGAACAGGGCGTCGTTGAAGGCTATCCGGATGGCACCTTCAAGGGCGAAAGAAACATCACCCGTTATGAAATGGCTCAGATCATTGCCCGCATGCTCGCTAAAGAAGATCAGCTGAACGCTGAACAGAGAGCAACCCTGGACAAACTCGCTGGCGAATATGCTGACGAACTCGCAAACCTGGGCGTTCGCGTATCCAACCTTGAAAAGAAGGTCGGCAACATTTACTGGTCCGGCGATGCTCGTATGCGTTATCAGGACAAAGCTGTTGATGCAGCTGATGGCTGGAACGGCCGTATGAGAATCAACGTAAAGGGTCAGGTCAATGACTCCACTTACGTACAGGGCCGCCTGAACGCAACCATGGACTTCAAAGAAAGTGAAGATGATTCTGATGTACAGTTTGATCAGCTGTTTGCAAACCATGACTTCGGTACCGCTGCAACCGTTCGTCTCGGCCGTCAGCCGGTAGCATTTGGTGACCAGGGCGGCTGGCTGTATGGTGATACCTTCGGCGCTGATGCTGCTCAGGTAACATTCCATGCAGGACAGAAAGTTGACCTGACCGCTGGTTATGGCCGCTTCAACACCTCTGACTATGATGAAGGCGTTGAAGATCAGGATGCATTCTATGCACGCGGCGCAGCTGACCTGAACGTTGCTAAACTCGGCGTTGACTACATTAAGTTCACAGGCGACAAGAAAGCTAATACAGCTGCTGGCAACGAACTGCTCGGCGCAAACCTGACAGTTCCGGTTTCCGACTTCCGCGTATTTGGTGAATACTGGAAGAATACCACCACCGATTCCAAGTATGACACTGCTTGGAACGCAGGTATCGGCTATGGCAAACTGAACCTGAAGAAACCGGGCTCCTTCGCTATCGATGTAGCTTACAACGATGTTGACGAAGGCATCTATTTTGGCGGCACAGGCCTCCTGACCGATGCTCTGAAGTATCTGACAGAACATAAAGCAACCAACGTAACATTCTGGAATGCAATGGCTGACGTTACCCTCCAGAAGAACGTATTCCTCCATGGTGAATATGCATTCGACGTTAGCGCTGATGACGCTGATATCAATGATAAGGATGCTTGGACCGTATCCCTCAACTACAAGTTCTAATACAGAACCTGGCAGCAGTGAAATTAAAAGAGACTTCCTTCGGGAGGTCTCTTTTTAGTGGGAAATGTTTGCAGAAAGTATAGAAACAGATTATCGTATTTATAGAAGTTCTTTATAAGTTGCAAAAGAAGAATATAGGTGGACAATCTGACAAAATGTGCCGAAATGTGAATGGAAAATCTGCTGACTTTCGGTCATATGGCGGTAAACGCGAATCATTTGCATAATTTAAAATTAGGAGATTTCACTCAAAAATGGAAGCTTTAAGGGAATGAGAGGATTTGTTTAAACTTGATTTAACTTTTCTCATGTGTTACTCTCAACCTAGACATGAAACAAGTCTTCCGATTCATGTCACTTAAGATCGAAGAAGAAAAACACGCAGAGGAAACACGGTCACTCGAGCCACGTTTTTCATCCAAGCTCTTAGGGAAAAAGGAAGACATTCCACATTTTTCTTTATAAGGAGCGAAGAACATGAAAAAAATTCTCGCACTCGCTGCTGTAGCAGCACTCACCGCTGGCGTATCCGCATACGCTGCAAATCCTTTCTCTGATGTAACCCCATCCGACTGGGCTTACCAGGCAGTAGTAGACCTGTCCGAACAGGGCGTCGTTGAAGGCTATCCGGATGGCACCTTCAAGGGCGAAAGAAACATCACCCGTTATGAAATGGCTCAGATCATTGCCCGCATGCTCGCTAAAGAAGATCAGCTGAACGCTGAACAGAGAGCAACCCTGGACAAACTCGCTGGCGAATATGCTGACGAACTCGCAAACCTGGGCGTTCGCGTATCCAACCTTGAAAAGAAGGTCGGCAACATTTACTGGTCCGGCGATGCTCGTATGCGTTATCAGGACAAAGCTGTTGATGCAGCTGATGGCTGGAACGGCCGTATGAGAATCAACGTAAAGGGTCAGGTCAATGACTCCACTTACGTTCAGGGCCGTCTGACCTCCAACATGGACTTCAAGACTAACGGAGACAAAGACAATGACGTTGTATTTGATCAGCTGTTTGCAAACCATGACTTTGGCAAAGCTGCAACCGTTCGCCTCGGCCGTATTCCGGTCGCTTTCGGTGACCAGGGCGGCTGGCTGTATGGCGATTCCTACGGCGTAGATGGCGCTGAAGCAGCATTCCACCTCGGTGAAAAAGTTGACGTAACCGCTGGCTATGGCCGTTTCAATACCTCTGACTACAATGACAAAGTTATCGATCATGACGCATTCTATGCACGCGGCGCAGCTAAACTCGGCGAAGGCAAACTCGGCGTTGACTACATTAAATTCGTAGGCGACACCAATGATGACAACGTTGCTGGCAACGAACTGCTCGGCGCAAACCTGACAATTCCGGTTTCCGACTTCCGCGTATTCGGTGAATACTGGAAGAACACCACCACCGATTCCGACTACGACACCGCTTGGAATGCAGGTATCGGCTACGGCAAACTGAACCTGAAGAAACCAGGCTCCTTCGCTATCGATGTAGCTTACAACGATGTTGACAAAGGCATCTATTTCGGCGGCACAGGCCTCCAGACCAACGTTCTGTCCTACCTGACCAAAGATACAGCTACCAACGTAACATTCTGGAACGCTATCGCTGAAGTTGCTCTTCAGAAGAACGTTTATCTCCATGGTGAATATGCATTTGACGTATCCACTGAAGGCAACACCAAATCTGAAGAAGACGCTTGGACAGTATCCCTCAACTACAAGTTCTAATTTCTTCTCGAAGAAACTGGAATCAAAAAGAGGAAACCTCGAAAGAGGTTTCCTTTTTTTATTGCCTGAAATGAAAGTACTGGACCATGGATCCTGGCAGCGAATCCAGCACTTCTGGCCGTAAAAGCAGGAAAAGCAATGATTTCATTCGATGAGAAATACAGGAAGCATGCTGATTTGCTCATCATCATTTCACTCTTTTAACAGAGTAAAATCCATCAAATTCTGTCTTGATTTTTCCCTTTAGGCAAAAAACCGGGGGTGTAACTAAACTATGCCTCAAATGGCAGGTCGAGGCTAAAAAGGGCCTTTAAAGTGATTTTAGGAAAATTCATCTTCATGGAGGAAGTCTGAACTCGTGATTTTTCTTAAAATTGATGCTTTAAGACAGCCTTTTGAAGAGTGGATTTTCATTTAAAAGGGGGTTCTGCGCAGAAATGGGCCTGGAAGATGGTATCCTCCCGGGAACAGGAAAATCTCGGGAAGGTATTCAAATGACAGATTGGACAGGATTGCATATGTAAAAATTTTATAGTATTCTGAATGCAGAACATACGCCCTGCGTATGGCATGGAAGAGCGAAGCGCGGTGAATACGGAGGCCATTCCCCTGCTTCATGACTCCGTTTCAAGAACATTCATTTTTTAAGGAGCAGGAATATGAAAAAAAGTCTCGCACTCGCTGCCATGGCAGCACTCACCGCTGGCGTATCTGCATACGCTGCCAACCCGTTCTCTGATGTAACACCGAATGAATGGGCTTACCAGGCAGTCGCAGACCTGTCTGAACAGGGCGTCGTTGAAGGCTATCCGGATGGCACCTTCAAAGGTGAAAGAAACATCACCCGTTACGAACTGGCTCAGATCATTGCCCGCATGCTCGCTAAGGAAGATCAACTGAATGCTGAGCAGCGCACAACTCTCGACAAACTGGCCGGCGAATATGCTGACGAACTCGCCAATCTGGGCGTCAGAGTTTCCAATCTTGAAAAGAAGGTAGGAAACCTTTCCTTCTCCGGCGATGGCCGTATGCGTTACCAGAACAAGGACGCAGGCGCCGCTGATAAGTGGGACGGCCGTATCCGCCTGAATGTAAAAGGACAGGTCAATGATTCCACCTACGTACAGGGCCGCCTTGATGCAGAAATGAATTTCAAGACGAGCGATGATACGAATGTCATTTTCGATCAGCTCTTCGTCAATCATGACTTCGGCGATGCTGTCACAGTCAGACTGGGCCGTCAGCCGGTTGTCATCGGCGACCAGAGCGGCTGGCTCTACGGCTTCCCATACGGCTATGACGGAGCTCAGGCTATGTTCCATCAGGGCCGCGTCAATCTGACTGCCGGCTATGGCCGCTTCAATAAGTCCGATTACACCGATGGTGTAAAAGATCAGGATGCATTCTTTGCCAAAGGTGACTTCGACTTCTCCGCTGCCAAGCTGAACCTGAACTATTTGAAATTCACCGGAGACAAGAAGGCAGACACCTTCGCTGGTTATGAAATCGCAGGCGCTGGCCTTACGATTCCTGTCGGAGATTTCCGCGTATTCGGCGAATACTGGAAGGATACAAACTGGAAGAACGGTTATGACGCCGCATGGAATGCAGGCCTTGGCTATGGCAAGCTGAACGTGAAGAAACCGGGCTCCTTCGCCGCTGACGTAGCATACAACAGCGTCGATCAGGGCATTTACTTCGGTGGCACCGGCTATCAGACAAACGTCCTCTCTTACCTCACCGACTCTGGCACAAACGCTGATCGCGTGAAATACTGGAACGCCATCGCTGACGTCACCCTCCAGAAGAACGTCTACCTCCACGGCGAATACGCCTTCGACGTCAAGACAAACGGAGGAGACCACTGCGCGGCCGACGAAGACGCATGGACACTCTCCCTCAACTACGTATTCTAAAAGAAATTCAGAATTGGAAATACATAAAATTTAGAAAAGAAGCCTCCTTCGCAGGGGTTTCTTTTCTTATCGAAAAATCTAACATTCTGTTCTCAAAAAATGCATCATTTTTGCCTCTGCTGCCCTGAATCAGAAACGCAGGAGAAACTTATTTCTTCCTGTTATATGTGAAATAGAAAATAATTGTAAAAATATAAAAAATATTGGATATATTATGAATATTGTAAGACTGACCAACGCCTTAATGCATGTTAAAGAAAATTTCTTGAACAAGCAGAATTTACCGGTACTTTCGGACGTTTCACAGTAGTGACCTATGGTCAACTGAACAAAGATGTCAAATTTGTTTGCATGAGTAAATATTTTGTAGTATCTTTAAAAAATACTATATGTTGTCTCACATATGGTGGGAAGGAAAAGACAGCGCAGAGGAAACTCGGCCACTCGCGGGCTTCTTTACTTCCTTATAAGAGACATACCTTATTTCTTATATTTCTTTTAAGGAGCGAAGAACATGAAAAAGATTCTCGCACTCGCTGCTGTAGCAGCACTCACAGCTGGCGTATCCGCATACGCTGCAAACCCGTTCTCTGATGTAACACCGTCCGACTGGGCTTACCAGGCAGTCGTAGACCTCTCCGACCAGGGTGTCGTAGAAGGCTATCCGGATGGCACATTCAAGGGCGAAAGAAACATCACCCGTTATGAAATGGCTCAGATCATCGCTCGTATGCTCGCTAAAGAAGATCAGCTGAACGCTGAACAGCGTGCAACCCTGGACAAACTGGCTGGCGAATACGCTGACGAACTGGCCAACCTGGGCGTTCGCGTAGCTAACCTGGAAAAGAAAGTGGGGAACATTTCTTTCTCCGGCAACGGCTATATGAAATTCTACCAGACCTACAAAACCGTTAAAGATGACGATGGCAAGGTAAAAGAGTATACCGGCAAATCTGATGACAAATACGTTGGCCGTATCCGTATCAACGTAAAGGGTCAGGTCAATGACTCCACCTATGTGAATGGCCTGCTCCGTTCTGATATGAACTTCAAAGACAGCGAAACCAGCAATACCTACATGCAGAGACTCTATGTCCGTCATGCATTCGGCGACAAAGTGGAAGCTACCCTTGGTAAATATGACCAGTTCTTCGGTCAGACCGGCGTATTCTTTGATTCTGAAATCAAAGGTGCTGAACTGGCTTTCCACGCAAACGATGCAGCCAACCTGGCAGTAGGCTATGGCCGCTTTGAAGACTGGAACGGAGACTATGCAGACAACATCACTGATAAACATGAATATGCATATGCACAGTTCTCCGGTGAAGCTGGACGCTTTGCTTATGACGTAGACTATGTCAATGGCACCAGCACCAACAAAGTCAACATCTGGGGTGCAGGCCTCACCGCAGGTCTTGGCGGCGGCTTCGACGTATTCGGCGACTACTATAAGAACACCGATGCCAAAGGTGATCCGGACCTCTGGACTGCAGGCCTTGGCTATGGCAAACAGGACAATGCGAAAGTCGGCTCCTTCCGCGTAGCTGCTTCCTATGTAGATGCTGAAAGAAATGCATTCCTCGGCGCTTACACCTACGACGCTTCCCCGCTGGATGCTCTCCTGAACAAAGAAGTAAAAGAAGTTAAATTCTGGCGTGCAGAAGGCGATGTAACCCTCGCTAAGAACGTAAGACTCCACGGCGAATACAGCTTCGACGTGAAGACCAAGGGAACCGATACCGACTACGATGACGTAGCATCCGTATCCCTGAACTATGTATTCTAATCTCTCCTGAGATAAAAAGAAGCTCCTCCCAAGGGGCTTCTTTTTTTTGCGCGTTTCTCTTTATCTCATCTAATGGAACGACGGTAAACGGCAAAAAACTTGCGTCCCCTTTAGGGGAAGAGGGCCACGAAGTGGCGAGGGGGTGCAGGACGCTGCAAGTCGAAATGACACTATGCAGAACTGACCGCCAAACGGCGGCCAAAAACTGCGGCGGAGCCGCTGCCACACCCTTTGAATCTTTCCCTTACGCCCCCTGAGCGAAGCGAACACAACCCTTCTACACAACCTGCGGCGTTAGCCGCGCTCCTTTTTCTTAATTTGCGGAGTCAGCCGCCACCACTGCCCTCGGGCCCCAAAGGGCCCGTCCCCCTTTGGTGCCTGCGGCACCACCTTCCCCCGCAAGCGGTGGGACAATAAATATAAGAGCTGAATCCCATTTCCTGCATAGAAAACCATTTACTATGCTTATCGATACTCTTGAATATTCTCCCTCGCCATGATATACTATGACTACAGCACCCATGCAGAAGAAAGTGACCATCGAACAGTATGAAAGGTTGTATTTCTTTTCGCAGCTGAAAGAAACATCCCGCTGAACCACCGGATATCGTACAAACTTCAGCGGAGCATCTCATACAGGGGATTATCCCCGCAAGTGATTGAAAGGAAGGTATTATTATGGCAAAAGCAGACATTCAGGAACAGTATGGTCTCTTCATTAATGGCGAATTCGTTCCCGCCTCTGACGGCGCTACCTTTGACGCCCACAATCCGGCAAATGGCGAGCACTTGGCTTATTTCGCAGAAGCAACCAAAGAAGACGTGGACAAAGCAGTGAAAGCGGCAAGAGTAGCCCTTCCCGCCTGGTCCAAGACCTCTCCCATCGAAAGACAGAATATCCTGCTGAAAATTGCAGACATCATCGACGCCAATGCAGACCATCTGGCACTGGTGGAAACACTGGACAACGGCAAGCCCATCCGTGAAACCAAGGCTGCCGACATTCCCCTGGGCAGCGACCATTTCCGCTACTTTGCAGGGTGCCTGCGCGCATGGGAAGGCTCTGCCACCATGCTCGACGACAACACCCTCTCCCTCATTCTCCATGAACCGGTAGGTGTGGTAGGCCAGGTCATTCCCTGGAACTTCCCCTTCACCATGGCATGCTGGAAACTGGCTCCCGCCCTGGCAGCAGGAAATACCATCGTCATTAAACCGTCCTCCCATACATCCCTGTCCCTCATGGAACTCACCCGCCTCATCCAGGACGTCCTCCCGAAGGGCGTGCTGAACGTCATCACCGGCAAAGGCTCCAAATCCGGTCAGTGGCTCCTTGACCACCCGGACCTGGACAAACTGGCATTCACCGGCTCCACCGAAGTAGGCCACGGCGTATACCAGGCTGCCTGTGACAAACTCATCCCCGTCACCCTCGAACTGGGCGGCAAATCTGCCAACATCGTATTCGACGACGCTGACCTGAAGCAGGCTGTCGACGGCGCATGCAAAGGCATCCTCTTCAACCAGGGCCAGGTATGCTGCGCAGGCTCCCGCCTCTTCGTTCAGGAAGGCATTTTCGATGAATTCATCAAACATCTGAAAGCAACCTTCGAAGGCGTCAAAGTAGGCGACCCGACCGATCCGACCACCCAGCTGGGCGCTCAGATCTACAAAGCACAGCAGGATAAAGTCCTCAGCTACATCAAGATCGGCCTCGAAGAAGGCGCAACCCTCGTAACCGGCGGCGAACGCTACACCGAAAACGGCTGCGACAAAGGCTTCTTCATGAAACCGACTATCCTGATCGCAGGAAACAATGACTGCCGCGTATGCCAGGAAGAGATCTTCGGACCAGTTGTCGTTGTACAGAAATTCAAGACAGCTGACGAAGTCATTGCTCTGGCAAACGACAGCGTATACGGCCTCGGCGGCGCAGTATTCAGCAAGAACATCGACACCGCTCTGAAAGTAGCACGTGCTGTACGCACCGGACGTATGTGGGTCAACACCTACAACGACCTCCCGGCAGGCGCACCATTCGGCGGCTACAAACAGTCCGGCATCGGCAGAGAAACCCACAAGGTTATGCTCGAACACTACAGCCAGACAAAGAATATCCTGTTCAACCTCAGGGAAGGCGTCAGCGGTATGTACGACATTAAATAATCCCTGAACATCAGCGGATCAAATGAAAAAGAAGGATCTTCCCAACCGAAGGTCCTTCTTTTTTGCGTGAGTTTAGCAGAGCGAAAGGCCAAGGTAGGCCCTTGACCTTGCCCTGGAAGGGAAGGGCGTATGGTAGGGATAGGATTAAGAAAGGTTTCAAACAAATCAGATTAAAAATTTTTTCTTTATTCCTCTTGAGACCTGCCTCGGAGAGGAAGGATGTCACGGAGTGACAGAAAGGAGTGCAGTTCCTTCGAGCGAAGCGAGGATGTATGGTGTTTTTTCGAACGAAGTGAGGTTTAAGGGTGTTAACCTTGCTCCGAAAGGAGAAGGTGGCGCCGAAGGCGACGAATGAGATGTAGTTCCCCGCGATTCCATCGCGGTTGTAAGGTGTTTTCGAGCGCAGCGAGGTTGTATGGTTTTAAACTCGCCTTCCCAGACGGGGAAGGCGTCCGCCCCAATTACTGATGCCGGACGGATAGGGTTGATTATTCATTGATCTTTATAAAAGGTTCCACGAGCGCAGCGAGGTTGTACGGTTTTCTCATTTCCCTCGAACCCCGCTCGGTCGTATTGTTTTCCCTTGTCTCCCGATTTTCTCCCTCCCACAAAAAAGGAGCTGCAGAAATGATTCCACATTTCTGCAGCTCCTTCTATATTGTTCTCCTAAATCCCCTCATCCATACAATACTTCTATTTCATGCTCAGCCTCAGAAATAGTTTGCCCGTCAGAAACCCGTGCTTTTTCAAAGGCAGAGACGCATTCGTCCCTGGATGCAGACGTCATGGTAAACAGCATCGAATCAGTATCAATATTACATAACTCCAATGTATACTGATCCCTTGTGAGATATCCGGAAATCATGTATCTCTCTCCCCTGAACATGAACTCCATCTCAGGATTATAGGCCAAATCATCCATAAATTCTGTAAAAGTCTTTCCGGTCATTTCTTGATTCTCCTATAATATCCAGCTTCCGCCACTCTATTCCTCTTCGCCATCACTTCTCCGGCTTTTTAGCCACATCCCACGGTTCTGCCTCAAGAATCGATCCACTCAATATCCTGTTCTACTTCCAAAATTGTCTTTCCATCAAACAGTGGAGCCTTCAGAAGATCCTGCACGCCTTCATCAATCGTCGCGCCGTCATGATTCCAGAGATCATTGTCATCTGGAGGATTGCATGCATACAGTTCCATATGGACCGTATGATCATTTGGCATATACCCTTGATACCAGTATGTTATGCCCTTGTAGATAAATGCTGTGTCCTGGCAGGTATAAAGGTACTCCACGAAATCCTCGACCGTTCCGCCCTTCATATATTTCCCCCCTTTAAAATACGTATTTTATATTTCCGCTCTAAAAATTCTCTTACCATTATTATATAACAGAACCGGCACCTATACAGGAAATAGGAAGGTGTTCCTCCCCCTCCCTTTCTCTATTTCGAAATTTCATGATACAATATAAGAAAGAAGTTCTGTAAGGGAGGCGGGAGCATGCAGCAAGATACCGGAATCGATCCGGACAGCCTGAGAGTGCTGTCCATGTTATCCGAAAAACAGCGCGACTGCGCTTTGACACTTTATGCGAACCGGGAGAAAAAGAAGTCCCTCGCCTACGTCTTCTGGATCGTTGGCGCCGTCTACTACTTCTACCTCGACCGCCCCGCGCGGAATACCGTCCTCTGGATCCTCTGGTTCGTCATCGTCGGCTTCGTCTGGTGGATCGTCGACCTCTTCCACATCGGCCGCATGGTCGAAGAACGGAACAAAGAAGTCATCGAAGAATGCATGCGTGAAGCCGTCCGCATCTACCCCGACCCCGTAAGCATGAGCCCGGAGAACGTCGTTACCATAGACAACGAAGTCTAAAGGAGAATTACCATGGACTTAACAGAAGAAATCGCAAAAATGAATTTCTATAAAACCTTCGAACCATACATCGACCCATCCGTCACCATGGAACAGCGGATGAAAGGCGACATCAGACTCAGAGAAGGCGCACCCGAAGAAGCCAAACAGGCCCTCTCCAAATGGATCGCCATGAAAATGAAGAGCCGCCTCTTCTAAAGGAGAAACTATGACGAGAGGAAACATCCTGACCGAAGAAGAAATAGCGCGCCTCGCCGCCCTCCCCGAGAAACAAAGGGACTACGCCGTGAAGATTTATGCTGCCCGCGAAAAGAAAAAATCCACCGCCTACATCCTCTGGATCGTCTTCGCCCTCTACTACTTCTACCTCGGCCATCCCGTGAAAAACATCATCTTCTGGCTCCTCTGGAGCTGCCTCATAGGAGAAGTCTGGTGGCTCATCGACCTCTTCCGCATCTCCGACATGGTCGACGAGACCAACGAAGAAATCCTCGGAACATGCATCGAAGAAGCCAAAGCCCTCTATCCATAACCCAAAGCAAAGAAAGGATCCGTCATGAGCAAAGAAACCATCAGCGAACAGGGCATAGCCCTCCTGAACGTCCTCACGCCCCGGCAGAAAGAATACGCCCTTACCCTCTACTCAGGAAGAGAAAAGAAGAAATCCACAGCCTACATCCTCTGGATCGTCTTCGCCGTCTATTACTTCTATCTCGGCCATCCTGTGAAGAACATCATCTTCTGGCTGCTATGGACCTGCTTTATCGGAGAAATCTGGTGGATCATCGACCTCTTCCGCATCTCCGGCATGGTAGACAGGAAGAATGAAGAAATCCTCCTCCAGTGCATCGCAGAAGCCCGGCAGCTCTATCCGGGAGTTACAGGAACCATGAAAGTTCAAATCATCAAACCCGACCAAACGCAAGAATAAACAAACGGAGGGAAGAATTGCCTTTGACCTTGCCCTGGAAGGAAAGGTGTAAACGGATACAGCGTTTCCCAGGCTGCAAGCCGGCTGTATGGTTTTTCATGTTTTACTTTTCCCTCGAGCGTAGCTCGGTCGTACGGTTTTAATTTAATTTCCCCCACCAAAAAGGACTGTCGAAATCCTCAATCATTTCGACAGTCCTTTTTCTGTTTTTTGTTTTGTTATTTCGGTTTTTCCCTTTCTATTTTTCTTTTTTTTCTTTCCCTTTCCTACATTCCTTTTTCCTTCAAGTACGCCTTCACCGCGCCGCTGGCGCCGATCCGGTCGCATCCGGCAGCAAGGAAGTCTTCCATTTCCTTCTTCGTATGGATTCCGCCTGCCGCTTTGATCTTCACATTCTTTCCAATGTGCTTTTTGAAAAGCGTAATATCCGAGAGATCCGCGCCTTTTGTCGAGAACCCGGTCGATGTCTTGATATAATCCGCCCCGCCCTTTGTGACGCATTCGCACGCAAGGATCTTCTCCTCTTCCGTCAAAAGGCAGGTCTCGATGATGACCTTCAGCACATGATCCCCGATCGCCTCTTTGACCGCCGCGATTTCGTCCGTGACGTACTCCGCATTCCCGTCTTTCAGCGCGCCGATGTGGAGGACGATGTCGATCTCATCCGCCCCGTCAAGGACCGCCTGCCTGGACTCGAAAACCTTCGCCGCCTTCGACATATTTCCCAGCGGGAACCCTGCGACAGCGCAGATCCGGAGTCCCGGATGACGTTCCCGAATTTCCTTTACAAACGATGACGGCACACAGACAGACGCCGTATGATACATCTCCGCTTCCTCACAGAGCTTCTCGATTTCCCCCTTCGTCGCCGTGGCCGCAAGGAGTGTATGGTCTACATGAGGCAGTATTTCTTCAAATGTCATGATGGCTCCTTATAATATGAAAATAGCATTTGTATGCTGATGAATTCTTTCTTATAGTATACATGAAATGAAATTTCTCTGCTCATGCATAAAAGCAGTCCTTTCCGTGCTATACTGTATAATGCTTCTAGTGAACTCAGAAACAGAAAGGTCTTTAAAATGATTTCTTTTCTAAAGAAACACAGAAAATATATAGCGGCAGCGGCGGCTTTGATGATATTGTCGCTGCCTGCGCTTTACTCTTCCGTCATGCCGACTGTCACTTCCTACCTCTCGCCGGCAGGGGACGCAGCTGTCCCGCGTGAGAAACCGTCCGCACTGAGGCCGGGTGACACGATTGGTATCGTTGCGCCCGGGACGCACGGCGGAATGACGGATTATAACCAGGCCATCCATTTCCTGGAAGAAATGGGATACAAAGTGAAACTGGCCTCCTCGGTTACTGACGATTACGGCTATCTCGCGGGGAGCGACGAAGAGCGAGCTGCAGATATCAATAACTTCTTCAAAGACGACTCCGTGAAAGCCATCGTCTGCCTCCGGGGCGGCTATGGCTCGGCCCGTCTTCTCTCGCTTCTCGATTATTCCATGATTGAAAAACATCCAAAGCTTTTCGTGGGTTTTTCCGACGTGACAGCGCTCCATGCAGCCCTCGGCGAAAAAAGCCATCTCGTCACCATCCACGGCCCCATGCTCAGCAATTTCAAAGGAGAAAACTTTACACCTTTCACGCTCTACAATTTTGAAAACGGGCTGACGGGAAGTTTGCCCACCGGGGAAATCCGCATGCCGCAGGGTACATCGCTCAAGACTGTCGTGCCCGGGAAAGCTAGCGGTCGCTTGATCGGAGGAAATCTGACCGTTGTCGTCTCTCTTTGCGGAACTCCTTATGAACTGGATGGCAAGGGCGACATTCTTGTTCTCGAAGATACAGGCGAAGACCCGTACCGCATCGACCGCCTGATGCAGCAGCTCTGGCAAAACGGCCTTCTCAAGAGAGTTTCTGCTATCGCATTCGGCGACTTCTACAGCCCAAGTCCCAAAAACGGGGAGTTTTCGACAGATCAAGTTCTCGACTACTATGCAAAACTGTCCGGCAAGCCTGTGATCCGCGGCCTCCCTATCGGGCATGGTGCAAACAATCTCTTCCTTCCGCTAGGCGTCAAAGCAACGATAGATACAAAAGAGGACGGCAGTGCGACACTGTCTATTGATGAGAATTATTTGAAACAATGAAAGTGAGAAATTATGAAACTGAAATTCCCCCTTCGTTACTACAGCTTCACGACAGTTCCCAAGGAATTTACGCCGAAATCCAGCCTTCCTGACGGCGGATTTATAGAACTCGGCGAAATCCTTGCTGGAATTTCATCAGCGCCGGCAGAGGTTTCAGCACTGACACCATATCTTTTCGTTCTCTTTGAGACGGAAAACGGCGCGGCTTCCTGGCAGTATTTAGATCTCGCGGGCGAAACAAAAAGAATACATTTCACAAACGAAGAAAGTTACGTCACATGCGAAAAAGTAACATTCGAAAATGGAGCCTACATGTACAGACTGGACGAAGTCTACCTGAAACGATAAAGAAAATGAATATAAAAACTGCGGAGATCATATATTTCTGCAGTTTTTTATTTACATGACTACATTTGTCATTCTATTTTTTATAATAAAGATAGTGATAAGCAAAAATTTCCTATTTTTCACGAGCGCAGCGAGGTTTAAGGGTGTTGACCTTCCCAGACGGGGAAGGCGAGTATTAGCGGCGCTCTGGGAAGGCAAGTGTTGGCGATGCTCTGGAAAGTCAGGACTCAGTACATCGCAGTTTCATTTCCACACAAAAAAGACGTGTCCATTTGCGGCACGTCTTTTTTTGTTTTCTTGTGTTCCCTGTCGTTCTGTTTTCCCCGGTTTTCCTTTACCTATCTATCTGCACGGTTCTCGTCAAATTATCGAGTGTCTCGTGTTTGTCCATGTCGTAGGTTTTGATGACGATTTTGTCTTTGTAGAGGTAGAGGGAGTTGGTCCAGATGGTCTTGCCGTCCCAGGTGGGGTTGTAGACATCGAGGATCTTTCCGTGGTAGTAGTTGATGTCGTTATCAAATGTGGGCTGGGTCGGCGGGGTGTGAGTGTGGCCGGAGACCCAGAGTTTGATCTGCGGGTTCAGAATGAGGATCTGGTCGATCTTGGCGGATGGCTGGGCGAAGCTTCTCGGGCTTCCCACTTTGTCGTTATAAGGGATCAGTGTCCCGGTCAGCGGGGCGTGGAAGAAGACGATGGTTGGTTTCTTCTTGTTGGCGTCGAGTGTCTTCTTGAACCATTCGAGTTCGTCCTTGGACATTTCTGTCGGAAGGTTTCCTGTCACGTCATCGGTCGAGAGGAAGATGAGGAGGTAGCCCATCATTTCCTTCGTGCTGTGCAGGGGGCCGAAGACCTTCTGGTAATTCTCGAGGTGCTGTTTCTTCACGCTTTCGCTGGCGGAGATGACGTCGCCTTTTTTTGTAAAGACATCCCGATAGAAGATTTCATGGTTGCCTGCGGTGAATACCTTCGGCTTGTTCAGGTTGTCGGTGAAGACTTTGACGGTGTTCATCTCGTCCATGGTGCCGGTAAGGGCGACCATATCGCCCGGGAATGCGACGAGGTCTACGTCGTCCCAGCCGTTGATTTCCTGAAGGCACTTCTGCTTGTTGTCGATTTTATACTGGCGGAGTTCCGGATCGTCCGTGCCTGTCTTTGTCGGGTAGTGGAGGTCGGAGATGACGACGATTCTCTCATAGTCTCGTCCGTCCGGTGCACTGCTTGCGACTTTGCCGCTCGTGGCGGAGCCAGAGCAGCCGGAAATGGTCATGGCAAAGGCTGCGGCCGCCAGAAAGAGTCCTATTTTCTTATTCAATTTCACCCCTTCTTTCATAATTTTCTACGTCCTATATTTACCTCCATTATACAATTTAAGCTATGATTTAAGAAGACAGGCGCATGCCCGCCCCTCTGTTTTATGATTTTATGCCCTGCCCGAAGTGCCTCAAAATTTTTTATGGTGCGGCTTAATCTGTAAGAAATCGGAAAAATTTTCAAAAATCACTTGCGCGTTTCCGGATTTCCTGTATAATACAGACAACATATTTCCAAAGAAAAAGGTATTGACGGAAAAAAGTAGGATTACGGAGCCTCTCAGAGAGCCGGTGGATGGTGAAAACCGGCAGGTGAAGCAGTGTGAAGTTCTTTCCCGAACCGCAGAGCTGAAATTTCAGTAGGTTTTGCCGGAAGCCCCCGTTAGCTGGCGTTCAAGTTGATCCGTATGTGCAGGGTGGTCCCTCGAAATTTTCGAGCCTTGGAATCGCTCTTTTTTATTTATACGGGTAAGCAGGGTGGTACCGCGATCTCATCGTCCCTATTAGGGGCGATATTTTTTTGGAAATTTTAATTCAAGGAGGCCCGCTATGGAAAACTCACTCATTCAAATCCTCATCATCTGCGCCTACATTGGCGTGCTCTTCCTGATCAGTGCGTACGTGAAGTACCGTTCTTCCGGTTCGGTCGAAAACTACGTGCTCGCGGGAAGAAAGCTGACGACTCCGCTCGTCATGGTTTCCGTGGTCGGCCTGGCTGTCGGCGGCGCGTCTACAATCGGCGTGGCTGAGCAGGCGTACACGAAGGGCCTCTCGGCCGGCTGGTACACCGCTGCCTGGGGCATCGGCGCCATTGTCATGGGCCTCACGGTCGCTAAAAGGTACCGCCGTATGAACATCACGACCGTGCCGGAACTCTTGGAAAGATACTATGGAAGAAACAGCATGATCGCAGGGATTGCCTGCCAGATCCTCGTCCAACTCGTCATCATGAGCCTCCAGTTCGTCGCTGGCGGCGCCATCCTCTCGGCTCTCCTTCCTGATTTCTTCACGCCTCTTACCGGCATGCTGATAAGCGCCGTCGTCTTCATCGGCATCACCCTGATCGGCGGCATGTGGTCCGCCAGCCAGTCGAACCTCTTGAACGTCACCCTCCAGTACATCGGCATCACCGTCGCTTCCTGGATCATCGTCCAGCTGGCCGGCGGCATGGCGAACGTCGCCCTTCACATGCCCTCCATCCACTCCCTCGACTTCATCAGCGGCGTGGGCGGAATGACCATCACCACCTGGATCGTCGTCCTCATTACCGTGAACCTCTCCCTCCAGGCCATCATCCAGATTTCCCTCGGTGCCAAAGACGTCCGCACCGCACAGAAAGGCTTCATCATCGGCGGCCTCATTATGCTCCCCGTCGGCTTCCTCTCCGCGCTCCTGGGCGTCATCGCCGCTGAAATGTACCCGGATATCAACGCAGCCACCGCCCTTCCGCGCCTCATCATGACGCTCAATCCATGGATCGCAGGCATCACCCTCGCCTCCCTCTGGGCCGCCGACGTCAGCACCGCATGCAACCTGCTCCTCTCCGCCGCCACCCTCTACTCCCACGACATCCATAAACGCTTCGTCGATCCATCCATGACGGAAAGGAAATACATGAAAATCACCCGCCTCTCCGTCCTTGCCCTGGGTCTTCTGACCCTCGGCTTCGCCCTCACCATCAGCGGCATCATCTCCACCCTCATGGCCGGCCTCTCCCTCATGACCGCCTTCGCCGTCATCGTCCTCATGACCATGTACGCCCCGCGGCTCTGCTCCAGAAGCGCCGCCCTCTACACCCTCCTTGCCTCCATCGCCGTCCTCGTCCTCTGGATGCTCGTCCCCGCCGTCCGCATCCTCCCCCACGTCATCTACGCCGAATGGATTGTCTGCGCCCTCACCTTCGGAGGAGTCAGCCTCATAGAAAGAAAACCCATCCGCGACTACGAAACACCAGTAGAAATACCGGCCGCTGCGGAAGAAGCATAAAGAAATCCAAAAGGACCGTGCCAAGTATAATCACAAGGCATGGTCCTTTTTTCGTAATATATGCACACGCTTACTCAGAATCTCCTGCTAATCGTCGCGGAGTAGGTGAAGCCTTTTTTCTTGCCGGTCCATCCTCTGACGCGGAGGTCCAGGCCCCATGGATCTTCTTCGGTGACCTTGGTCTGCCAGCCGAGTTCGAGGAAAGCGCTCGAGCCTTTCAGGCTGGAGGACGGGGTGCTGTAGTCGCCGTGCCATGCTTTGGCTTTGCCTGCGAATTCGTAGTCCCAGGCGATGCCTGCGTAGTAGGATTTGCTTTCATTTTTATTCTTTGTCCAGCGAAGGCCGAGTCTGGTGCGGAAGGAGTCTACGCTGTCCAGTTCATATGTGGTATTGCCAAGGTCATTCTTGATCAGGATGGTATCGCTGCCCAGGCGGGCCCAGTACAGTTTGCCATAGAGGTCGTATTCGTTCGTATCGCGGACGTATGTCTTTCCAAGGCCGAGGTGCGCTGCGATGTAGTTGGAATCGGTGTCGTACCTGATGTGATTGCCGGAAACGGTGCCGTGGAGATCGCCGTCGAGGTGACCGGTGCGGATCATGCCTTCGTAATGGAAGCCGTCGTCTTTATCCCGGCGGATGAGGATGCCGCCGCCGATATAGTGCTGGTCTCCGTCGGAGCGGGCGTCTTCATAGTGGACGGTGTAGTTTCCATCCCCGTATTCAAAGAACGGCATGATGGTATCGATATAATCCTCATGATATGACCGTTTCACGAAGCCCACTTCGCCGTTGAATCCGTTCGAATCGACTTCAGAACCTGTATCATAGCGCAGGTTGTGGCCGCCGAGGACGACGTAAGGGATGAATTTCGCCTTGATGGAGTGGTCTTCGATCCAGCCTGCCTCGTGCGCAGCAAGGGCGCTTTCGAAGCCTTCATTGACCGCCAGATCGCTGCCTTCGCTGATAAGCGTCGTGCCGGATTCCCTTTCGTCCGGTATGACTTTCGTCCCCGGGTCCGTGGTGATCGGACTGTCGCCCGGGACATAGAGGACGATGGTATTCGCATCCTGTTTCTTGATTCCAACGGTCCTCTGCAGAAGGTTGACGTCCGTCACCTGGTCCTTGCCGTCCATCATGCCGTAAGTCGTTCCTTCCGTCAGGATCGGACTTTCCGTCGTATGGATCAGGTTGATGACCTCACTGGGGTTAAGCTGAGTCGTATCTTCGACAGCCGCCCTGATGGCCGCGCCGGAAACGTCTGCTGCGTCCGTGACTTCGAGCATCGTTTCCCCGGCCGTCGTACCGGCGGGTACGTAGAAATTGAGTGTCTGGAAATATTTCAGATTCTTCACGGTGACATCTTTGACGTAGAAATTGAGGCTGTTGCCGCTGCTTTCTGTCGTGCTGTATCCGCCGTAGAGGCTGGCAGCAGGCGCAATCGTGCCGCCCTTAATTGTGACGGTATTATCCAGCGCGCTTCCGTTTGCCGCGTAGCCGCCATAAATATCGTCATTGACCGAGCCTGCGTTCAGCGTGACGCTGTTTCCTTCAGCATTACCCGTCCCCATGACGGAACCGCCGTATGTCTTGCCGGCCACAGTACCGCCGTTCAGGGTGACTTCATTTCCTTCAGCCGTTCCTGTCATGGATGCCTGGATCTGCGCGAGCTGGGTCTGGATGGCAGCCACGCGCGCCTTCTTATCCTCATCACTCAGATTCGTATTGCTGTTAATTTCTTCGATGGCCTCTTCCGCCGACTCCAGCAGCGCCGGGTCGATCTGCTGGATGCCGCCGTACACATTGCCGTCTGCCTAGGCGTTATACTGGATGGTGATAATATTTTTTGAAATAGTACCCATGTAGACATCGCCGCCTGCGGCATCGCCCTTGACCTCGCTATTTTCCTTGATGGTCAGCGAGTTGCCCGAAGCCTCTCCCCTTGCCGAGGATCCGCCTGCCGCATTTCCTTCCAGTACACTCGTGCCGGAGAGTACGGCTTCATTTCCATCTGCGCCTTCCTGGGCATAGCCGCCATACGCATCAGATCCTGCCGTGCCCGCGCTGAAGGTCAGCTTGTTCTCATTCGCCGTGCCTGTGTTGGAGTAACCGCCAAACAAGCTGCCTTCCACACGGCCGCCTGCAACGGTCAGCGTATTCTCCAGAGCGTCCGCCGAATCCGTAAAACCGCTGTATACATTGCCCGATACAGTGCCTCCGGTGATTTCCACATAGTTATTGAGAGTCTCTCCGCCATTATTGCTGCCGCCGCCCGTCAGATCGCCGCCTACCGAGCCTCCGCTCATGAAGACCTGATTGCGCTCGACCGTTTCGGACGATATGAAACCGCCCTGATACCCGGCGAAGGCCGACCCTGCGATTTCCGCACTATCCTGAATGTACAGGATATTCCCTGCTGCCGCTCCGATGTTGGTAAAGCCGGCATAGACGGAATTGGTATCGCTGCTTCCTGCCTGGCCCGTTTCCTTGATGACTGCCTGGTTATCCAGTACGTCGCCGTACGCCGTATAAGCGCCGTAGACATTCCCGGACACAGAAGCCGCACTGATCGTTACTTTATTTCCCTGTGCCAGACCGGAATAAGAGCGCCCGCCATAGACCTCCGCCACGCCGGAGCCGCCGCTGATGGCCACTTCGTTATTCGTGACATCAGCACTCCCCGCGCTTGCAAACCCCAGAGACGTCTCCGTATAAGCGCCGTACACCGTATTCTCGTTTACATTTCCTCCGGTCACATTGACTTTATTTCCGGAAATAAGGCTTCCTGCCCGGGTATAGCCGCCCATGATCTCGCCATAAATATCCGCATCATCCTCGATGTTTACGATATTCCCGGAAGCGTTTCCATCAATCGTATAGCCGCCATAGACCGCGTTGCTCTTACCGGTCACGGCCGCGCTGCCTTTGATCGTCACGACGTTGTCATTGGCATTTCCTTCCCCTGTCTCACCGCCGAAAACACTATAGACCGTGCCCCCGCTCATGGTGACCTGATTGGACAAAACATCACCGGTACCGTCGCCAACTCCATTGATCCCGACAGCGACCCCGCCTTCTACAGTGCCTTCGACCGTGCCGCTTTCTATATACATCGTATTATGCACGGCTGCGCCGCCGCCTTCCGACTCAGCCACACCACCGCTCACAATGTCCGACGGTCCTAAAAGACCGTCTTCATCCAGCCGGATCGTCAGCGTATTCCACTCGGCATTCCCCCAGCGCGACCAGCCCCCTGCAGACGCCCCCAACACCTTCGCCGGGCCGGAAAGAGTCAGCGCATTTTGAAGCGCACTCGCCCCTTCCTCTATCGTATAGCCCCCATACGCATTCGCCTGCGTGCCAGAAGAAACTGTCACCGACAGATTCTTCACATCTGCAGCAAAAACAGGCGCCATCGCCCCGCCGAGCAGCAATGCCGCCATAATCGATAACCGTAATAAAGCATCCCGTCTCCCCATGATGATCCCCACCCCTTGAAGACAAATAAACACTTTCTTACTATTCCCTATCTAAAATATAACATGGAAGATGGTCGATTTAAATTATCCGAAAGTATACTTTTAGGCAGATTTTATGGGACTTTACGACAATTTTGAGAGACTTTGTGCAGGATACTTTTGAATCAGGAAATCCGAAAAAACAGTGCTTTCCAATTGCACCTTCACAACCGCAGCCGAGGGCGAGATGGAAAGAAGAAAACCGGGGAAAGTGGCGCGCATGCGCCGAAAACATCATCTCCTCGAGCGCAGCAAGGTCGTCCTGTCTTCACTCTTCCACTTACCCATCTGCCCCCAACCGCCATAAAATTTTCCTTTTATTTCATCGAATAATTTACATCTTTTTATGGCTTATTTCCTTTTGATACAAAGGAATCTCATTTATAATAAAGATAGGACGTAAATTGTAGAATGAAATTGAACACTAAAACTAAATAAAAAGATCCATAGGAT
>ERZ791611.600-NODE-600-length-32599-cov-3.211621_pt1 | contig 32599 bp, 43 predicted proteins | sample MGYA00510275_ERZ791611 | MGnify/ENA primary metagenome ERZ791611 (study PRJEB30046, sample SAMN00791912) | human gut metagenome | study: EMG produced TPA metagenomics assembly of the A metagenome-wide association study of gut microbiota in type 2...
TGATTTATGATTTGCTTGCTGGGATATTAACGAGGTCTTCGAGCGGGATACGGAAGTCCTTGGCTTTGACGGCTGCTTTCATCAGCTCGATGTCCGACACGGTGCCTTTGGTGGCGGTGCGCAGTTCTTTCAGATAGTCGGCTGTACCTATTTTCTCGAAGGCTTGGGTGATACCATCGGCCGACTCGGCAAGCTCGATGCTCTTATCGACAGAGTCCGATAGTGTCCCAAGAAGAGATTTTCCCCAGCCAACAAAGGTCTCAATACCTTTGACGGCAAGTTGCCCCATAAAGAAATTGTTATATTCGTCGGAGCTGGCCAGCTCCTTGAAATTCTTTGCATTCTGCTTCAACTCTGCCATTCGGGCATTAACGGTCTTCAGACGGCTCTCAAGGGCTTCATACTGCTTGGGATTGAGCGACTGGGAAACGTTATCCAGCTCCTTTTGCAATGATTTCGACTGCTTGCGGAGCTGCGACATCGTCATAGCGTTGGTATCCAAGGAGCGTGTCTGTTCCTGAATACGTGAGGTTAAGTCCTTAATCTGCTTACTGGTGTCTTTGTAGGAGGCTGCGAGCTTTTTGTATTGGTCGGTCTCCTTCTTGCCCGATGCTTCGAGCTTTATCATCTGTTGAAGGCGTTGCTTGTTCTCGTTGCGAAGAGAGGCCGACTGGGTTTCCAGCTTGTGAATCTCTTGCTGCGCCTTTGCCGTCTTGACATCGACGGTGTACTGGATCTCATCTTCTGAAAGGTGCTTGTTTGCCATAATGCTTATGGGTTTAATGAACGTTGTAACTGGTCGTGGATGGTCTTTCGCACTTCGTCGGTAAATCCGAAGCGAAGCTGTGGGAATGTCTCGTGATAAAGAACACCCCAAACGACACGATTATAAAGCGCAAGGTTGCGCCGCTTGAACTTGGCGATACGGTCGTTGCGCTGACGGTACGCCATATCCAAAAAACGGAGGTAAGGCAAGATACGGACAAAGACGGTGTAAGACTCGCCCGATATGCTGGTATTGGAGGAATGCTTGGAGAGGGAGGAAAGAAGACGCCCTGACCGAAGCTGATAATTACTGCGCACGACGGACTCCTGCGTGGCATAGATTTTAGAGATACCCTGCTGGAGGGTATCGTGGACGAACTTCTTACGAACGAGACTGTCTGTTACCATATTTGCCTTTTTATAGTGCAAATATAATAACAGACAGCTATAGTATAAAGGACAGTTTGCCCTCTGATAAAGTGGTATTACCTCATTAGGTGGCGATAGAGAGGTATTCCTATTATCGGGGTAAGAATACCGCAAAGCCCAATGTATAGCAATTTGAATGCCCAAGGCTCGCCGTGAGTTACAAATGGCATCAAAATGAGTGTTATCAAAAAGAAAATTGCTTCTAAAAGTACCATGCTAATTTGTTTTATTTCAATGCAAATATAAATTTTTATTAGGAATAACGCAAGTTATTCTTCGAAAATCTCCACCTCTATCGCCCTGAACAATTCGAGGACAACTTGCGGCACCATAGAGTTGCCGAGGGCTTTTATTGATTCCTGTCGCCATCTTGTGAAAGGAATGGTAAGACGAGATATATCAAAGGGTAGCCCATCATTTCCTCTACAAATAGGGGAGACAGTTGGGAAGTCCCTCCACCAATCTTGTGGGCAATCTGCTCCGCCAAGTTGCTCTGCGCCGCGTTCTTCTTGCGATGCGCCTTGAGGTTGTCCATCGTCATCATGGCACGCATCCCGTCGCTCGCACTTGGGGTCAGCAGCCAGTCGCATTTGCGGAACATCTCGGGCAATCCCTTCTGCTTGGAGTTCACGCCCCTCTTCTTGAAGTCCTGGGCGCAGGGTGTCGGCAGGAGTTGAACCGTCCTTGCAAGACCGAGGCTGAAATTCGTTGTCGGGGTTACCTTGCGCAGAGTCCCTGAGGGTGTCTGTACTATTCTGTCGTTCTTGCCGAGGACTGCCCCCATCGTCGCATCTGCGGCACTCGGTGTAGGCAACATCCCATTGATAGCCATCGCCGTCAGCCCTGACCCCATCTGACTGTTGGGGTTGTATGTCGTAGCCCATTTCGTTGCCTCGGAGGCATTCGGGGTCGGCAGTATGCCGTGAAAATTGATGAAGTCCATCAGACCGTTGGGGCGTTGCTCGCCGTTGGCTCTGCTGCCCATCGTCTTCCCTCCCTTCTCCTTCAGTGCCTTGATGCGCTTGCTGTGTTGTATCTCCACCGCTAAGGGCGTGGGGAGCAGACCGAGAGAAAGGAACTTCTGCTTTCCGTTCTCGCATACCTTCAGCCCCTGCGTTACTGGCGTGGGAAGAATGTCGGAGTAGACCACTTGGCTCAGTAGGCTGTTGTACTTCGTACCGTTCTTGTAGCCGTTGCGCTTCGCCCTCGCCCTCATCGACGCTGGGTCTTCGCAGAACTCCCTCGTGCAGGGTGTCAGCAGTAGGTGTGGGAACATCCCTTCTTGCGACGAACCACACTCTGTCTCGCTGGTGGGGCGCACCGACGGCACAAGCCGGAATAACAAACGGCTGGACGGAGTATCCTTCACGCTCAAGGTCTGAGCAGACTGTTTCAACGACGAACTCCTGTTCTTTTTTGTAAATGTCGTCGTTCTCGTCGAAGAGAGAGGTTGTGCTTCCCACCTTAACCTCTTCGCCGGGCTGTACCATCGAGAGGATACCAGCAACGTTCTCACCAATGACGAAAGTGGGCTGTATCTGCCTGATGACTCGTAACATCTCTGGCCAGAGGTAGCGGTCATCGTCCGCTCCAAGTCGCTGCCCTGCTGAGCTGAAAGGCTGGCAAGGGAAGCCTCCCGTGAGAATGTCGATTTGTCCTTGCCACTTTGAGAAGTCTGTTGTCTTGATGTTTTCATAATTGATGGAGTTTGGAAACCAGTAGTTGAGGATTGTGTTACAGAACTCGTTGATCTCGCAGTGAAAAACATTTTGCCACCCGAGCCATAAGGCTGCGAGTTCGGGTGCGCCAATACCGCTGAAGAGCGAGGCGTGTCTGATAATTTTTCTCATTCATTTTACCTGTTTGTTTGTCAATGGCAAATTTATGTACTTCTTTTTTGGTTGTAAAGGACACCTCGTCTCACGACGAAGTGCCCTGACAAACAAACATCCAAATGAATGGATGCTTTGACAAAAAAGAAAATTATCGCTCACGGAACATCCACTTGAACTCTAAGCCGTGTGCCCCGGGACGGTTACAGAACTCGTATCCGGCATCGCGGAGTGCGAAGAACACTTGTTCGGGGCTAACCTTGGCAGAGGGGTCAATGCCACGGATGGCATCGACAACCTCGGTGGTGGAGAAGAAGTGGGTGGCTTCGGCTGGTGCTGAAGCAGGGCGGTAGGTAGTGGAGAGAGCTGCCACATAAATGCTGATGTCGGTAATGGGCTGCTCAGGGGTTTCTTTCTTATTACTCATTGTCTGGAATATTTAGGGTTTGACGATCGTCGGCTTCGCCTGAGGGGTCTACCGAGGTGAGGAATGTGCCGAAGTCCTTACGCAGGGCGCGCAAGGTGTCGAGGAAGGTGAGGGCGGTCTCGGGCTTGATGTTGCCAGCATCGCGCCACTGGTCGATAAGGAAGTCCTCAATGGCCTGAAGACGCTCGGTACGCTCGTAGATATAACCAGGGTCGAGCATTGCCTCAAGGGTTGCAGTGGCTTCCTCGCCCAGATGAATGAGAGTAGTTTTCATTGTGCGCCTCCTTCCTTAGTTATATAATCCATGCTTGAATCTAACGTATCTATCATTAGATCCAGTTCACAACATTTCTCTTCGTATTTAAACATCAAATCACACTGGCGTGAGGTAGCCTCTCCTGAATCGCGTATATCTACGAAATGTGTAAGTCTTTTATGTGCTTTTTTGAGCGAAGACATTATTGCTTTACGGATAGCCTTTAAAATGTCAGGACAACTATTCAATTCGTCAAATGAAATAAATAGGCCAGTTTTTGCCGTAACTCCGTAAACATCAGGCTCTTGTACTATTTTCATGCGTTTCCTCCTTTCTTATCTGTTTTGTTGATACGATAGACGAGCCAGCCTGCGCAGAGTGCGGAGGTGATGGCTGTGAGTGGCTGCTGCTCTACGGCGATGGCAGCGAGAATGAGGCACAAAGATACGGCATTAACACGAAGCACCAAACGACGGGTTACGGGGAACTCGGCGATACGGCTGTAGAACTCGCTCTTCTGGTCGAGCCAAAGGTTAATGGACTTGATTTTGCGCTGTATCGTAGCACGTACGTTGATAGCTGGGCGAGTTTGCGCCTGGGCTTCAAAATTGATTGTCTGTTGCATATTGCACGTGTTTTGACATTGCCTGGATCCGCCAGGTACGGATACAGAAAAAGCGGATGCTCTTCCTGTTCGTCAAAACACGTGTCTCACACCCGAAGGGTAAAATCACAAGGAAGGCATCCGCCAGTATCGAAAGTTGCAGCCTTTGGGGCTACAATATGGGCATAAAAATAAGCCCATCGAAATTTTAATAAGTTCGGGGCTTGATGTTCATCTCGCCCTTCGTTTGTGTATTGCTACACGTGTTTTGACAGTTGCAAAGATAGGTAGAAGTTTTGTAACCGCCAAATAAAAGCGCAATTATTTTTGCGTGGCGAAAGTATTTAATTGTCTTTTATGTCAGGAGCATCTATTTCTCCTCCCAATTCTTTATAGTATTGGTAGGTCTTAAAGATACTATTTAATTCTTCAGAGGATATAGTTCTTGTCGTATACTCTTCAAGATTAGTAACCTTCATTTTAACATTGCTACCTATCTGCAATGAATCTAAAAAATCAACAGCATAAGCAGATGGTATGTCATAATAACTTCCTTTATAAGATTCGTGTGCCATATAAGGCTGGACAATAATTTTTACTATTTTATTATCAATATTAAAGCAAAACATTGTTGTTCCTGACACTTTCTCAACTTCCGAACCTTGGATAACTAATCTGAACCTTTTAGCCTTACCTTCCTCTATTTCAAAGTATGACCACAAATAATCCTTTCGGACAGACTTTGATTTGTTTTTAGGATAAATGATTTCAGGAATTCCGCTTGAAAAAGAATCCCGTTCAATTATATATTCATTCGTAAGAATAGAATGAATGGAATCGAAATGGTGCTTTTGTGCTTGTTTAAATCTATCTTGTTGGCGATTTATACTATTGGTGCAACTACTAAGCAAACATATAACAAAAAGAAGAAATAGTCCCCTCATAAGATTATGTTTAAGTTTTCCTCTCTTTACCCCAACCTGTCTTAATGTCATTGCGCACGGCTAAGACAAATTCTTTATGTGATGACCTTGCTATGAGATGTACAAACTCTTTGTATCCCTCACCATCTATTATAATGGGATAGTCGTTGATGCCTGTTACTTGATGGCTCTTCTTATATCCTTCGAAAAGTTTTGAAAACAGTCTGCTACGATACTCCTGCGATGAAAGGTCTTTGTTTTGTCCCTTTATGTTGCGATTGGGGATGGGATTTGTATCATCGCAAAAATAATATAGAATAAGATCTTGATTTTCTGCAAAGATGTTGGCCAACTCATTTGCTATTTTGTGGAGAACCTTCCTGCCCGTACAATGGTCGCCTTTCTTTCGGTCGATGATGATTTCGCCTATTTGCAGATGATACTCAAGAAGCATTTGCTTGATATCCTCTGAAAGTGGAGATATGTCGGCATCGGTTACGGCGATAATATATTCATCGCCTTCTTTGGTTTGGATATTAAAGGAAATTTCCATTTATAATATAATGCGTAGCGAAAATTCTTCAGGCTTCATATTGCGTAGTTTCTCCACCTGAGTGAGCTTGTTGGCTCTCAGTTCGTCAATAACCCTCCTTACTTCGGGAGTGGCATTGATAACGGTAACGGGAGTTTTCTTATAAGCCATAATTACGATAATACTATAAATGTTTCGGTGCAAATATAGGGATAATTAACGTAAAAAACAAGACTTTACGCAATTATTTTTGCGTGGCGCAACTTTTTTTTTAACGTTACGCAAATAATAAAAAGCCCCCTTGCTTGGTGCAAGAGGGCTAAGATGCGCCACCAGCCCACGTGGCGACTTCGTGTTCAAATCGGCTATATAGTAGCAGCCGGGGCTGGAATATTATCGGCAGCTCGACGAATACGGTCGCTAAGGTCTACGAGCGCACCACGAAGTTGCTGTGCTTCTTCAGGTGTGAAACCTCCCACACCACCGTTGCCGTCAATGCCATACATCTTATGCTGAAACCAAGGCACAGACTTCTCGAAGTAAGTGCGTGAGATTTCACGCCATGACACACTAAGATATATATCACGCATACGGTTCTTCATATCGGTGATTTTGTCTGCTTTCTGTACTGCTATTTCCATAATCTTGTAATTTTAGTTTTATCTTTTAAGTGGTTCTCCCCGTAGGGAGAACCTTTTGTTTTACTCTTTTGGCATATCCGTTAGTCGGTCGAAAATGTCCTGTGCATAAATGAGGAGCTGTGGATAACCGTTTGGATAACTGTCGCAATAATTTCTGATTGCCTGAATGAGGTCTTGTTCTTCGGAGGTAACCTCCATTTTGATTTTTTCTTGTTTCATACCATATATTTATTTGAACAATACAAAGGTACTACTTTTTTGGATAGTAACCAAAATTTTTACTATCTTTTTTGATAGTAAATTATGTTTTTAACATTTGAAGCAAAAAGCCGTAGCAGTTTGAAGGCTGCTACGGCTACAAAGAACGAGCGGTGTGTGGGTTATTCCTCTACGACAAAGCCGTGGGCAATGAGGTCGGCAAGGAAGGCTTCGGGGCTTTCGGTAGAAACAAGGTAGCCCTCAAGTTCCTGAAGGCGATGGGCAAAGCGCACCATATAATCGTTGTCCGTACCCTGACTGTCGAAACGGCTGCCAGTGCGGAGCTGGTGGAGGAAGTCGGCTGGAGAGGTGGCGACCACTCGGTCGCCATCCTTCAGCGTGTAGGTTGTTGTCATGCTGCTAATTTTTTTGTTCTCAATCTGAAGTAAAGTTTTTCGCTTTCGGTAAGGAAAGGTATGTTCTGAAGGGTGGTACCTGTCTGCACCATACCTTGCTTTGCAAAGGTAATCATTTTTGCGAGGAAATGTATCCAAGCCGACATTTTTGTGAAGTTGGTTGAGCCTCCGTGCTGGCGGAACTCCACCGTGCGATGGCGTGCATAGGCTTCGAGGTTTACCTTGTGGTAGCGGTTGTTGCTGAATGCTGCTCGGAGGTCGCTGATGGTGGAAGCTCTGTTGATGGCAGCCTCAGTAATGGCTGTAAGCCCTTTGCAGTAGGTGTTATTGCGACGGCTGCGTGGCATGAAGTGGTCGATAACTCCCTCAAGACGTTTGTAGGTGAGGATAAGGTTCTTCCAAGTCTGAAGGTCGAACTCGGCAGCGTCCATGTGAACGTGAAGTCCGCAGGAGTCGTTTACCTTTACATCGCAAAGGTCGAGTACCCAGCAGACCTTTTCAAGTTCCTCAAGTCCCTGCTCACCGTGGAGAATTGGGCTTACCAGCTCGAAAGTATTGTTGCCGTGAAGGCTTGCGTCTGTTACCAGTTTCCAATGGTCAGCGTGATCGGTGTGGTTGTAGCCCTCTACCTGTACCCTGATGCCAGCAGCAGTAAGCTCGCGTGCAAGGCGTTCACGTGTGCAGTTGTAAGCCTCTATCTCAACACCGAAGTTTCGGTTGAAGGTGTAGTCGAGCTGGGGAAGAACCGTAGCTGTAGCCTGTGCTGCCGTAGTGGTCAATCCCTGCATCATGCGCTTGTAGACATTCTGTACAAAGCCGTAGTTGCCACCAGCTGCAAGGTCGGCTACCTGTCGGCGTGTAAGTCCGAGGGCAAGAAGTTTCTGAATCTTGGAAGTCTTTGTTCCGTTCTCGTTGAGAATGCTTTGAATTTGCTCGTTCATAATCTTTGTTTTTTAATTGTTCCTTGTTTCTAATTGTACTGCTAAGGTAACACTATAAAGAGGAACGTGCAAGTAGTATTGGCTTTATAATCAGAGGTTTAGAAGTAATTATCTAATGATAAAAGATGCTGCAAAAAGGGGCTTACGCATCGCTGCGAAAGCCCCGTCATCCTAAACAATCTATTAACCTAAATAACTAAAAAACCTATGAGAACATTTATTTAACTAACTGGTAATATCGTGCGTAAGTGAGCCGTGTGTGTGGATTACGGCTGATGATGTCCATGCGCACCTGCTTGCAGCCGAAGCGGAAGAAGAGGAAACGCTTGGGTATGCGGTGGACGATGATGTCGAGCGTGTCGGTGGAAGATACCGAGCCACGGAACAGGCTGTCGGACACACAACCGGATAACGACATCCAAGAATCGTGCCAAGAGAAGCATACCAGGCTATCGGGACGATGCAAACTGTCGGTAGATACTGTGGCGGTGGCGGTGGTGTGCCAAACTGGTGCGGTAATGTCGGCTGCGGTGGTAGTGGCAGCGGTGGCAGCCTCGGAGATACGTGAGGGCTTGATGCCTACCTGACGGGCCACCTTTGCCAAGGTGTCTCCGCTTTCCTTGAACTCCGACGGACGGAGGGTGAGGGCAGGAGTAGAGGCATGGCTGTTACCTGTACCTGTTTCGCTGATTTCTACCACGCCGTTGTGGAGCAGAATACTTTGGTTCTGCTTGATGCGGTCGCGGTCGGCTGCCGTGTCGAGATAGAGACAAATGAAGAACACCAGGGCAGCGATGAGTACCAGGAACGCACCGCAAATAGCATAGATAATCGCAATTCTCTTTTCCATAGTCTATTGACACATTTTACGAACAGAGGCTATCAAGGAGAGCATCTGACGAAGATAGTCGGGAGAGGTGGCATACTTGCTGCCACGATTATCGCAGATGCGACGGGCGAATTCCTCGGCATCGTGGCGGTATGGCCACGCATCGGCAAAGCCCGGCTTCTGAAGGAGGCGAGAATGCTCGGCAAGGCAGTCGGCAATGGAGTCGAAGTCCTTAAAGAGGCGGTAGACGGTGTAATACCAACAATTACCAGTCTTGCACTTGCATACGGACACGACACGTTCCGGAACCGTGAAGGTGCGAGAGGGTGTATTGAAATACTCGTGGGTAAGGATGAGAACGGTCTTGCCCGTCCAGTTACTGCCCTTGGTAATGCCAAAGAGATTGTATTTGCCCACACGGGATTTTCCCCAGCCACTCTCAAGGATAGCCTGGGCGGTAACGAACTCGGGGGCGATGTCGGTGGCTTGCTGCGCTGCCACATAGATGTTGCGTGCAAAGGCACGCTGTGCTTCTGTAGCCATAATCAGTCTTTTTTGATGTATTCGCCCTTATCATTGAAGTCCTTTAGACGGCGGACGAATGAGGTTGGAAATATAGGATAGATGGCTTGAATGTTCTCAATGCAAGAGAAACACTCGCGCACCATCATAAACACGCAAAGATAGGTTCCTATCCACTGGGTAGCACCGACAACGCTGCCATTCACCTTGAAATTGGCAAGCACGTTTGAAAGGATGAGCAGAAGAATGTAGATGGCAATCTTCTTGCTGAACTTACCGAAGAATGCCTCGCTGGAGGCATCTTTGTGGAGGAAGTGCTTCCACACGCTGAGAATAGTGTCGATGATGATGGCGACGCCTATCCACTTGGCAAACTCCCAGTCCTGGAAGAGGTATTGGGAAAGGTCGGTTACCACGGTGAGTGGCACAGAGACGATTGATATCATTGGTAATCTTTTCATTATTGTCGGGGCTTTAATTGTGATACAAAATTACGTTACTGCATCCGCTTGGCAAAGGACCGACTGAGGTGGTGGGTGCCGAGCGCATCGGGGCTGATGCAGGAGAGCATAAGCGTCCATCCGACGGAGGAGAGTTCCGTGGCGACAAAGGGAATTATCTCCGCCTTATCGAGTTCGCCACGTGAGAGCCACTCGATATTGCCCTGCTCCGCATCGGCAAGCATCCAGGCGTGAACCCTTGAGAGCAGACGAAGTGTAGCGTCGGAGGCAAGCATATATTCGGCAGCGTCGGCACGGTTGGTCATCTTGTTGGCTACGGTGATAGCGATGCGCTGGGTAATCTGATAGGAGTTGCGCCCGTCGGCAAGCATATTCAGTTCGCCGTAATCAACGAAAAGGAACGAACCTGCCAGTTTATCGATGCGCTGCTTCAGTTCGTCAAACGACTGCCCATAGACATAGTTGGCAATTTCAGGGATGCGCGACATATCGGGAAGATTGTCAAGAGCTTCAGCAAGTTCGTTATACCCCGGGAAGTCGCTCGACCCATTGGTGAGTATGGCACGGATACCCTCCTTGGATGGGTATTGTGCGAAATAGAGGAACTGGTCTTTAATCATAATATCTTATCGATTACGGAAATGGGCAAGCCCACCTCCTCACTGATTTTCAACTTATCCCATCCAAAGCCCTTCATATCGTGGACGGCATCGATGGTCTTCTTGCGCAGCACCTTCAGATAGGTAAGCACGTTCATCTGCTCTATCTGACGAGCATCGCCAAGCCCCTCTTTGGAGAGGTCGTAGAGCGCATCGGAGGCATCGGTAGTGATGGGATGTTTGGGCTTTTTGACGAACTTCGACAAAAGAGAGAATGAAGTCTTACTAAAGAGATAGTTGTTAAACGCCTGAAAATTAAACGATATAGCCGTAAGTATTTCGACTGGTAGTTTGACGAACTCCTTTGCCATTTCGTGGGCAAGCTCGGAATGGTACTCCTTTTCGGGATAGTAGAGAATGGCAGCGAGAAGCGGAAGCGACTCGTCGCCCTGCTCGATGAGTTCCTGTGCCTCGACATACTGAAGGGCTGTGAGCGAGCAGGTGAGCATTCCGTAGCCTGTCTCAATCTTGTAGCCTTGATAACGATGCTCGCCAATTCGGACGGCAGGGATGAGCTGCGCACAGAAGCACAGGTCCACCACATACTGATAGTCGAGCCGGCGCAGTACACGAGCAAGGGGAATATGCAGACGGTAGGGATCGATGCGACGGCATAACTGGTAAGTTTCGTCGTCCACGCCGTCCAGTACGGCGTTGTTGTCGGGATAGTTGATTTGGAACATAAACGTGAGTTGCTCGGAGATAGCCACAAGGTTGGCAATCTGCTCCTCGGAGCGAAACTTATGCTTATCCCAACCCATAACGTCGCACAGCCAGTTAATGCGTACCTCGCCGGCAGAGAGTTTACCAGCGGACATACGAAGCAAGTCGGCCACAAGGTGAATGTACTGGCGGTCGGTCATACCGTCCCAACGGTTAGGGATGCGGTGTATTTCCCCTTTATAGATGAGTTCAATATCCTTTGTCATGGCAGCATAATGATTTTGTCATCAGGGCGGTTATACGCAGAATTAGAGCAGAAGTCCACCGATGCGTCCGTTGCGAGCAAGGTATCGGCATTGGCGATGAGTTCCTCGGCTTCGAGGTCAAGACGGTCGGCGAGGTCGAGGGCTGCATCATGTTCGTCCTTGCCCGAGCGTGAGGCGTGGCTGTCATCAAAGAGGTTGCGGATAGTTGGGGGGAACTCTAAGATGTCAAATCGGCGGAGCGACTTGGCAACGGTCTTCTTGACCAGCGCAAGGGTCAATATCGGCTCTATGCGCTCACGGTTTTCTACCGTGAGGCGGTCGTAGTAGGCAGACAGACGCTCGTCGAGAGTTTCCTTCTGAAGGGGAAGAATGCGGAAGAAAAAGAAGTAAGACAGGTCTATCGGATAGATGGAGTCGAATTCATCCGCTGTTCTGATCTTGCAGACACCGATAATCTTGTAGTATCGGGACTTACGCCATAAGGCAGCAGGAGAACTGGTGTCCCCACTATTGACCTCTACCGACATAAGCTGCTGGATAATGGTATCCATAGCGTTGTAGTAGTTGTCCATATAGGAACGCTTCATTCCCTCAATCTCGTACTTATAGACATCCACGTGGTTCTTACGACGGTTGATACTATCGAATATCAGCTGCGAAGCCATTGTCATATTGGCCACAGCAGAACGCAGGGACTCTGTCAGCGCATCGTCGGGATTAAGAGCGATGGCATTGAACACTTCGGCGGTGATGATGGTTTCCACACGCTTTCGGGCTGTTACGCCTGACGAAAGGAGGTCGTTTAAGTCCATATTCGTCTCGACACCGGGAGCATACTTGCTGAAGGTGCCGAAGTCCTTAAAAATATCTACTAAAACATTCTTCATGACTGTTGCTGATTAAGTCTGTCCTTGGGTGCTACATCTTCCTGTCGCTGCGGAACCTCACGATAGAAGCCTATGCGATAGCCCTGCTGCCAAAGGTCGGGGAAATTGAGGCGGAGCGCATAATTGAAAGGCTCGCAGCAAATCTCGTCCTCTGGTGTAAGCGACATTATATATATAAGGTAGTTATAGTAAGAGTCGGAACCCGACTTGCTGATAACCCCGTCTTTGTCCACTGCCGTTATGGAGGCATCGAGTCCGACACTCGACAGTAAGGCTTGCTCGGTACGTTTGTCGTAGGCAATCAATGCCTCGATATATTCCTTATACTTGAGGTCAATAGTCTCTATCTTCCATTGCTGCTCATTGCCTGAGCTATCCATAAACGAGATAGAGGAATAAGCCTTCCCCTGATTGTCTGAACCGCTCAAGTAGTCGCCTATCTTTCGCAGCTCCAATCGCATATACTCCACAAGCAACGACTCCCTATATTCCGTGCCGATACCAATACCGTTGTATTTTACCAACTCCTGCTTCTTCGATTTACGGATTTTGTTCTCCTCGCACAACTTCATCAGTTGGTTGCGCTTGCTCGATACCCACGCATTGGGGATAATGATGTGTATCTTGGCTGCGAGCGAGTTACGCAGGAAGGAGTTAATATAAGTTGCGGTCTTGTTGCTACCCTGGATATAGGGGCGTGCGCCTTGGTGGGTTTCGTTCACGCCGTAGAACTCATCGACCGATTTCTCCCGATGGTGGGAAATGGCAGCGTACTGGTAGTTGTCTACTTCTGACAAATTAAACTTAGGATATATCTTGTAGCTACTTGCACCATAGGTCCACCTGCCCACCGCTATATGGCGGAAGTCGCTGTAACTCATCATCTCGTAGGCTACATCCTGCCGTGTAGTGGCAAGACGGCAGTGTTTGTTCTCCACCGCTTCCAGCCCAGCCACTGGCTGCATCCCCAATCGCTTACCACGGGTGAAACGCCACTTCACGAAGAAGTCGCCAAAGTAGTAGAAGTTCTTGATGCAGGTTTTGGCAAACGCCTGTGCCGAGGTCTCCATCCCACGCTCACACCACGTATTGAGCCACTCGTCCCACTGGGGCAGCGCAAGGTACTCACGCTTCATCTTGCCACCCTCTATCGTCTGCATATAGGCACATGGACCATGACCGTAGAGCATCTTAATCTCCTTGCTGTATAAGCGTGGCAGCAGACGGTTCTCCTTGATCTCCGCCGTTACTTCGTCGCAGAGTGCGTTGTTCACGCCACGCATACATACTTGATACCCATTGACACTGAGCCACTGGTGTTCGTGCATGACTAACTGTCTGCCCTGCGGTACGAGCAGACCAGGTGTTCCAAACACCTGCTTGCCCTCGCCTATCTGAAAGGATAGTACGTTGCCGTCCATGATATATGTACCGGCATTGCCGTATAGTTCTATACTGTCTGTCATAACCAATTTATCTTGTGTAATTTATATCCATCCTGTGGGAAGCCCATATATCTGATGAGTATGCGGTAGCACATCTTAGGTTCTCCATGCCCGTCCTCAAACAGAAAGTAGTTCTCCGAGTCCACTGCGAACCTATCCTGTGGTAGTTGGGTGCGGTACTTGCAATGTGGTTTCACTATGAGCTTATCCCCAGCCACGCCCTGCGACCTCGAATAGGGGAAGAAGCACAGCGTGAAGTCGCCCCCGGGGAGCTTGCTAATCTCCCTTGCCCACTGCATCGCATTGATGCCGTCCATTTCGATTGCCTTCTTCATCACTTGCGAAATTACGCAAATCCCCTATGGGGGCAAAGGACGGCAGATGGGGGCTCGCGTCATATTTCCGTGCTTTTGAGAGGTTGCACCTCAATATCCAAAATCAGCGGTGCGTGCTAATAAACGCCGTTTGTTTATTTTCGTTTTTGATTTTCAGAACGCAAACCGTTGATTTTCAACAAAGTAACTTTTTGACCTATGTAAATAGCCCTCGTTATTGCCTGTTTTTGCCAACTTTTTATGTTGCTTTTGCTACATTATTGGGGCTTAAATGGCTATGTTTTCGGGTAAATCATCGGGATAACTGCTTAATTCCTTCTTGATAAGGTCGGAATAAAGACCATAAAGCAGGTAAATCATTGCACTTGGGAGCTGCGTCGTTAGCCCTGGTCGCCGTTTCAGTTCCTCCTTTCTCTCCGAGGCTTTGTCAAGCTCTATTTTGCCGTTGGTTTTCTTGAGCGGGCTGATAAGAATGGCACTGCACAGGTTAGGGCACTCGTTCTCATCGATGCGCACCTTTGGGAGCAAGGCAAGTTTCTCGCCAAAGAGCAACTGGCACAGGCGGAACTGCTGCCAGTGGTAGATGGTGGGCGCACCGTCGTTGTAAAGGATAACCGAGAAGCCGTAACTCTCCAATGCTGCCTTCATCGTGAGCGAGTCGGTGGTTATCTGCTCCAGTTCCTCACGTGTCTTGTTGCCGGCACGGTCGGGGTAGAGGTGGATAACCTTGTCCACGGCATCCGTGCCGAAGAACGAGTACACCTGCTGCGCAAGTTGCTGCTGGTCGTCGGGAATGTACGCCCAAAACTCCTTGATGATGTCAAAACGGTTACCATAGTCTTTCTTCTGTCCCACGATGAGCGACTGGAAGTTGCCCGGGTCGTAGCCCATATAGAGCGGTTCTCGCTTATCGTAGTGGCGCAGGTAGCGTGCCGTGAGCAGGAACTGGTCTTTGAGGTCGAATTTCAGTATCTGGTCGTAGATATAGCTGTCCTTGAACTGATGTCGCTCGTGGTCGTAGGTAGTGAAGAACTTATTGGTTACTTCCTTGTGTCGAATGGCGCAGATAGCCGTGAGGAACTCGTCCATATCGAGCGTGTCGAGCTGGGTTTTAAAGAACTTGGGACCGAGAATGTCCTTATTGCAGAACGAAGAGGCACGGATATAGTAGATGGCGTTACGGCGCATATCGGCAAGGCGAGGCTTCCAGCGTGCCACAAAGGCATTGAGCCGCTCGCTCTCCAAGCGTATCTTCTCCATAACGACGGGGTTCTTGGTGTTTCGCAGCTCTTGCTGAAGGGTGAACTGCTTGTATAGCGACTGGTTGATGGAAAGCGACACCGAGGCTATCTCCTCGATGAGCTGGCGGTCCATCTTGTTCTCGTATTCCTCAAACCAATCGTCCTCACCCAAATCGACACGGGCCGTATCACTCACACCGGTAACACCTTCGTAATATGCCGACCGTCTGATCTCTGCCGAGCCACCACGGAGCGATGGGAACAGGCGCGACTTCAGCTTCTCGCCGCTGTTGTGCTTCATCTCCTCCACGAAGGCGTGTACGGCGTTACGACCTGCCACACTCTCGGGCTGGTCGGAAGACACGAGCTGCAAGTGTGCTCCGTTGCGGAAGATAACGGAGTGTTTGGCGTAGGCTATGGGGTAACGGGGACGGCGGAAGTGGGAGGGCAGCTTTGACTCGCCCACCACATAGTCGATGCCATACTCCAGCATTGCCCTCTGCTTACCGTTTACCATGACGGGACGAGAGAACGATGCCTGAATGTTAGGCCATACGTTGGTCATCAGGGCAACGTAGGTCTTGTGTACCAGGAACGACAGCTCGCCCGGCATATCGTTCGCCACACGGATGAGCCGTGGCACAATCACACCCTCGGTCTTACCCGTGGCACGCGCCCACTCGGCATAGAGCATATTGGGGTCGATGATGTTCGCCAATAGCTGCACGTGGTTCATATAATAATGCTCGAAGTCGAGCGTAGGGTTCTCGGTTGGTTGCATATCAGTCATTGGGCAGTTCCTCCACTATTTCGGCATCCTGAATATCGGCATCACGCAGCAGACGCTTCTTCTCCTTGTTCTCGATGGGCAGGGAGTCGATGAGTGTAACATAAAATCCTTGGTTGTGCTTGGCTGCAATCTCCTTGAGGTTCTTCTTCGAGAAGCCAAGTTCCTCGGGGGTTAGTTCAGGAGAAATTAAGAAGAGAACTCCTAAATCCCTGTCTGCTTCGGCAATCTCTGAAGACCTACGACGGCACTCAAGAGCTGCATCATAACAAGATTTCATACCCTTATAGTCGCTATTGAGAGCACAGAGTTTGGCAAGATCCTCATATTTATTGGCAAAGTTGCTTTCCCAAACTTTAATGGGGACATTACAATCCACCTGAAAGTAGTTGATAGCCTGATAGATTCTCGCCATACAGGTGCGTTCCTCTATCTTTAGTCGTTGCTCTGCATTGATACGGAGCTTCAGTTTTTTGGCAGCTCTTGTAATGTTACGCTCATGCTCGAATATCTCCGCAGACCATTGTAGTTGCTGTAAGAACAACTTTATTTCCTGTGGAATACCCTCGCAGTCCCCATTCGTCAAGAATGCGGATATAAGGTCAGGGTGTATGGAGTCTAACTTCTCAATTTCACTTTTCATATTCCAAAGAGTTTCATACGCAGGTCTTTTTCGGCACGCTCATTCTTACGTTCCTCAAGTAAGGTAATGGAGTCGTTGTCTCCTTTCTCCGCTTTCTTGGCAAGCTCTGCGTCAATGTTATATTCGCCAAGCGCAAGCCCTTGTTGGTATGCCTCACAATACACATCACCGGGCATAGCTATACGATACAGCAAGGCTATACGTTTGGTTTTTCTCAGACCGAGTAGCTGGCAGATACGTTCAGGGGTATAGTTCAATGCTCCGAACGTTCTGACTTGATTGATATACTCATCTGAGAGAATTTCATTCTGTGCTAATTCCGACATTGAATTATCTTTTTAGTGTCATCCTCTGATAATACATTGCCATCCCTCTCCAACAGAACTGGCTGTTGGGGAAACATTGCCATGTATCTTCGTACAGTAGCAGACACGTATTTAGGGTCTATTTCCATTCCATAGCCGATGCGGTCGGTCTGTTGGCACGCCATAATTGTAGAACCCGACCCTGAGAACACATCAACAACAATATCGCCATTCTTGGTACTGTTGGTAATTGGGTATGCCATCAGCGCAATAGGCTTCATTGTTGGATGAATTCGGTTGGCTTTTGGCTTATCAAAATTCCAAATGGTTGTCTGCTTTCTGTCAGAGTTCCAAAAATGTGCAGCCCCAGGCTTCCAACCGTATAGGCATGGTTCGTGCTGCCATTGGTAGTCCTGACGTCCCATTACAAGGGAGTCCTTGACCCAAATGCAGCATTGTGCTATCTTGAATCCAGCTTCCCGAATGGCTCTGCGGAAGTTCTCTCCTTCAGAGTCTGCGTGGAAAACATAGAAGGAACCTCCAGCTTTAACAATGGAAAACATCACGTTGAATACAGACTGCAAGAAGCGGAGAAACAAATCATTCTCCATAGAGTCGTTCTGAATGGTTAGTTTATTGTCTCCTCCACCTTCATAATTGACATTATAAGGAGGGTCTGTGAGAATCATATCGGCAACTCGACCATTCATAAGTGTAGCAATATCCTTCTTCGAGCGACAATCCCCACACATCAACCTGTTGTTACCGAGTCTGAATACATCGCCTGGGCGAGCAAAGACATCACTATCCTCTTGTGGAAGGGTATCAACGGCATCTTCTTGTATCTCTGCTGTATCATTCTCTGTGGCAAACAACTTATCTGTTCCGACAGAGAAATCGTTTTGCTTAACTTCATAGCCAAGATTGAATTTGGCAAGATCATCGCCGCTAATATTATATTTTGTGAATAAAAGGGTATCGGGATTTTTCTGCGCAAACTCTGAGTTATATGCAGCAATTTCCTCTACAGCTTCTTTCTTGTTAGAAGCCTGTATTTCCTCATAGGGAATCTCGGGAATCTTGAATCCATAGGAGCGAAGCCCGAGAAGAGCCTTCCTTCTTTGGTGTGCATCGATAATCCACAGCTTACCGTCAGGATCTTTCCACACTTTGAATGAATACTTGAAGCCACGAGTGATAATGAGCATCTGCAACTTCGATAATTTGTCTGTATCAGGCTTTTTGAAATCTTCCTGAAGTTCGATAAAAGAGTCCAGCGGGGCAGTAGGAAGACCACCCAAATTAAAAACTTTTATACTATTTTCCATTGTCATTATTTATTTTGTTGTTCAAGAACCATTTTGAAAAGTCGCTCCCTTTCCTGGTGCCTTTCGAGGTTCTTTCGGTCGGCAGTGCGTTTATCCTTTCGATCGCTACGCTTGAGATAGGAGCGATAACGCTTGATGTTGTCGAGCACATTCTTATGCTGACGGAGGAACTCGGCAGGGTCTTGGCGTAGCAACTTGATGAGCTGGGCAATTTCGGAGCGTCCGAAGAGTATAGGGTGCTTACAGAGAAACTTGCCCGTATCGTTGAATAATTGCAGCTCGGCAAAGGCCTGATTGTTTCTGATCCTTAGCTCTGCCATATCAGCTACGGCTTGGGCTGTGGGATTTTTATCAAGCACTTCGTCGAGCTGCTTCATCTGTCGCCAAGTGTTGATGCGGTCATTGTAGATAACGGTTGCCATCTGCACGTCGGCATCGAGAAGATTAGTCCAGTCTACTTTTGGGTACTCTTCTTCTTTGGTGAGGTACTTTTTTTTTCAGTTTCGGGCTGCTCGCCTTCTTCTGCTGCCTCTGTGGTTGCTTCCTCTTTGGGTTGTTCCACTTCCTCGGCTTCAGGTGCAGGAGTTTCTTCAGGAACTGTTACCTGCTCTGCTTCCTTGGTCGTTTCTGTGGGAGTCTCCTCTTTGGGTTGTTCCACTTCCTCGGCTTTAGGTGCAGGAGTTTCGTCGGTAGGCTTCTCATCAGCAGGATTATCGTCATCCTTTGGGGTTTCGTCCTCTTGTTTCTCGCCTTCGACAACTGGCGTCTCATTCTTCTTCTCATCTTCAGGATTCTTTTCGCCATCAGGGTTAGGGTTCTCATTGCCATCAGGGATATTGTCTGTTTCTTCCTCGGCTTCCTGTGCTGCAAGGAATTCACGGCGATTGCGAACAATCTCGTCGTGCGTAACAACATCGAGCAAATCGAACAGAATATCCTCGGCGTTCTTGCTTGGGGCAAGACCGTAGCGAATGAGATTGCTGTTGCCTGGAGACTTCTCTCTCAAGAGATCAAGGTCGGCCTCGGCAGCCGAGGGGCTTGACAGCTGGCGAAAATGATTGAGTTTCTCTTTTACACTATACATAATTAAAGGAATTAAAGGAGTTAGAGGAGTTAAAGCAATTAGCCCCCCTCTAACTCCTGAAGATTATACTTCGGTACGAGATACTTCGATTAAGGTCGTGGTATCAAGGATGCGGAGTGTGAGGGTTGCACCTTCCTTCGCCGTCCATGTGGCACCGTTCTCCAGCACGAAGGTCGTACCGTCGGTAACGGTGGCTGGCTTATCGGTTCCTGCACCAATGAGGGTGATGTAGCGACCCTTATCGGCGGCAGTAAGACCAGAGACGGTGGCAATGGCTGCTGCCGAGCCTGTGCCGTTAGCTATCTTATAGGTGTTGGAAGATGCCGTGATGGCAATCTCGGTAGCACCTGCCGACACCTCCGTCGATGCGTTCATAGCAGGGTTGCCTGTGTAAATCAGCGGTAAGTCTACCGATGAACGCTTGAAGGTAAAGGTGGTGTAACGGCCGTCCTTATCGTCCTTGGTCTCTGTGTTAGAGAGGATGATAGGGCGTTCCAGCTCGCCGATGATATACCATTCCTTCGACTTGATGTGCTTGAAGAAGATGATAAACTTGCCACCACCATACTCCTCGATGAAGTTGTAGAGCGGAACTCGTGCGCCACCCATGATGATAACAAACTGGTTCTCGCCCGTGGTGGTGATGTCGCCCTTCTCGGTTGTTCCTGTGAATGTAGGAATGTCGTGAGCCTCGAAGTAGTGCGGTATCTCTCCCTTCTTCAAAGGAATTGGTGCAACTTCACGCTGTGCGTTGGGCTGTGGGAACTCCTTGGTGCGGTCGATCTGGTCGAGGGCAACAAGATAGACGATGTAAGAGATGTCGCTACCGTGGGTATCACGGTCGGACACATCGTCGATATGCCCGAGCATGGCCATAGACGCAAGAGAGAGTCCAGAACCTGCTGCTGCACCAAATGAATGGTCAATCAATGCACCCAGCAACAAAACCACTCCAAAGACTGCAAACGTAACCATGAACATATTGCGAGCCTGACGGTTGGCGTAATTAAATCCCTTCAGAGGATTGTACGCACGGTGGCGTTTTTGAATTTTATTTCTAATCATTGTTCTTTTTGTTTTGCAGGGAGCTGCCCTAAAGCAAGCTCCCTACGTTCAACTATCATTTAACTAACAACTAAAAAATGGCCGAGGTTTATCGTCCGCCCGGAACATTAGGCTGCAACTCCTTGTTGATGGTGCGCTTGCCACCTACGCAACGCTCCAGCTCACGGAAGTTGCCATCGTTGCCGATGATAACCATAATGTAGTCGCCTACCTTCGAAGCCGTGAAGGCATCCGAGATATTGGCAAACTTACCAGACTTAGCAATTTTTGGAAGATGCTCCTTCACGCCAGCCTCGATGCAGTAGGCCACACCATTCTTGGCATTGACGATGTCGGTAATGGTGTCGGCGGTGGTGGTTGCACCTGTAACCTGCCAAAAACCATCATTGCCGTCCACCTTATCCTTGATGGTTGCAGCGAAGAGGTTGATGAAAATCTGCTGCCATTCGTAGGCGTTCTTATCCATAGCATCACGGCTATCGAAGCGACGACCTGTGAATGAAGCCGAACAGCCTTCCTTCCAAGTACTCCAAGCACGCACCTGCTCCATCTGCTCCTGCATCTTCATGGCGAGCATCTCTCCAGGAATGTACTCCAAGAACTGGAGGTTACCGGGCTGATGCAACATCATGAATGGGAGTTGGCCGAGGTAAGGCAACCAAATGATATGCGTGGTGGTGTCAGGCACTACGTTGAGCGCACCCATCGGACCCGTGAAGTCGGTATCCTTACCATAGGTAGTGCGGACATTCTTAATCCACCAGCCCTGATGGTTCTTGTTGAGGTAGATAACGTGCTGGTCGATATCCATATCCTCGGTAACGGTGCTGCGGACATCGGCAAGGAACTCCTGAACGGCAGCCAACATCGTTGCCTGTGTGTAGCTGCGGTAGTCCTCGTCCACGTGTGGCTTGATGTCGTACTGATGCACGTAGCGCAACAAGGTATAGAGGATACCTGTACCAGCGTTGAGATAAGAACCAGCCACACCAGCCTCTGGCTTCACGTAGATACCACGCATACGGCGTTTGTTCTGCTCCACCTGCGCAGTGGTGAGGGTGTTGAGCAACTGATACTCAATCATTGTCCACTTGATAGGGTCGGAGCCTTCCTTATTGAGATAGCCGATGTACTTGCGTTCCAATTCCTTCATTGGTCCCCATTCCATCTTGATCATGGCATCATCAACGTAGCCCATGTGGTTCTCGATCTTCATGCCGCCCTTGAATACTTCACCGGTCTGATAAGCCTGTGAAACCTCGTCAAAGAAGGCGTTGAAGACAAGACCTCTATCCTGATAGCCGTAGGCCACTGGGAAGTACTGGGTCATATCACGGAGCTGGAGCACACGAGCGATGAGTGCGTCCTGACGAAGAACTATGAACTGGTCGCCGACACCAGCCTTATCCACACCCTCATAGTTGGTGGCATACTTACCAGCAGCCAATGCAGGAGCGTCGAGCAACTTATTCTCCTGAAGATACTGATAACGAGCCTTGAGCGACTTGGCAAAGCCGTAGGCAGCCTTGTAGAAGGCAACACCGTCTACCTGTTCGTCTACTTCAGGCAAGGCTGCGGCAGCACGAGGATTGGCGGCAATCTTATTCCAGCGATCCTGCATCGAGAACATTGGGTGTTCCACACCGAAGAGATACTTTGGCGTGTTGCCAAAACCATTGATACTAACAGGAGAAACCGTAATGGTCTGTGCAGGTTTGTCCTCTTCAGGTTTCTTCGCAAGAGCTCTGAAATCGGAACGCATACCATTGAGCGACTCAAGGATACCTTCAAGAGTGGCATTGTTTTGTGGCTGCTCACCTTCAGGAGCCTCGCCTTCATTAGACGCAGGATCCACTCCCTTGATAACAGACTGAATGGTGTTGAGCATCTGCTGGAACTCGGCAGCCTGCTTTGCGGTCTGCTTGGCTGCCTGTTCCGCAGCAAGGTCATCATTCAGAGTGGTCTGATACTTCTTCTGGTATTCAGCCACAATAGAATTGAACTCCTCTTGAGAAAGAGTCTTGTCCTCGAACTTCTTGCCGAGCTGCAAGAGGTCAAGAACGCTTTTCAACTTTTCTTTGAAATTCATAATAAACTAAAAACTAAAGAATTAAATATTGTATATGGCAGTCTTCAATTTGTTGGCGTTGGAATACTCGCTTCCCATTGTCATTGCTTCGGCCACGGCTTCAACCATAGTTTTGCTACCATCGGCAAGCCCTATCTCCACGGCCTGTGGTGTGTAGAAAGTCTCGCCACGAAGCACAGGGGCATCGTCGGGCAGCTCTGCCAGCAACTTACGCTGTCCCCTTACCTCTGCGAGGAACTGGGCATTGAGAGGGTTGAGAATATTCTGAACGAAGGCTTCATCCTTTCCGTGACGGAGGTCATCGAAGGTCTTATTCTTGAGGTCGGAGTTGGTAGCCTTGGCTTCTACTTTCTTGATACCGAGTTTGGCAAAGTACTCCTCGAAGTCATAGAAGCTACACATCGTGCCTATGCAACCTGCGTAATCGTTCTCCGTCAGCGCATAGATACGGTTACCATGACAACCAATGTAGTATCCTGCCGAACAGCACATCTTCTCATAGAAGGTAAGGATTGGCTTTTGACAGTTGCGGAGCGTTTCGCTCAGGCGGTCAAGATACCACGCCTCGCCACCAGGCGAGTTGATGTGGAGGAAGTGACAAGAAATCTGCGGGTTGGCTTCAGCTGCGATGAGGTCGGCTTCGAGTTGCTTGGAAGAAAACCACCAATAACTCTCTGCCATCACTGTGCCGAACACACGGTGGTAGGCAATAGAGTTATCGGGGAGCTGCTCATCGTCGAACTCATCGGTAAGCGTTACAGCAGACCCCTCTTCCTGTGCAAGCACCTTGATGAGTTCCTGAAGGGCAGTATGGGTTTCAAACTGATACCAAGTGTGGTTTTTCAAATAGGTCTCTATCTCGGCTTTAGAAAAGCCAAGTGCAGACTTCGGGTCTGCCTTATCGTCAATTTTCCCATGCAGAGGAAAAACGGAGAGCATGGCTTGACGGAAGCCATCTACCGTTATCCATAGTGGCTTACCTGATACAAGTAGGTTCTGTAATTCGTTCATCAACTTATTTTTGATGCGAATTTACCATATAATAAGGTGTAGGCAAAAGACCTACAAAAGAGGGTCTGTAAGCATTTTGCACTTTATAACGAGGTTGGCAGAGGTGAGATTAGAGGAAATCTGAACTCGTGCAGGAATATCGGAAGTGCCTATAAGATGAGTTTTCCTATCTGATGTCTTGATTGTAACAATGGCACTTCGTTCAACAGAGAATACCCTGCGAACCTCCTCGTCGGGGAGGTCTATCACTAAGGTCTTATCACAGTTCCAATAATTACCGGCATCATTGTCAGTAAGTTGTGGTATATAGGAGAAAGTGTCTGCGACAAAATCATACACATTTTTCTTTCCGTGTTTATCCGGATTAACAAGACGCACTTGAACGGCATTTAAGAACTCTAACATAGTCTGCGATATTTGAATGACAAAAACAATAGTTCGGTCTGTATTAAAAAACTTTAATTGGATGCAACTTTTTGGTACTTGCGCACCTTCTTAGGTCTGAGGCGGTTTCGGAAACGATAATAATTCTTCAAGAGCGCATCTGAGGAGATAGACTTCAGCTGATAGGTGTGAATGAAATCGTAGATGACATCAAGGTTCCTACGCTGCCTACCGAACTCCTCGTTCTCCAACAGAACACGGTGCAGTTCAAAATTGAACATTCGTCGTATCTGCGTCTCTATCTCCTTAGCTGCGGCCACGGAGAGGTAGTTGTAATAAGCAGGGTCTTTCCAAGGGCTGCATACTGTTCCTGCCTTTCGGAGTGGTAGATGAATGCGGAGGTTGCCGTCTACGACATTGGGCTGGTTGGTGCGCTGCTTGGTCATATGCTCCCAAACGCAGAAGTATAAGTCTGTGCTACATGGTATCTTGATACCACCAGTGGTCGCATCCTTCCCATATTTTGCAGAGATGTATTCTGCGAGGTACTGTTCTATCCGAATAGACACCACACGTTTTTGAACCCATTTTTTTCTCTCCATACTCGTTTTTAGTTTTTTCTCTTCCTATCGTCCTACAATCCTACAAATTAAAAATTAATAATGCAAAGATACTGATAATCAGTGTAATAATAAAATTTTATCACTCTTTTGTTTGTTTATATCACTCAAAAATATCATCCTACAAACCTACAAAAAGGCATATTTTGTAGGAAGGGAAAACCGTAATCGAGAAAAGCACTAAAAAACCTATTTCCTACAACGTCCTACAGACCTACAAACTTTATCAATTCAACCTACATACTAATAATAATACATAACTATTTGATTTATAAAGACATATGTAAGATTATGGGTTTGAAAATAATTTGATTTGTAGGATTGTAGGATTGTAGGACGGTATTTTTCTGAAAATTATTTTTCAAAACTCGTGTTTTCCTTGTTTTCTTGAAATTTTAGGGGGTACGGGGGAATTTGCGCCGATTTCGTGAGGTGTAGAAATGAAATGAGCCGTACCTATTCATCCGAACTGGCACGGCTCAATTGAGGAAAATTATAGCCTATTTTGGGCTGGAAATAATATGGTTTTTCTTTGGTAATATCGGCTTTTTTTAGTACCTTTACATAGTTAAATTGGGGGATTATATACTTGTTTTAGTATATTTTGTCAACCTCGTTTTTATATGTTAGAATTGTCTATTATCACCGTCTGAAGGAGGAAAAGGGAGGTCTTGTGTGGTTGTTGTATGTGTATTTGTCCGCACATTCTCTTCTTTCTTTACTTCGGGTTCAGGTTCGGGCGCAAATGTACGCCTGAAATCAATATTATATAATTCTCTGAACTTGTCATAGTCAATGATGATGGCACTTGTAGATGTACTCTTCGGCTTCATCACCTTAACCATTGTCTCCTGATCATCAGCCCTTGCTATCTCAATGCTCTCCTCCCATGTGAATCTACGTGAGGGGACAGTGCCGATGTATGAGGGGTGGCTGCGTAGGTTCTGCTCGATGGTAGACAGCGTGCTGCCCTCACTATTATATCCGCTGCGGTCGAAGATGCTGAATACCGAACTGAGACGGATGAACATGATGTTCGTGTCAGGCTCGAACGTGAATGTATGCTGGTCGCCTCGGGAATCCTTGCCAGTAACCTTCTTTGGCTGCTCGATGAGGAACTCACGACCCTCGATGACCTGCTTCGTGTCAATCATATTGTTGACAGCCGTGAAGAACATTGCCAATTTATCTGTGCTACGGATGAGAGAGAGCTGGAATCTGATTTTTTCTTGCGTAATCTTGAAGAACTCTGCGTATGTAAACGGAAGCTGAAGGCTGGAATATTGCTCTATCAACTTTACCGTGCCGAGAAATAGCGAAGCAGTCTTCATCAATCGGTCCATTTCTCCAGAGTTGATAATATCTTGCTTCAACTCATTGTATGCCTCCTGTTTGAGGTGGCGAAAGTGGTCCATAAACATTGGGCGAAGCTCCAATATCTGAAGCAGCACGTTTGAAAGTCCCACCTTGTTTGGGTCTTCTATCGTTTTCAATTCCTCAAAGATACGAACCTCCTCCGGTGTTCTGTTGCGAGGCTTGGGTACTTCGCATACGATAACACGGCTCATTAAGGCATTGTCATCACGCTGTGGGGTCTCCTGTCCGCAGATAACAACGGGAGCAAAGACTTTGTCGTTTTCTATTTCCCTTCCTGATGTACCCTTACGCTTCTGCTTTCCATCACCGTCATATACGATACCTTTCAATGCCTGGAACTTATTATCGCTGATGTCCTTGTTATTGTATTCGTCAAGCACTACCGGGACATCCTTAAACATACCCATAATGGTGGCCATGGCAGCGTCGGTACCTGTATTCAGGTTGAAGATGGGAATATTGGGGGAAATGAAGAGAGACCGAATGGATATGGCAATCTGTGTCTTACCTGAAGACATCGGACCCATAAAGAACGGGGCTGTGAACAATCGGTCGATGCAGTGGATGTTGCTTCGAAAGGCGCACATGATGGCGAAGATAAGTGCCCACTTTCCATTATCGTTGATTTTATAGACATGGTCCATCAACGATGCCCACTTCTCGAAGGTTACCCTTTTCTCCGCAGGAACTTCCTTATATACCAGTTGGCTGATAAGCTCGTACTTATCCGATTGCTTTCCACTGCCGGCATATATCGTTGAGAATGCCGGCAGATAGTAGTTGTTCTTGTTGTGTGTGACAACTCCCAGTTCATTGACTGGCTCAAACTGCCATTTCCCCTCTACGTTGTGGAATATACCGTTGGCGAATGCGAAGAATTGTTCGTCTGCCTTACGGCTCATACCCTCGCTCTGCTGATTGCCGTATATCTTGACCTCTGAACACATCACGAAATGTCGGCTCATATAGGTCTTGATGGCTTTCCATTGCCATTCCTCGCCATTGAAGTTCACGGCTTCGTAATTGATAAGCACTTCCTCTATCGATGACATCTTCAGCATTGCCTTGGAAGGTATCTCTATGTAAATGGGGGTGTCATAAAAGCGGCGGTTGATACGAAGCACACGCTTGTTTTGCTCGAAGTCATCAGAGAAGATGTGAAGCAGCGGAGTCATAAAGAAGTCGGCTACCTGTGTCATGCCGTTGCCGTTCTTGTTCCGAAACATATAGCAAACAGGCTCGCTCTTCTTGTTCAGACGAGGGTAGTAGCCACATTCTTTCCACATCTTTCGGTAGTCCTCGTTCTCCATCACATAATCAGGAGGCTCGTTTACATCGAACTCCTCATCGTCAAGGTTATCCGCTTGCATACTCACCTTCATCGCAGCCTTACGCTTGGAAACGAAAGGCTTTCTCAGTTCGTCAAACTGTCCCTTGGTGAGTTTAAGGTTTGAACAGTAGTGATTGCGGTTTACCGTGATTACCGTATCCTCGGCATAAGATGTGAGTTCAATACACCGAGAGACGAGGGGGACTTTATCTCCTTGGAAAGTTTCTAAGAACCTGCCATGCAGCCCGATGTAATAATCAACGAACGCCCCCGTGGAGTCGTTGTAGGTCATCTGAATATTGATGCCTGAACGAAACATCTCGGCAAGCGTGCTTAAATAGTCGCTCTCCTCGCCGTCTGCGTTAATGCTACAGCCAGTCTCTGACGATGCGAAATAGCAATAGACACGGCGTAGCTCCTGAATATCGTTGCTGGATGGGCGACCAGCTACATAGACGATAGGTTCTTCACCATAACCGTCAAGAAATTCCTGCATAACCGAGGTAAGAATACCAGGGCGGTCGCTTTCAATGTTCTCCTTGAGCGCATCAATACCGAAGATACCCGACTGTGTCTTTGTTTGGGGCAATGCTTCCTTTACCTTGGCACGTAGCCCTCTGACCTTATCGTCAATGATGCCGATCTTGCTCTTGAAATCTACCGCTATGGACTTGATATACTCTAATCTCAGAGCTGCGTCCTGAACGCAAGCAACAAGCGAACATATCGTATTAAGGCAGTCGGCAATAACTGTCTCGTCCTTGCAGCCGTGAGGTATCATCATTCTTTTGAGAGCCTTTGGGAAAGGTTCCGTCAGTTCCTTGAGCTTATCTTGTGTCGCCTCTCCATTGGCTGTGGCAAATTCGTCGGGGTCGGTTCCTTTCGGGAGACGAATACATTTGACCTTTGCCCCGGCCTTCAATAGCAGCTCACAATTCTTCAGCGAAGCCTTGACACCTGCTGCATCTGCGTCATAGACCATGACGATAGAGTCCGTGAAGCGAAGAAGTAGCTTTATCTGGTCATCTGTAAATGCAGTTCCACTTCCACCGATTACGTGCTCCACGCCAACCTTATGAAGGGACATAACATCGAACTGGCCTTCTACAAGATAAGCGTAGCCTTTTTTGCCGATGGCCTTTCTCGCCTGGTAAAGACCAAAAATGTGCTTACCTTTTGTAAAGAGGGGTGTTTCCCCTGTGTTCACGTACTTACCAACACCCTCCCTTGGTGTAATGATACGTCCTGAAAAACCGATAATATGTCCCTGCATATCATAGAAAGGGAACATTACACGATCTCGGAATCGGTCGTAGAACCTACCTTCAGTAGAACCGACAACATCGACTTCCTTTAATCGGTCGAGTGAATACCCAGCTGTGGTAAGCGTGTTCATTGCGACATTGCCTACAGGGGCATATCCTACACCGAAGTCGGACAATGCTTTGTCATCTAATTTGTACCCACGGTTATTCAAAAAACTCTCGGCTTGAGATAGATTCTTTTGGAAGAACTTGGCTGCTGCCTCGATGGCGATACGCTGTGATTCCTTTTGCTTGTACTTGGCTTCCTCTTCAGGACTCATTTCCTTCTGTGGGAACTCCAATCCAGCTAAGGTTGCACACCATCGCAGAGCTTCGATGAAACTTAAATTAAGATGGTGTTGGACGAATGCGATAACATCACCGCTCGCTCCGCACACAAAGCAATGGTAAGTTTGCCTTGAAGGGCTTACCACCATAGACGGTGTATGATCATCATGGAACGGACAGACTCCTTTATAGTTCACACCAGCTTTATGCAAGTGTGTAAAGGACTCGACCACATTCACGATGTTCAAAGCCGATTTTACCTTTTCAATAAATAACTTATCTACCATATTATTTTTCCTCAAATAATTCTAACTGGCGTGATCCCAACGCTTCTTGAATGGTTATACCCAAATATTCCGCCACTGCGGTGTATTCCTTTCCCGTGATGGACTTCCTTCCATAGTACAAGTCCCACCAACGGCGTTGCCCTATGCCAGTTTCTTTATAAAAAGCCCTTGTAGGGGTAAATTCTTCGGGATGCCTGAACTTCAACTTCAGCATCTCCATCAATAAATTGCGTTTAACCAATGGGCCAGGAGTCATTCTCCTGCGCAGAACAAAAAGTCTGACGGACATCGGGCTGCGACCAAGGTAGGCAGCCATATCCTCAAACGAGACCTTGCCAAGGCTTTGCTGAATATAATCAGTCTCTTGTGCGGTCCACCGTTTATTCTTTCCATTACTTTTCATGCTTCATTATACTATTGAATTCCCTGTCAAATTTCCAAATTCGTAGCCGGTCAGCTTTGTCTACATGACCAAAATTGCACTGAACGTAGGCTTGTAATGCAGCGCGGAGCAGTTTAAGCTCTTTGTTCGTGAGTTCTTGTATGGAGTAATTTCCCCAACCATCTTTGTCAATGAACATTTTTTAGAAGATTTCTTAATGTTTTCGCGACTCCCTCTCGCCAATGTTTTCGCCAAGTAGGGGTGAATACTGGTTTTACTTTGAAATTACCACGAATACGGATTTCTTTTGCGCCAGCCTTTCTTTTGGACAGCTTCATAGTCTTTCGTATACTGATCATTGTTAATCGAATTTAAGGTCATACAATTTATTTCGATTAAGAGGATACCCTTTTACGCTTTCCCATACACCATCCTCGTTGGGTGCGATATACGCTTCTTTTTCTATACTGGTAGTGAAAGCGCGACCGTGTTCATCCCATACGATTCCTTTGCTGCCTTGGTGTGCAATGACTTGCCGGACATCTGAATGTCTCAATTTCATCTCATCGATAACGATACCTACATTCAATGCAGCAATAGCTGTTTCAAATTCTTTTGTCTTCATAAGTTTGTTGTTTTAGTTTCACATTCTTTTTTAAGGGAGTATTGAACATACTTTTTCAGTTTAAGGCAATACAACCCATTGATGCAGTTGCGATGGAACTCGCAGCTTTGACACTCACTATGCATTGGGCCACAACTCCTTTTCTGGAATATTCAGATACTCTGAGATAACCTTTCTTTTCAAAGCATCAGGAACAAAGTCTCCTCGAAGCCATCTGTAGACCGTACTCTCGTTCACACGACACAGTTTTGTCAAATCCATAATCACCTCGTTCCTCTGATTTGGAAGCGATTTAATGTACTCTGTAAATTTCATTTCTAATCTTTTTTAATGTTTTCATTGCCACATCAATAATTTTAGTTATTTTCGTAGCGCAAAAATTCTTTCGTAGCGCAAAGTTGCAACTTTTATTTGATATAAACAAATAAATGGGTGATTATTTCTCCTATTTTTAATAATTGACAAAAAATGGCAGAAGGAACTATTACAGACAGAATCGTAAAGATTATGGAAAAAGAGGGGCATACGGTTAGTACGTTCGCTCGGAAGCTGGGAATATCCTGGACTTCCGCAAATAATATTGTATCAGGGCGAAATGCACCAAATTATGAAACGATAGTAAAGATAATCGAGAGTTTCGATAATATAGATGCTAACTGGCTGGTTATGGGACAAAAAGGAGCAAAAGGGACTGATGCAGAAAAGCTGTATTCTATTATATCCACCCAACAAAAAACCATTGAAAACCAGCAAAAAACGATTGACCGTCTTACGGCAAAACTTGTCGAAAACATACCTGAAGAGTCTGGTAAAAAAGTGGCAGATGCCGTATAATTAAGATGTATCCTGAAGGCTTCAAAGAGTGATTTTACGGTGTAATTATCAAAAAATACAAGTGAGAATATCACTCAAATGTTTGAAGCACAAAGTAGTATGAAACCGATACTGTCGGTGGAAAGTCGGCGATATATAGCTAATAATATTAAATTGCCCCATTGAATATCAGCAAGTTAAAGTTACACTTAATGCAACCGAAAGTCCAGTAATCCCGACTTTGATGAGAAAGGGTAGGAAACCGCGAGGTTTCCTACCCTTTTCTTTTTTGTTCCTAAGTTGATAGAAGAGGCTCGCAAAGTATGCGAAGCCTCCGTTTTGGTGTCCCGAGAAACGAGCATGAGGTACTACAAGTTGCTGTCCTCGGCTATGATACGTGCAGTTTCCCGCTTGGCGGCACGGCGATCGTAGCATTCACCTCGACACAACCAACAGCTACAGGGGGTACCGGTGGACTTGTAAACCTGTGTCCAATGACATTTTGCCAATTCAAACCAATGAAGATTGAAGCCTGTTGGGGCTTCGGGAGTGATTTGTCCGTTGTCACAGGCTGCCTGATAAATCATACGCGCTTTAAATACGCGGAAGGCTTGTTGCCTTCTCCAAAGTTTGTTTCTTTCCATCGTCTCTTTGTATTAAAGTGATAAGGAAAGTGGGTGTGATGGGAGATTTGGATAATGCGTTCATGTTTTTATGCTGTTTCTTATGGGAAAAATAGTGCACCGATAGAGTTGGTGGGCAACCTTTTGTCTTAAATAACCGACAGGCAGGCAAGCCTAAATGCTTTCTGCTGCACGGCGTATGCGGTCGCTCAGGTCGAAGAGGGAACCACGGAGATGCTCAATCTCTTCCTCGTTGAAACCACCCTTGCCACCATTGCCGTCGATACCATTCAGCTTGTGGTAAAACCACGAGGATGACTTGTGGAAATACTTGTTTGCGAAATCCATCCAAGACACCGACAAATTGATGTCGGCCAATCTGCGTTTCATGTCGGTAACTACGACCTGCTTTGTTATAACTGTCTCCATATTTATTTTCCTTTCTGTATTTTTGATGCCTATTTCCCTTTCGAGAGTGGGCTTTTGTTGTTAATAAGGCTGCTTAAGCATTGAGTAAAATTTCTCTATGATGATATCCAGCAGCCTTGGATATCCATTTGGGAAAGAATCGTTATAGTTTCTCATTTGTTCGGTTAAGTCTCTTTCTTCGGGTGTACTCCTCATTGTTTCCATCTTCTGGTTTGTCATCTGGTGCTTCAATTAAGGTAATGCAAAGATAGTACATTATTTTGTATTGTCCCAATGTTTACTATAATATTTTGTAGTTCCGTGTCACTTTTAATATTTGCCGGTAGCTGAAGTGGAACTTTTCCCCTTTTATGATAGACGTGTTATAGTTATCATGATATTCAGAAAGCATGACAAAAAGTAAAAAGGCAGGACTTTTTGTTTTGCTCAAATAGGTGATAGCGGGGCGGGAAAAATACGCTTGGAAGGGCGAAAGGATCGGCTGTTTTTCCCATTTGGTAAATGAAATCCGGATGCAGCCATCCTTCCTTCACACCTTTAGCTATACCAAATA
>ERZ791611.609-NODE-609-length-32105-cov-2.684337_pt1 | contig 32105 bp, 38 predicted proteins | sample MGYA00510275_ERZ791611 | MGnify/ENA primary metagenome ERZ791611 (study PRJEB30046, sample SAMN00791912) | human gut metagenome | study: EMG produced TPA metagenomics assembly of the A metagenome-wide association study of gut microbiota in type 2...
GCTCCAATTCCACGGCGAGTATGTAACCCTATCGGTTTTAGAGTCAAAATTCATAATCCATCGTTGCCGAGATAGTGTCCTCACACCATATTTACCGCTTGTGGAGCAGACCAGCACCTTTATCGACAATCTATCGGTGTTCTTCGGTAAATCGTCTTCCGGCAGCCTCTCCTTGACGCTGATCCACCGAGGTTGATTCTCTAGCTTATCCATACACCCGGCGCACACGCAGTGCATCACCGGCTCTTTCTTGCCGCAGATTTTACAATTTGCCATTTGTTTCCTCCTTTTTTGCCCTCTCCCCGGCCCTTTGGCAGAGCTTTGGGAAGGCGTCCTCCCCGGTCATGGCGGCGATGCAGTCCAAGCAGAGGGGCAATATCTCCTTTGCGCCCTTCCCCGCCTGGAAGGCCAGGACAATCTCCGACTTCCTCGTCCCCGCCCGCCGGATGGCCTCCTGGTACTGGGCATAGGCGGCCCGCTGCCGGGCTTCCTCCTGGCAGTCGGCGGCAAACTCCCGGCGGATCTGCGCCTTCTCCTTAGCCGCCTGTTCCCGGGGGATGGCCCCCTCCCGGTAAAGCTTATAGAGATAACACAGGGAGGCATAAGCCGCCCGGTGGGAGGGATACCGCCGGCCGCCCAGCGGCTCCCCCAGGCGGGCCGCGGTTTCAATCTCGCAAAATTCCATGGCGCCCTCCTTGTTTTGTTACACAAGTTACACCAGGTTGCACGGTTTTTCCCAATTTGTGTAACCTTAAAAAGCTTGTATCTATGCGGGTTTCTGGCCTTGGGTTACACAGTTACACAGTTTTTTGGAAATTTTCTCTTATAAGCCGTGTGTATGTAAATCTTCCAGAAATTGGTTTTTGTATATACACTCCCCTATATAGGGATTGTTTTTCACGATTTTTTCTGTAACTGTGTAACCACACCCCGCAGAGGCGCATTCGAAAGCCATTTTTGCGGTTACACAACTTTTGCTAGGCGGTGTAACCCCACTGTAGCCGCGGTGGTTTGTACTTCACCTCCTTCACCATGGTTTCACCTGTTTTCAAACCAAGTGAAGGTGCAAAAGCCCTGTCGTTATGCGGGTTTGGATGGTGTACCTTCACCTCATTCACCTATTTTGGAGTTTTCTCTATAGGGAGGGTGTGTATATGACTTTACCGATTGTTGTATATATACTCCCCTATATAGAGCGTGTAAAAACAGTGAAGGAGGTGAAATAGGTGAAGGTTTGGCCCTCAAAGGCGCATTCTAGAGCCATTTTCGTTCCTTCACCTTTCGATTTTCCAGGTGAAGTTTAGGTGAAGTTTCCAGTTACAAATCCTCAATATAGTCTTCCTCCGGGGGCTCGCTTGGCAGATGGAGGACCACGTGGCGGGTGTTCATCCCCGCGGTGCTGGTCATCACGGTGTAGAGCTGCTTCCCGGTTTTCGGCTCCCGGTAGGTGTCTATGTACCCGTTCTTGGCCATCCAGGACAGCACCGCCCGGGAGGAGTAGCCCCCCTCCTCGCAGAGGTGCTGGAAGACGCTGCGGATGATGTAGGCTTTGCCATCCTGCACCTTGCCCCACACCTCGCCGTTCTCATTCTGGTGGAAGCGATTGGCGTTAGTAGCCACCATCTCGCACAGGTAGTGGTAGGCCCGCTGGTTTGCGTCCACCTCCGCCTTGGATTGGAGGTATGGGGCCAGCTCCCCTGGGGTGAGGGCCCGGCCATCCTCAAAGATCCAGCGGGTGGCAAGGGTGTCCGCCGCCAGCAGCAGGGCCCCGGCCATGGCCTGTTTCTCGGTGGTGTCCTCCCCGCAGAGGGTGCGGTAAAACTCCCGGTAGAGGGCCACCGCTTCCCCGGTCCCCCCCTCCTCCAGCAGGCGCCGGACAAACTCCCGCCCGGCAAAGCCGTAGTTTTGGCGGATGGCTGGCACAATCTCCATGGGGTTTGGGAACAGGGGCCCTTCGCACTCCGCCTCCAGGATGCGGTTGTAGGCGCCGCCGCCGGAGAGGAAATTGGTAATGGGCATTTCCCCGCTGGTGAGGATGCAGTTTTTCCAGGTGGGGGTCCGCTGGATGCCCCCGGTTTTGGCCCCCCTGGTCTTGCCCACCCCCTCGGAGAGGAGGTAGACGGTCTGCTCAAAATCCCGCTTGTTTTTCAGCATCTGGAACTCGTCCAGGATGAGGGGCATGCTGCCCAGGAAGCCGGCCAGCTGCTCGTTGCCCACCAGCGAGCCGTTGAAGGTCCGCAGGTACTCCCCCATAGAGGGGTCGGCCCAGACGCTGGCGGCCAGCATCAGGCCCACCGTCTTGCCGGCCCCGGTGCCGCCCCACAGGTGGACAAAGAAGGAGAGGGCGTCCGCCTTGGCCACCAGGACGCTGGCAAAGCTGCCCGCCAAGGCCATCCGGGCGGGGATGCTGCCATCCCTCCGGGCGCCCCGGGCGGTCTCCAGCCACCGGCCATAGCTGCCCCCCTCCTTCACCGCCTGGAAGATGGGCCGGAAGCTGTCCTCCCCGTCAAAGACCAGGCCGTCCACATAGGGGGAGAAGCCGTCCTCCACCCAGCCCAGGCGGCCCACGCTCTGTTTCTCCGGGATGCGGTGGTAGTTGAGGCTCTCCAGGTCGTGGAGGTACCGCACCAAGAGGCGGCTGTTCTCGCTGGTGACCGCCACCCCCACATTGGCCAGATCCAGGATGGCGCTGTTGCTGGCCAGGGTCTTTTTCTCCGCCAGGGCGGACCGCCACCGGCCCCCCTTGCGGTAGGCAAGGCGCAGCTTTTCCACCCCGGTGTCGATGTTCACAAGCCGCAGCACCGGCAGGATGGGGTGGCTGCAAGCCTCCTGCTCTCCAAATTGGGTCTCGATGTAGACCCCGTCCTCCCCTGCCCTCCACTTCCCGCAGGAGAGCTCCAAGGGCTGGTCTTCAAACTGGGTCACCGCGTCCAGGTAGAGGCTTTCCTGGATCTGCTTCTGCTGCTTCACATACTCGCCATAGGCTTTCTTCATCCCCCGGAAGCCCACCTTGATGGCGATTTTGCTCATCTTTTCCAGCTCCCGGGTCAGGGTGAACTTGTCCCCCTCAAACTGGTACAGGTATTCATAGGGGGCGGTGGTGTCGGTGAAGTCCTCAAGGGTGTATACCGTCGGTTCCAGGGCCCTCCCTCCTCTCGTCATCGGCCATGACGGCCAGGTAATAGGCTTGTTCCCGCTCCCCCAGCAGCCGGCCCAGGATGCCCCCCGAGCCTTCCCAGGCCCGCCCGCCGGATAGGGCGAGGAACCGGTCCAGGCGATAGAACCGGTTCCACAGGGCCTGCCTTTGGGCTTCCCGGAGGGCTTTTTCCTCCCGCTCCCGGCGGCGCCGCTCCACTAGATGAGAGGCGGCCCGGCTGGGTTTCCCGGCCAGGAGCCCCAGGTGGAAATCGCTGCTGAGGCGGGTCACCGCCTGGGAAAAGGTGATGCCAAAGAGCTCCATGACAAACCGGATCACATCGCCGCCCTTCCCGCACCCAAAGCAGTAAAACCCCTGGGGGTAGAGCTTCAGGCTGGGGGTGTCCTCCCGGTGGAAGGGGCAGAGGGCGAACCCGGAGCGGTTGGGTTCCAGGCCGTAGTATTCCGCCGCCTGGGCCATGGGCACCGCCTCCCGGATGGCCGCGGCCAGGCCGTTCACAGCTCCCCCTCCAATTTGGCCCGCAGCCAGTAGTGGAGGATGCCGCAGATCAGCTTTCCCGATTCCTCCGGGCGGCAGAACAGCAGGGTCACCCCGTACTTGGCCTGCCAGGAGAGGAGGCTCCCCGCCAGGGCTTTGGGGGAGAGGCGGCTGCGGTAGTTGTGGCTCCACACATCCTGCCAGCTGGCGTTTTCAATGAGCAGGAACACCTTTACCCCCTGGGCCTTGGCCCGCTGGAATTCCCCTTCAAACCGGCGGCGGCCGGCGGTAAGATTCCCGGCGATCTCATCCAGGTTCGCCTTGCGCTCCACCACCACCTCATCTTGGAGGCTTTGGTACCCGGGGAGGCCCTCATATTCCGGCCCAAAGGCGGAAAGGGGCACAAGGGCGGTATAATCCCCCTGGGGGAGGGCTTTCTGCTGGGCCTTTACCCCCATCTCCCCCAAGGATTTCTCCACGTGGCCCCACACCTGTTCCCGGGTGTCCACCTGGACCTCCATGGCCTTCAGGATGGCGGCGGTCTCTTTTTCACTGTACACCCGCATCATAGGCTAAAAAGGGAGGTCATCGTCGTCCGGCAGCTGGGTGAAGGCCGCGTTCACCGCCTGGCGCTGGGGCTTCTCCCCCGGCCACGGGGGCAGCTTCTCCTGCTTCTGGGGGGAGAGGAGGTACTGCACCCGCAGGTAGCCCTGTTCATCCTCCCGCAGGCGGGCTCCCCCGACGGCCCCAATCCAGCCCAGCAGGTTGTTGTCCCCCTCCTCTATGCCGAAGCTGTCGTACAGCTCGGTCAGGTTGCGGTTGAAATACTCGTTCTTCACCAGGTAATGGAGGATGCGGATGCCGCTCCCCGCCGGGCGCAGGCCCACCACCAGCATGGGGCTGCCGCTTTTGCTCACCGTTTCCTCCGCCGACACGATCTCCACTCGGTGGTCCCCAGGCTCCAGGCGGGGGCGTTCCTCCCGCTTGTATCCGTCAAAAATTCCCATTGTTCTGCTCCTTTCAGTTGCGCGCTTTCCAAAGCTGTATGTAAGTCTCCGCCAGGCCGGCGGCTTCCAGATAGGCCATAAATTCCCGGACCGTCCCCTCGATGGGGGCGGCGTCCTCCCGGCGGTACCCCTCGGTGAGGATCTCCTGGCCGGTGTACACCACATAGGTGAAATCCCGCGCCTCCGGGCAGAGGGCGAAATACATGGGGTGCTGGGGGCTTTGCAGATACTTCCCCCGCTGGTACCCCCGGCTGAATTTGATGTCGTAGATGCTCCCCGCCTTCAATGCGTCCAGCCGCCCATACAGGAGGAAGGGCACCCGATCCACCAGCACCTCCTGGTAGGCGGGGACCTGAAATTGGCTCCCCTGTAGGATGGAAGCCGCCTCCAGGACCCCCGCCCGCCAAGGGTGATCCTCCACAGGAAGTTCCCCCTCGCAGGACGCCTGCACCAGGTTTTCAAACTGGATGCCGTCCCGGATAGCCTGGGTCTGTGGGGTGTGCTGCCTCCCCAGAACCCGCAGAAAATCTTTGTGCGCCCCATCCTTATCCCATGCCTGGTACTGGTACAGCCAGGCGGACAAGAGGGATTGGGTCAAGAGGAACCTAGTCCCGCCGCTCATATTGCCGGGCCTCCTTGTTCCAGACAAGCCCCAATTCCTTTACCCGGGCGCTGAACAGGGCTTTGACCTCCCGTTCGCTGGTCAGGGCATGGGGGATGGCCTTGATTTTCCCCATGGCCCCGGTGGCGCTGGGGCCGTCCTCCACCTCTCCCACCAGGGCGCGGCCCGCCGCCATCGCCTGTTCATAGGCTTCCCGGGCCTGGCCGTACTGCTGGGTCTCCTTGGCGATGTTCTCCCGGGCGGCGGCAAACAGGTGGGTGAGCAGGTCGTTGGGGACATCTTCCTCCAGCTGGGGGACCCGGATCAGGCCATGGATGCCATAGCAGCCTTTGGCAAAATACGCCTCAGTGGGGGAAAAGCCCATATACCGCTCCCCGTCCACAATCTGAAGGAAGCACCCCAGGTCGCAGGGCTGCCATACGATGTTCCGGGCCGATCCCTCGCACATCAGCCGCTGCCGGGTGTTGTCTTTGTCCTTTTCCTCCACCGTGTGGAAGATGTAAATGATGTTCTTCCCCTGGATAGTCTTCAGCTCGTTTGTCAGCCGGATAAATTCCGCCTTGACCGCCCCGAAGCCCTGCATGGAGATGCCCCCGCCTTTCTTCCGGTTTTGGCTGGGGTTCTGCCGCATGGCCCAATCCTGCAAATAGGTGATCAGGCTGCCGCCGGTGTCCAGAACCACCGTTTCCGCCTCCTGGAAGGCCGGGCTCTCCATGTCGGACAGCAGTTCCTCGTACCGCTCAATGGAGATGGTGGTCTTGCGGTGGCGGGCGGCTACCCGGCTTACACCCCCGTCAAAATCCACCAGGATGGGGTTGGGGGCGGAAAGGGCCAGGGTCGTCTTGCCAATGCCGGGCGGCCCGCTGATGATCATGGAAAATTTCTTGTCCCGGAAGTCCATTTCCTCCGGCTGGATAATTGCCATTATTCTTCCTCCTTTTCTGCTGGCTTCCCGTTTATGGTGAGGCTTTGGGACAGCGGCTGGATGGTCAGGGTCAGGTCCCCCAGGATTTCCTTGGATTCCCCCACCCCGGTGATACCGAAATACCGCAGCAGTTCGCCTACAACATTCCGGTCCCCCACTTCCAGGGAGTTTAGATATCCGCCCAAATAGATCAGGCCGCTTGCTTTTACTTCAATCTTATCTTCCATATCCTTTTTCCTCCAATTCCGCGTCTATCCCCTCGATTTGCCGCTCCCTTGCGCCGATCTCATACTCGATCTCCCGCCGCCGCTCCAGGAGCTTTTGGACCTTCTCGTCCCCCTCCGGCGGCTCCAAATGCCGGTCCGAGTTCAGCACCCCGTGGGGGTCGTGGTTAAAATGGTCACAGAACACTTGCCTTTCCTCCCTTTTTCTGGTATCCTAAAAATGGTTTATTATTCTGTGCGCCTCTTCCGGTCTTGTCCACCGGAGGGGCGTTTTTTTATGCCCATCTTGGTCATCCGGGTGGATATGGCCCCCACAGTGCGGCCTGGAAAATGGCCGGTCAGTTCTTCCCTTGTGAGCCCTCCCTGGGCTAATTGGAGGAGCCGCCTGTCCTCTTCCGGGCTCCAGGGCTTCCCTGGGGTGCGGGGAACTTTGGGTTTGGGCTTGTACACCCCATGGCGCTCCAGAATGGCCTCTATTTTCTTCCGGCCGCAGCCGTAGGTCTGCCCCAGGATGGGGATGATCTTCTTTTTGCTTTTGGCCAGCCGATAATCCCGGACTACTTCCAATTCCGGCACATTCATGGCCGCTTCCCTCCCCCGGACCGCCGCCAGCGATCCATGCCATTGTCTTTGACATCAAACACAAACTGCCAGCTGCTTCGGGACTGTTTCCGGGCTTGTGCAGCCTCCTCCTGGGCTTTACCGGCCTGTCGGTAGGCTTCACAGCGGCTGTGGCAGCCGGGGAATCGCACGGCGCATCCATAGCAAGGATAGATCATCTCCTGCGCCTCCTTTTCTTTTGGGGCCGTTCCCCCCGTTCCTCCAGCCACTCTAGAATGGCGATGGGCACCAGGCAGAGCATGGTCGCCCCCCAGGGCAACGCCATAACGGCCACGAAATCTGCAAAATTATTGGCCATTGATGTTCACCTTCTTATCTATCCCATCCTGCCAGCGAAATCCCCCGGCTATCCAGGTATTCCATTAGGGCAAACTTTTCTACGATCCACTTTTTTCCGATCCTCCCGGCTGGGAAGCGCTGCTCCGGGTCTGGGTTCTTGGCCAGGATTATCAAGCGCTCCGGGGTGTACCCTACAATCTGGGCGGCCTCCTTTAGATCCAGCAATAGCGGGAGGTCATCCCAGTTTTGTGCCGCTATGGGCCTATGCTCATTTCTTCTGATCATTTGGCACCCTTCCTCCTTTCTAGCTGGCTTTGAGGAACAGCAGCCGGAAGGTCTCCCGCCCTTTGGGGGTAATTAAGGTCTGGGTGCCGCTCCACTGGGTTTTCTCATTAAACTGCTCTTTGACTTCAAACAAGCCGTTGTTTTTATCGGCATAGGGCATCAGCTTGCCCTTTTTATCCCGATAGATGAACTTTTTCTCCATCAGGAACTGGATGAATGCTTTCTCCTTTACCTGGAGCTGCTTGGCCGTTTCCCGGAAGTTGGTGAGCAGGTTCCGATCCACCAGCTCGTCAAAGTAATCCGCCTTTGGCCGCATGATCTGGTTATCTACTGTCAGGGTGGATAACCGGAGCTTCTGGTTCTCAATGGTTTTATTCGCCATGAGCAGTGCAGCCGCCATCAGTTCTTCCGGCGTCATATTCTCCTGGCCGGATACATAGCCGCCGTTCTTGCGGATGCTGGGGATCACCTCGGCGGTAACCCACCGCTTGAACTTCTTGGCGGTGGGCAGCTTGCTGGAGAGGATCAGGCTGTACAATCCAGATTCGTTGATAATCCACCCACCACGCTGACCCAAACTGGATAACGATTCGTTATTGAGTTTATCCTCGGCGTCTACATGGTCTGCCAGTGCTTTGCTGGCGTTCTGATATCCAAGGATATCTGCTACATCCTTGCCGACAAACCAGGGTTCCCCCTCCACTTCTAGGGTGCGAATTTTCCCAAACTCGGGGCTTTCAAAAATTTGTAAATCGTTCATTATGTCATTCCTTTCGTGCTGACTTGCTTCCCCCTACCCCCTATGGTAAAATTTAGGGGGAAAGGAGGTGGGCAATATGATCCCTGCCAACGTTGAGATTGTTGAAGTTGTTGAGGTGATTGGCGCTGAAAATGTAAAACCATATACAGATAAGGGCTGGATTGTTTTGGGCGTATTAGAATACACAAACGGTGTGGATTTTAACTTCATTTACTCATTAGGAAACCCTAGATAGGTTTTGAGCCTCCCCAAACAAAATATGTACGGTTCCTTACTGGTCGCGCATACTGCTACCCAATTCCCGCTGTGCAGCATTTGCGCGACTTCTTTTATATCGCCAACCTCTTTGAATTCACACAGTTGGGATAAAACTGTTTTGTCTACCATGCTTTCCCTCCTTTCTCTGTGAGAGTTGGTTTTTTCCTTGACCTTCCCGGTAGGGCTGTGCTATTCTTGGATTGTACCTATCTTGTCAATTGTAGTAATGACTCGATGAAATGATAAAAACAAGACAGAAGGATTGTGTTATGACTTATAAATGCCCATATTGCTATACAACCTGTTTTGATGATGGAACCATCACAAAGCGAGTTTATGAATCTTATGAACATTCTGGGATTTTAAATGTAAGTGAAAATGACACTGGGTGTGTTGTACTCGAACTTTCAAAATGTCCGCAGTGTGGGAAAGTCGCTGTCAAATTATCTAGTCATTTTAAAAGCCCAGATAAAATTGCCCCGTATTCATATCCGCCAGTTGATATGATTCTGCTTCCGTCATATATTCCTCAATTTATCTGTGCGGATTACATTGAGGCAGTTTCTATTGTGGACGCAAGCCCTAAGGCATCTGCCACGTTATCACGACGTTGTCTTCAAGGTATGATTCATGATTTCTGGGGAATCAAGAAAGGACGCCTTGTCGACGAAATCAAGGAGTTGCAAGCAAAAGTTCCTCCTGCTCAATGGTCGGCTATTGATGCATTGAGAAAAATCGGCAACATCGGTGCACATATGGAAAAAGACGTAAATTTAATTGTTGATATCGAGCCATCTGAGGCAAAAAGCCTTTTAAAATTGATTGAGCTGCTTATAGATAAATGGTATATTGCCCGTTATGACGAAGAGACATTGCTATCAGAAATAACAAAAATGGCAGAAGAAAAAGAGTTATTGAGAAAGCCTGGGATCTCCAATTCCAATAGCAAGTAGTTCACCGTTAAGGCTCCAATATCTCTTTTGTATAAAACACGGATCGTCTTCCGTTCCTTGTCCTTTCAGCGCCTCAGTTACAATAACTTGAATTACCTTTGCACTGTCTGTCCCACGTGGATGGGGGGTCTCTAGTTTTTCTCTCATAGGTACTCCTTCCTGCCCCCGGCTTTGCTGGGGGCTTTTTAGCTGACTTTTTCTGGCCTACGATGCTTAGCCATTTCCTCGATAGCGAAAGCACCCAGCGCCCCTGCAATGTATGTAAGTTTGTCATGGGGCAGGCTGCGTATGGCCTGAGCCATTTTCTCCAGGTCTACCAGGCTGTTTTCATCCAGCTGGATTGGAATGGGATTCTTTCTCATAGGTTGCCACCTCCTTTCTTGACTATGGTATAATCATATATTACTTTGGTAATTTTGTCAACTGTATTTTGCAAAATTTCTTGACTCTGGTATAATTTTATGGTAATGTATCCACAGGAGGTGATGAGATTTTGAAAAACCGGCTAAAGGAAATCAGAAGGCATCCATCTATTCATCTAAGTCAGGAAGCATTCGCAAAACGTTTAGGAGTCACTGGGGCCGCTATATCTAGAATCGAAAGCGGAGATCGCAACATGACAGACCAGATGATCATCTCCATCTGCCGTGAGTTTAACGTTAACGAGGAGTGGCTCCGTACAGGCGAGGGGGAGATGTTCCTCCAATTGGACGAAGACGCCGAGCTGGATAAGCTCTTTGCTGCAATTCAACTTTCTGATGATGAATTCATAAAAAGCTTGCTTCGAGCCTACTGGCGGCTCCCCCAAGAGAAAAAAGCAGTCATCTGGGAGCTGATTGAGGACATCCAGACAAAAAAATAAACCCGGAGGGGGATACCCTCCAGGTTTTCGATTATGTTATATCATCAGTTGTTCTAAAGATCGGGCTCTGGTAAGTACCATTTTCAGGTATTTCGCATTGCGATTCCGATTGAGTATGTACAGGATTTGAGCTATGATTTCATCTTCTGGGCCGCCCTGGTCTCTATCCGAATTGAAAAGGTCAGGACAAATATCTGTCATTTGCTCCGTTCTCATTATTATCCCTCCCGCGTCATACGCCCAGCCAACCGCTGGTACGGGTGCAGCGGAGGCATCGGTGGATTGTACGAATAATACTATTAGTGATTTCTTTATCACAAGTATATCGAACAATAGTTCCTGAGTCAACTGAAAAAATAAACAAAGTTTGTGTTGTTTTCTTTGGGATACCGTCATTATTTCCCATGTTTCGCTCCTTTTTGTCGATAAAAGGTTCCGGGGTGTTGTCAGTCCCGTAGCGAATTATGTCATGTCTAGATTATACGTATATTGTCTTATTTTGGCAAATTCTTAATTTGTCGATTTCGAGACAAAATCAGACAAAAAATTAGTATAACTTGATCTGTATTTTATCCCTATTATTTGTATATTATGCTTAATAAGTTGGGCAAAAGATACATCATCCATTAACATCGTTTGGAATAGCCGTGCTCGAAATTTGTCGATAAATCGTTGTCACCCTCCGCAAGGAGGGCGCGGATTGAAACTAAGGAGGAAATCAACCATGAAAACCTATACCATCATCGGCGGGGTCAACGGGGTGGGCAAATCCAGCCTGACCGGCGTTCTGCGTAGCGAGTTGACCGACCTGGGCTCCGTCATCGACGTGGATAAGCTGACCGCCTCCCTGGGTGGGGATAAACTGGCTGGAGGAAAAGCGGCCATCCGCAAAATCGAATCCTGCCTGGAAAAAGGGGTCTGCTTCACCCAGGAGACCACCCTGTCTGGCCAGCGCACCGAGCGGACCATCCGGGCCGCCAAAGAGGCCGGGTATCAGATCCGCCTGTATTATGTGGGGCTGGACAGCACCCAAGAGAGCCTTGCCCGCATCCGCAACCGGGTGGCCAAGGGCGGCCACAACATCCCCGCAGAGGACGTGCTGCGCCGGGTTGAGAAGCGGTTCTCTGACCTTGCCCGCATCCTCCCCTACTGCGACACCGCCGTTTTTTATGACAACAACAACGGCTTTGTGGAGGTTGCGGAGTACCAAAACGGCCAGCTGCTTTTAAAAGGCTCCTACCGCCCCCAGTGGATTGTGGATCTGGCGGGCTACCTGGAGCAGCTTTAATCGTTTGCCACCCCTCCCAAGGAGGGCGTGGATTGAAAGAAATAACGAAAAAAGAAAGAAGGTGTAATCATGGCAAAAAGGCAGAATCAGCGCCGCAAAGATGGCCGGGTGGCCGTCCAGGTCTATCTAGGCCGCCGGGAGGACGGCACACGGGAATACCGGACTGTATACGGCAAGACCCAAAAAGAAGCCGACGAGAAAGCGGCCCGGCTGAAACTAGACCTGAAAAAAGGGCTGGATGTTTCCGCCGCCCGTGATACCTTCGGGGAGTGGGCCGAGCGTTGGGCCTCCATCAAGTCCCAGGAGGTCAGCGCCGCCCGTATGACGACCTACCGCTGTGATTTAAAGCACCTGTCCCCCTTGTTTTCGATTCCCCTTTCCCAGGTTCGCGCTGCCGATCTGCAAGAGGTGCTTTATACCTTGGCCCGCCGCAACCCCACCACAGGAAAGCCCACAGCGGCTAAGACCTTGCAGGGAATCCGCAGCGTAGCGGGACAGATTTTCCAGATGGCTGTTGACAACCGGGTGATTGAGTACAACCCCACAGCCCCTGTAAAAATTCCCAAGGGCCAGCCAAAAGAAACCCGCCGGGCCCTTACAGACTTGGAACGACAATGGGTGGAAAACACCCCACACCGGGCCCAAACTGCTGCCATGCTGATGTTGTATGCCGGCTTACGGCGCGGGGAGGTAATCCCCTTGACTGGCGGGGCTGTAGACCTGGAACGGCGGGAAATCCAGGTGAACCGCTTTGTTGCCTTTGACAAGGGGCGGCCAATTTTGAAGGACTACGGCAAGACGGACAACAGCCGCCGTGTGGTGACAATCCCACAGGTGCTTGTAAACTATCTTGCTTCTGTGAAAGCTGCCAATCCTGGCGCATGGGGTGGGCTTCTCTGTCCTTCCGCCCATGGTCAGCTCATGACAGAAACGGCATGGCGGAGGCTGTGGGAAAGCTACCAACGGGAACTCAATGCCCGCTATGGGGATTTTTCATCTTGTCTCACCTGGAAGAATGGCCGCCGGATGGAACAGGTCACCATGGATGGCAAAGATAAATTCAATCCCAACGGCGTGCCCTTTGTCATCCGGGGATTCACCGCCCACGATCTGCGGCACACCTTTGCCACCCTGCTGTACTTTTCCGGGGTGGATATTCTCACGGCAAAGGAGCAGTTGGGTCACTCTGACGTTCGCACCACTATGGAGATTTACACCCACCTGGACAAGGATTTTAAGCGCCGCAGCATGGATAAAATGGACGAGTTCTTGGCGGCTTCGGGCAAATAACCCGTAAAGTGCAAGTCAAATGCAAGTCAATAATCCTATTCAAATGCTTATTTTATGCGGTTTATTTGTGTTTTATCATTGCATTCGGGACGCAGAGGCCGCAGGTTCGAATCCTGTCATCTCGACCAACAGAAAAAACCCGTTAAATGGCTTTAGAATCAGCCTTTAGCGGGTTTTTCTTATCTTCTAAAACGGCTCATACCCTTGCCAAAACAGGGCAAAAATAGGGTGTTTTTTGTAAAGATGCAGGTCAAAATTTATTAAGGCTTCTCCTCTCATAATCTCCTTTCATCTCTCAAAATTATAAATATCCTTGCAATTTGACTGTCATCTGATATAATCTAAATGGACACTATCTAATCTCAAGGGAAAGCCCCCGGCCAGGTTCCATCGCCTGACTGGGGGCTTTCTCTTATTCTTATTTTTCTGGGATTACCCTTTCCCTCTAGGGAACAATGGTCCTTCTCTTAAATCTGTTCAGGCTGAGATTTTTTGCCTGACTCCAGTTCACGCATCGCTTTGCCAAACTGACGGGAGAAGAGCACAAGGGTAAATGCGACCGCAAGCACATCTGCAACTGGCTCTGCCAGGTAGACGCCCATGGTGGGGTTAGACACCAAGTGTGGCAGAATGTAGATAAGCGGCACAAGCAGGATGAACTTCCGCATAACAGCCACCATAATCGATGCCTTGGCGTTGCCAATGGAAGTAAAGGTCATCTGGCAGGCAACCTGCGCACCAAAGATACCCATACCAGCACAGTAGATCCGTAGCGCCCAGCTTGTAAAGTCAATGAGCTCAGGTTGTGGCACAAAAATCTTGGCAAACATCTGTGGGAAGGCCATAACCAGCGTCCAGACAACCATGGTATAACCCAGCGTACAGCAAAGCAGAATTTTAAAGGTCTTGCGCACACGGTCCGCGTTGCCCGCTCCGTAGTTGTAGCTGGTGATGGGCTGTGCACCCTGGGCCAACCCCTGTGCGGGCAGGTTGGAGAACTGCATGATGCTCGAGAGAATGGTCATGGCGCCCACCGCCACATCGCCGCCGTACTTGAGCAGCGAGGAGTTGAAGCAGACTAGAATGATGCTCTCACTTGCCTGCATGATAAAGGCCGAAAGGCCCAGTGTGAAGATGGGCTTGAGGATGCGTCCCTCCAGCCGCATATTTTTGCGTCGGATGCGCAAGGTGGTCTTTTTCCCAGTCAAAAAACGCAGTACCCAGAGGGTTGACATCGCCTGGGAGAGGATCGTCGCCAGCGCTGCACCCTTGACACCCATATCCATTCCGTAGATGAAGATGGGGTCGAGGATGATGTTGCATACGGCGCCGATCAGCACACTCAGCATACCGGTGGTGGCAAAGCCCTGTGCGGTGATGAACATATTCATGCCCAGGGTGAGCTGTACAAAAACCGTGCCGATTGCATAGATATTCATATAGTCGGTCGCATAGCCGATGGTGTTTTCACTGGCGCCAAACGCCAGCAGAAGGGGGCGGTTAAACAGCAACAGGGCTATGGTGAGTGCCGCCGAAATCAGCAGCTGTACACAGAAGCTGTTGCCCAGAATTTTCTCTGCCTCCTCATGGTCCCCGCGTCCCATTGCCATCGAAGCACGTGGGGCAGCGCCGCTTCCCACAAATGCGGCAAAGGCCGATACAATCATAATGACCGACATGCATACGCCCACGCCCGTGAGCGCCAGGTCACCGACCTCGGGCATATGACCGATATAGATGCGGTCGACCATGTTGTACAGCAGGTTGACAATCTGTGCCGCAATCGCGGGCAGCGACAGCCTTAACAACAGCTTGCCAACGGGTTCTTTCCCTAAAAAATCATTTTTCTGTTCCATTTTTACAAATCCACCTACCTAACAGAATAACTGCGATGCTTGTAGCTTTTGCATCTATAAAGTTCTGCGCACCCTATTCGCCCGTAGGGTTGGCCGCGTCAATCTCCGCACGAAAGTTCTGAATATACTTCTCCAGCAGAGAAAGCACCATTTGCAGCTCCTCGGGGGTGGCAGCCTCTCGCACCCTATGCTCCGCCTGGAAAATCCAGGCAACCTTCTGCTGTCCAAAGGCGCGTCCACTTTCGGTTAGGCAGATGAGCTTTCGGTTGCGGCTGTTTGGGGCGGGCTTTAGGCAGACATACCCCTTCTTCCTGAGATTGGCGATCAGCGAATTGACCGTCTGGCGCGGCAGGGAGAAAAAGTCGCAGATATCCTGCTGGGAGCATTCCTTTTCTAGGTGGAGTAACACCAACCAAATGGCGAGCTCCCCCTCCGGAATATTTGCCCTGGCAGCCGCCCCGCGATAGATGGCGTCAATCTCCCGCATTTTGCGCATAATCAGCCCAAATTTCCACGGGTGTACCTCCTGCATCTTCCCTACCTCCTGCTGTTTTGGCGATAGTAGGAATTATAGTCCGAGTTCGGATATTTGTCAATGTCTTCCTACTCCTTCTCCCCAATATTTACAGGGCGTTCATATTGTTCACAAAGGGTTGCGAGTTTGCTGCAAACCTCGCCCATTTTCCCATCCGTTGCATTTCCCACAGTTTCATTGTCCAAACGCCCCTCCTTCTTAGAAGAGCTGGGGGGGCTTTTTATTCCAGGGTGATGCGATAGACCAGGAGGTATCTGATGTTCCAGGCGGGGGGAATCAAATAGATGATCGCTGAAAAACCGCATTGTGACGCGATTTTTGAGCAATTACAAAAGAAAAAACCAGCCATTTCTGACTGGTTTTTTTCTTGGTGCGGATAAGAGGACTTGAACCTCCACCGAGTTGACCCCGACTAGAACCTGAATCTAGCGCGTCTGCCGATTCCGCCATATCCGCATATTCCATTTGCTTTCTACCGGAGAAAGCTTTTTTATTATACCAAGGCGTTGTTTGTTTGTCAAGAGAAAAAACGGGGAATTGAAAAAAATTTTCGATTCCCCGTTTTTTATTCTTTTCCCACAGTCAAAGGCCCTTCCTTTGAGGGCGATTCCAAATCATCTTTGGGCACAAATCGGGGCAGCAGCACCGTCGCCTTGAAGAGATCCCCATCGATAGAGACGGCAAACTCCCCCTCATGGAGGGCAACAAAACTTTTCACGATGGCAAGGCCCAGGCCGGAGCCTTCGGTAGTCCGGGAGGAATCCCCCCGGACAAACCGCTCGGTGATCTCATCAGCGGAGAAGTTCATCTCATATCCGGCCACGTTTTTGAAGGCAATCTTGACCCAATTTTCCTCGGCGGAAAGGGAGACATACACCCGGCTTCCAGCCAGCGAGTAGTTGAGTGCGTTGACCAGCAGGTTTTCAAACACCCGGTGGATGCGGTGGCCGTCGGCCAGAATCCACAGCCGCTGGGCGGGGAATTCGGTTTTCACCGAAAGACCGCTTTGGGAAATCCGGTTGTCCAGCTCCGCAATGGTCTGTTCCAGCAGTTCCTGGACGTCAATCTTATTTTTTTGAATGCGGATTTCCCCGCTGTTTGCCTTGGAGATGTCAAACAGATCCTGTACTAGGGTTTTGAGCCGGTCTGCTTTCTGTTTCAAAATGCGCACATAATCGTTGGCGTAATCCGGGGTCAGGTCTTCTTTGGAGAGGAGGTCCGCATAATTGATGATCGAGGTCAGCGGGGTTTTCAGATCGTGGGAGACGTTGGTGATCAGCTCCACCTTCATCTTCTCACTCCGGACCTGTTCATCCACCGCCCGGCGCATACCGTTCTGCACATAATTGAGGCTGTCTGCCGCCGGATAGAGGATCTGGTCCTCGGTGAATTCCAGGGGATGGGAAAAGTCCCCCTCCCGGATCCGTTCCACCTGGTCGATGATCGCCTCAAACTGCTTGAGAGTCCCGGTGTAGCTGCGCAGGTAGAGCACAGGCAGCAAAATGCCCATCCCCAAACAGAGCAGAAAGAAAAAATCACAGACAAAGGAGCCAAAATTGCTGGTAGTGATGGCGGTGACAAAAAACAGCCCCCCAAAGAAGATCAGCGCCCCTTCACTGAAGATGAGGAAGAGCAATTGATTGCGCATCCGCCGCCCAAAGCGGTATTTGAGCTGGCCGCGGTGCCACATCCCCTTGATGGAGGAGACGGTGTTGCGCTTCAAAAAACCTTCCCGCTGCAAAAAGAGTTCACACAGCATGGGATAACACAGCCAAAAATAGACGAGGAACCAGCGGATGGCATCGGAGTTCCAGTAGCTGCTCAGTTCCCCAACCAAGGTATACAACCACCCGGCGGTGAAAATCAACCACACCACCTTGACCTCGGCAAAGACCCGGCTGGATTTTTGGGCCATCCTTTGGTGGAGAATCCACAGACGTTTGCGGCCCGCCATGGCGACGGCGACCAGCCCCGCGCCAGCAGCGGCGCACAAGCCAGTCAGGTTGAGGATACTCCCACGGCCGCTGAGATACCCTGTGTACACCTGGGTCAACCGCCCAGCTCCGGTGGGAACCAATGGCACACAGAACAACAGGTAGGCATCCCGGATATTGCGCCCAGAGGCGCCGCTGTCCCGCACATAGGTGTTGTGCTGCAACCGGTTGGCAAGAGCGGCCTCCTGTTCCTCCGCAAGGCCGTCCCTCTGGGCCAGGCCGAAGAGCATCTGCACCTGTTCCCACAGGGTGGGCTGATAGTTGGGGATCGTCACCTGGTAGGTGCCATTTTTTAGCTCGATGAGGATGGCGCTGCCATCCTGGTATTCCTGTAAAAACTGCTGGGGGTTGTAAATGCTGGTATTGCTGCTCACTGCCTGGTAGATGGAGGAGTAGGCGATATACTGGAAGGAGCCGCTGTACTCCTGGTAATCGCTGATGGTGGTGCCGCGGATCTGGATGGTGGGCGGGGCCGGCTGGGTGGAGACCTCCACCTGGCCGAAGCTGTACTCCTGCGCACCATCCGGCACCAGGACTTGGTTGCCCCAGATGGTGTCCAAGGCATTCTGTACATTCGCTTCGATGATGTAAAGGCTGGGGGTGGAGAGGAACCAGTTGCTTAAATACCCCATCCCAGAGATATGCAGGCACCCAAACAGCGAGACGATGAGCAGCGATATTCCCGCCATCCAAGCGACGGCGGGCAAAAATGCGGAACGGCGGCCAGTTTGTTGCGTATTCATGGCGCCATCCTCCTTCTTTGTTTCCAGATGAATGAGGCGGGCAGACACCGGCTATAATTTTTCAATCTTATAGCCGATGCCCCACACCACCTTCAGATATTTGGGGTCCTTGGGGTTGATCTCAATCTTTTCCCGAATGCGGCGGATGTGGACAGCCACTGTGTTTTCCGGCGCGAAGCTGGGCTCGTTCCACACCCGTTCATAAATTTCATCGATGGAGAACACCCGGTTCTGGTTGCGCAGCAAAAGCTCGGTGATCTTCAGTTCAATGGGGGTCAGTTTCACCGGTTCCCCATCCACTGTGACTGTCTTGCTGCGGCAGTCCATCACCAATCCGCCGGAGCGGAGAATCTCCTCATCGGGCTGTTCCTGGGGCAAAGTTCCCAGCTTAACGTACCGGCGCAGCTGGGATTTTACCCGGGCGATCAGCTCCAAGGGATTGAAAGGTTTGGTGATGTAGTCGTCCGCCCCCATGTTGAGGCCGAGGATTTTGTCGGTGTCTTCGCTTTTGGCGGAAAGCAATATGATAGGGATATTGTTCTTCTCCCGCAGGCGCATGGTGGCTTTCATGCCGTCCAGCTTGGGCATCATAATGTCCATGACAATAAGGTGGATGTTCCCCTGTGCAACTGCCTCCAGGGCCTCCAAACCGTCGTAAGCTTTGACGACATGCATCCCCTCGTTCTCCAGATAGATAGCGATGGCCGACACAATCTCCCGGTCGTCATCCACCACCAAAATGTTGTATTTATCCATGCTTTGACACCTCCATTGTGTTCCCGGCGCTTTTTGTTTGCCAATCCCCAGTCCGCTGGGCCATATCACAAAGTCTGCACAAACGGCAAGAATTGCGGTGCGGCTGTTGCCGCAAAGGGCTTCGCCCTGCAAGCAATTCTTCGAATGCCACAGCTTTGCTGTGGCTATTATACCACAAAGTCTTCCCCTGTGGACGCCCTGCGTTTATTGTGTCACCGAAAGGATTGGCTTCGGGGAACCCAAAGGGCCCTACAGCATCAGTATAAAAATTCCTTCTTACAAACCAAAGGGTTTCTTTCTTACAATATTCTTAACCCGTCCAAAAAAGCCCACAGTAAAAGAGGGAAGAAGGTGGGCCTTCTTCCCTTTCCCGCCGAAAAGCCCAGCGGGAGCCGGCATTCCCCGGTCAACGTTGGATGGATTTGCTGTTGGCCTCCCGGAATTCCTCCGCCAGTATTTCCAGAGCCTTCTCCTGGGAAGGGGTTAGGCCTTCAATCACCAAAACCCGTTTCCGGTCGTTTTTTACCCCTAAAAGGTAATCCACCGATACGCCGTAAATGTCGGCCAAGCGAACCAGGGTGTCTGCGGGAGGAGTTTGAGTGTTGTTTTCATAATTGCTGATACTGGAACGGGTCAATCCCAGCCAGTCGGCCAATTGCTGCTGTGACAGGCGCTTTTTCTCCCGAAGTTCCCGCAGCCGGAGACCGAAATCAAAGATTTCCATAGAATTCCTCCTTTACAGAAAAATTGTATGGAAATGGAGTCGAGCTATACTGTCACATTCTGTAAATAAAGAAAATTTAAATGTCAGAATAGGATGTAATTACTGGCAATTGTCTTGTTTTTCTTCGTTTTTTCACAGAATTGTTTCCTTGCCTGGCATATTGTTCTTCTCCTTCCGTGGAGCTGGCTGAAACTACCGACAGGAAAAGGCGGTTTTCCCTTATAAAACCCGGTCAGAATAACAAAAGCCCCGCCTCTCACCGGAGGGGGGCTTCTGGAACGCCCTACTTACAGCAGGATGTCCGCCAAGTTGGCTTTGGGGTCGATCTTGCCCTCGATCAGCGGCCGTTTGCTGGTCAACAGGGTGGTGACACCGGGGCCGTGGCCCATGATGCGGCAGTCGCTGTGGACTACCACACCGATGGTGCAGGCGCCGCTGAGGTAGTTGCGTCCGTGGGTGTTGTCGCAGTCCTCCAGGAGAACGATATCCCCCAGCCGCAGATCCCGCAGGCCATATTCCGCCACCGTGGCATCGTCAAACAAGCAGATGTCGTAATCGCCTTTGTTGGTGGTGTTGGAGCCAAGGCCGGAACCCATGATCTTGGCGGGCACCTTTTTGGCCACCGGGACGATCAGTTTGCCGCTCTTTTCCTCAATGTTCAGCTTGTCCAGCAGGTCAGGGTCCAGGTTTTTCACGGTGATTTCGGGGTAATCCAGCAGTTTGAGGCCCTGTCCATAGGCTTTGACATTGACTTTGTCCCCGATGTTGAGGGTGTCCAGGATAGCGGGGTCAAAGTACATAATGACGTGTTCGATGCCGCCGTGGGTGCCGGTGACAAAACCTTTGGCCCCCTTGCCATCGCCGGTGATGATGGTCGCCTCATTGCCGATGCAGGACAGGTAGTTGTAAGCGTTGTTCTTCATCTCATCGTAGTTTTTGGTGGAGACACCGGGCTCCACATGGTCGCACTCAAACCCGCAGGCCGGGTCGCCGATCTTGACGTTGTAAGTGATGCCGCCGGTTCCGGGCAGAACAAAGATCCGGCCCTCGGAATCCAGTTTTCCGGGGTTGCTGTAGATGGGGGCGCTGATCTCCCCCTGGACGGAGATTTTTACCACTTGGTCGCGGTTGGTTCTAAGCATGGGGGTGTCCTCCTACAATTCAATTTCTCTATGGTGGCAAGGGCCGGTTGCAGCCCTTGTGAGAGATGCCCTGCAAGCAATTCTTCGAATGGCACAGCTTGGCTGTGACTATCCCAACGGAAAGTCTGCACAGATGGCACAGCTTTGCTGTGACTATGGTACCATACTCCCCCTGCAAAAACAAGGCGAGGCGATTCTTCCCCTTCAAAAATGTTGGATTTGCCATGCCTTCCCCCCTTGAAACCACACAGAACTTTGCTACAATAGGGGTATATGCCCTATCTGAAAAGAAAAGAGGAACACCACATATGACAACCAATGAGAAACTATCTCTTTTGCGCGTGCACATGAAAGAAGCTGGGGTACAAGCCTACCTGATCCCCTCTTCCGACCCCCACATCAGCGAATATCTCCCCGACCATTGGCGAGCCCGGGCCTGGCTCTCCGGGTTTGACGGTTCCGCCGGCACCCTGGTGGTCACCGAGACGGAAAGCGGCCTGTGGACCGACGGCCGGTACTTCATCCAAGCCCAGCGGCAGATGGAGGGCAGTGAAATTGTCCTCTACCGCATGGGGGAGAAAGGGGTCCCCACTGTGCAGGAATTCCTGCTCTCCCGCCTGAAAGCCGGAGAGACCTTGGGCCTGGACGGCATGGTCACCGCCACCAGCATCGTGCTGGATATGGAGGCTCAGTTTGTGGAGCGGGAGATCGGCATCCGGGCAGTGGACCTAATCGCCCCCATCTGGGAAGGCCGTCCCGCCATCCCCCAAAGCCCTGTCTATCTGCTGGAGGAGAAATACGCCGGCCTTTCCGCCGCCGAGAAGATCGCCCAGGTCCGCGCCTGTCTCCGGGAGAACGGCGCCGGCGCCATGGTGGTCACCCGGCTGGACAGCGTGGCCTGGCTCCTCAACCTGCGGGCCTCTGACGTGGCGTACAATACCTCCTTTGTGGCCTATGCCCTCCTGACCCAGGAGGAAGCGGCTGTCTATGTCAACTCCAGCCGCATCTCCCCGGAGGCCCTCGCCTACCTGGAGAAAAACGGGGTAGCCATCCGCCCCTATGAGGGGATTTTGGAGGGTGTCGCCGCCATCTCCAAGCCCACCGTCATGCTGGTCAGCGTGGAAGATGTCAACTACCGGCTGTACCTTGCCATGGAGGAAAACCCCAACCTGACCATTTTGGAAGGGGAGGAGCCCGCCTTCTGCCTGAAGGCCGTCAAAAACCCCACCGAGATCGCCAACACCAAAAACGCCCACATCAAGGAGGGCGTGGCTATGGCCCGGCTTCAGATGTGGCTGGAAAAAGCCTTGGCCGCCGGGGAGACCATCTCCGAGGTGGATGTGGGCGAAAAGCTCGTGGAGTTCCGCCGCCAGCAGGAGGGTTACCTGGAGGACAGCTTTGCGGTGATCGCGGCCTACGGCCCCAACGCCGCCATGATGCACTACCATCCCACAAAGGAGAACCACGCGGTGCTGCAAAAGAAGGGCTTCCTCCTCTTGGACACCGGGGCCCAGTACATCGACGGAACCACCGACACCACCCGCACCTACGCCCTGGGCGAACTGACCGACGAGGAGCGCCGGTATTACACCTATGTCCTCAAATCCAACATCGCCATGGCCCGCACCGTCTTTATGGAGGGCTGTTCCGGGGCCAACCTGGACATCATGGCCCGGAACCAGGTGTGGCGCTACGGCATCGACTACCGCTGCGGCACCGGCCACGGCGTCGGGTTTGTAGGCCCCATCCACGAAGGCCCTCAGAGCATGCGGATGACCAACCACGTTCCCTTCCAGCCCGGCATGACCATCACCGACGAACCCGGCATTTATGAGGAGGGCATTGTGGGTATCCGCACCGAAAACGAGCTTTTGGTGGTGGAGCATATGGAGACCAAATACGGCCGGTTCTTCGCCTTCCAGCCCATCACCTACCTGCCCATCGACACTACACCGGTGGTGCTGGAGTTGATGAACGAGGAGGAACTGGGCTGGCTCAACGACTACCATCAGATGGTCTATGACACCTTGAGCCCCCGCATGGACGACCGGGAGAAAGCCTGGCTCAAAGAAAAAACAAAACCATTGGAGAAGTAAACCTGCATGAATATCTTCATCGGCATCCTGCTGATCTTCGCCCTCCTGGGCCTATTTGATAAACTCTTTGGGGGGAAACTGGGCCTGGCCGCCGAATTCGATTCCGGCCTGGAGTCGATGGCCTCCCTGGCCCTTTCCATCGTGGGGGTCTACTGCATCGGGGTCACCGCGGTCAAAAGCAACCCGGAGGCCATCGCCGCCTTTGCCGCCCACCTGCCCTTTGACGCCTCCATCCTCATCGGCAGCCTGCTGGCCCCAGACATGGGTGGCTATGCCATCGCCAAGGAGATGGCCGCTACCCCCGCCCTGGGGATTTTCTCCGGGGTAATGGTGGCTTCCAGCCTGGGCGCCACCATCTCCTTCACCCTGCCGGTGGCCCTGACCACCATCCGCAAGGAGGACACTGCCCCCTTTATGCAGGGCATCGTCTGGGGGATCGTCACCATTCCCGCCGGGGTGGTGGCGGGTGCGCTGCTCACCGGCCTGCCCATGGGGGATCTTATCCGCAACCTTCTGCCCATCCTCCTTCTGTGCGCCGGCATCTGCCTTTGCCTCCTCAAGGCCAAGGACGTCACCATCCGGGTGCTGTCCGCCTTGGGCAACCTGGTGCGGATTGCCAGCCTCCTCCTCTTTGCCCTGGTGATGCTGGGGGTGTTTCTTCCCTCTTATCAGATAGTTTCCGACGATCTGTTCTTCGAATCCCTCACCATCGTCATCAAAATCGCGGTGGTGGTGGCTGGGTCGATGGTGGCCGCTTCCCTCATCCTGCGGTATTTCTACAACGCCATCGCCCGCATCGCCGACCGGCTGGGCATCAACGCCTATTCGGTGGTGGGGCTGATCGCCAGCCTGGCCACCTGTATCTCCATGATCCCCATGCTGGATAAGATGGACCAGCGGGGCAAGGTGATGAATGCTGCCTTTGCAGTCAGCGGGGCCTTTGTTCTGGGGGGACAATTGGCCTTTATGGCCAGTGTAGAACCCTCCTCGGTGGTCTCTGCCTACATGGCGGCCAAGTTGACCGGGGGCATCTGTGCGGTGGTTGCCGCCATGGCCTTCACCCCCAAATCCAGCGCCCTTCCTCAACAATAATAAAAAAGCCGCCTTCCCCACATCTGGGGAGGGCGGCTTCTCTTATTGGGGAACCCCAAGATTTTTTCCTTTTCCCGCCCAAAGCGCCAGACAACCGCATAAACCCTTTTCCCAGTGCATACTCATGTGTTAAACACTAGACACGGGGAGGGAACTGGGTTGAAAGGGTTGCCCGAGGAGCGTGCCATTACGCTGGGAAACTATATTATCGAACACGATGCCACCGTGCGGCAGGCCGCGAAGGAATTCAATATCAGCAAATCAACGGTACATAAAGATGTTTCGGAACGTTTAAAAGCCATCAGCCCACAGCTGTACCAACAGGTGAAACAGGTGCTGGAGAAAAACAAAAGCGAGCGGCATATCCGCGGCGGAATGGCCACCAAATCCAAGTATGAACGGCTCAAGGAACGGGAATCCAAGGGGCGGTAGCCAAAACACACAAGAGGGCGGGGAACGGTGTTCTCCCGCCTTTTTTGCATACCAGCGGCTATTTTTTCGCAGATAGTTATTGACATATGCCAAAAATAATAGTATGCTAAGGTTGCAAGGTAATTAGCATATGATAAAAACCTATCTGTCCACAAGAAAGGAGAGCTACACAAATGAGAAATCATGCCAATTGTCAAAATGGAATGGGCGGCTGCGGACGCCGCCAGGAAAAAATGGTGCATGACAGCTGCGAATCCCACGGCAAAGGGAGCTCCTGCTGGATGAACAGATGCAGCCCCAGACGGGATGGCTGCGGACCTCATGGCAAAGATGGCTCCTGCCGTCGGATGAACTGCCAGGAGGCTCCCACTCGGGAGCTGCTGCTTCAGCAGAAGGAGTTTTTGGCCCAGCGGCTGGCAGAGGTGGAAGAACAGCTGAGCCATCTGCCCGCCGAGCCAACAGAACAGCCTGCACAGTAAAAACGAAACGAGGTGCTTTTTCCCATGGGACGTCCAAGAAAATGGAAACGAGTCTGCGGCCTCCCCCCGGTGGAGAGCTTTTCCGGCGGGTGGAACGGCCATGATGCCCCCATCCTCCTGAATGTGGAGGAATATGAAGCCATCCGCCTCATCGATTTGGAGGATATGACTCAGGAAGAATGCGCCGCTCAGATGGAGGTCTCCCGGCCTACGGTGCAGCTGCTTTACAACAGCGCCCGCAAAAAGGTGGCCCAGTTCTTGGTCGGCGGCGGCCGGCTGGAGATCGCCGGGGGAGATTACCGCATCTGCGGAAGCGACGGTCCCCGCGGCGAAGCTTCCCGCTGCCATCACCGCCACTGCTGCAAAAAACATGGGAACTGCCCTCATTAACTCATCCAAGGCCAAAAAAGGAGACGCAGATGCGTCTCCTTTTTTTCTATTCCCATGCAGGTGAGAGCAACCGGGCCCTCTCTCCCCACAGCACCCTTACAGCTGGATGCCGTCGTAATAGCTCTGGACCGTCGCGCCGTCCACCCCGCGGGTGTCATACAACTCCGGCAAAGTGCCTTTCCACTGGCTGCCCAAGGTGTCGATGCCGCTGTCCAGGAACTGGAGGGCATAGACCACCGCTCCGGTAACCCCCAAGGCCAGAACATCCTCGTCCAGGTCAAAATATTCGTTGTGGTGGTCGGCCCCAGTGCCTTTCTCCGGGTTGTTGACCCCCAGGTAGACAAACACACCCGACCACATCTTTTGCAGCTGGGAGAAGCTCTCCGACGCCATCCAAGGCTCCGGCTGGCAAATGGCATCCTCCCCGATTTCCGCCCCGATCACCTGGCGGGCAAAGGCGGCGCACACAGGGTCGTTGTCCACCGGGAATCCCGGCTGGGTGAAGCTGTTGTAGGTGACGGTACAGCCGTAGGCCGCCGCGGTGGAATCCACCAACCGGCGCATCTCCTCCCGGAAGGGAAGGCCCACCTTTTCCCGGTCAAACAGCCGCACCGTCCCGGCAAACCGCAGGTCGCTTGGAATGATGTTTTTCGCGGTGCCGTCCTCCACCAAGCCGATGGAGAGGGTCAGCGGCGCAAAGGGGGTGACCTTGGTCAAGCGGGCGGCTTGCAGCCCGTTGTAGATGGCCACAAAGCAATCCACCGGATTGACCGCCAAATCTGGCCGGGAACCATGGCCTCCCCGGCCGTGGAGGGTGATGTCAAACCCCATGGCGGTGGAGGCGGCCCCTCCAGTGATAACCCCCACCTTCCCGGACTCCAGGGAAGCGGACATATGGGTCCCATAGACGGTGTCGGGACGGATGCCATGGCGATCCATATAGGCCAGGATATAGCCGATCCCCCCGCCGTTTTCCTCCCCGCGCTCAAACAGCAGCAGCACGGTTCCGTGGATGGCCTCCCGGTGGGAGGAAAGGATTTTAGCGGCTCCCAACAGCATGGCGATGTGGCCGTCGTGGCCACAGGCGTGCATCACCCCGTCCTCCTGGCTTTGGCAGACCCGGGGCTGGGATAGGTTGCAGGGCTGCTCTTGCACCGGCAGGGCATCGATGTCCGCCCGCAGCAACACGGTTTTCCCCTTTCCGGGGTCCAGACCCTGGATGGTGGCCAAAATACCCCCTTTGGGGATCTCCTCATAGGGGATATCCATGTCGGTCAGCTCCTGGGCAATGCGCTGGATGGTCTTATCCTCCCGGTTGGAGAGTTCAGGATGCTGGTGGAAGTACCGGCGCATCTCAACGACATAGGGTTGTACTTCCTTGGCAAGGGTAGTAATCTGCATAGATGGCACCTCCTGTTGTAGGGCTGTCAATGAGATTTTGATTCCTCCTATAAAACCAATGGATTAAATGGTGTGGGAACTGCCCTCACCCCAAAGCTCCTCCTGGAAGGAGTCCAGATGCTCTTTGGTCCACAGGGCGGGGATTCCGCCAGTGTGCAGGAAGATGGCGCTCTCCCCCTTGGGGATGATCCCCGATTTGACCATGTCCACAAACCCGTGGAACACCTTGCCGGTGTAGCAGGGGTCCAGGAAGATGGCTTCGGTGCGGGCCAGCAGCGCGATGTGGGCCCGGGTGACAGGGTCGGGGGTATTGTAGGCAACACCGGAGTAATTCTCTTCCCTGTTGCCTTTGAACAGGCGGATTTCCTCCCCTTTGGCGGTGACGCCCAGGCCGTACATCTCGCTCATCCGGTTGATGTATTCAGCGCAGGAATCGGGGGTGCGGGGGGTGGCAGGGTTGATGGTGACACCCAGCACTTCAAAGGGCGCGCCATAGTATTTCGCGCCCAGCCACAGGCCTCCAAAGGTGCCCTGGGAACCGGAACCACAGACCAAGTATTTGGGAGCAATGCCCATCTCTTTGCACTGGGCCATCAGTTCCGGCACCATCTGGATGTAGCCCACCGCACCCAGCTCATTGCTGCCGCCGGTGGGGATCACATAGACTTTGTCCCCCTTGGCCTCATATTGGGCGATGACCTTCTTAGCCGCCTCTTCCGGGTCGCCGGTGGTAAAATAGAGGTCCGCCCCCATCAGTTTATCCAGCAACAGGTTGCCGCTCATATAATCGGGGCGTTCCCCGGTGAGGATGAGGATGCATTTCATCCCGCACCGCACTGCGGCCGCTGCCGTCAGCCGGCCATGGTTGGTCTGGGGGCCGCCAAAGGTCAAGAGAGTGTTGCAGCCCTCTGCCTTAGCCTGTGCCACCAAATACTCCAGTTTGCGGATTTTGTTGCCGGAAAGGCCCACATCGGTCAGGTCATCCCGCTTGATGTACAGGTCGCCGCAGCCGATCTCCTTGGTCAGATTCTCCATTTTTTGCAGGGGTGTGGGGAAAATACCCAGGGAAGCTTTTTCCAATTCGCACAGTTTCATAGCCAATCGCTCCTTTTTTCTGGGAAAATTGTGGTAATTCAGTACTCCTATTCTACGCCATTTCCCATAGGGGCGCAAGGCCCCAAAGCGGATTTTATCAGCTTTGGGCTTCTTCCTCCGGGGCAGGGGCCGCAGGGGCAGATTCTTTGCTGTAACAATAACTGAGGCCAAACACGCCGCCCAAAATCAGCGCCACACCTGCCACATCCACCCAGCGGAAAGGCTCGTGGAGGATCAGGACGCCCGCTAAAATGGAGATGACCGTGCTGACCGTGGAAGTGGAGGTGGAAATGGCAATGGGCAGATGGGCCAGGGAGTAGGTCATGAACAGGAAGGCCAGCACACAGGAGCCTATGCCCATATACAGCACCGAGATGATGAAGTCCTTGTTCCACAGGCCGTCAAAGAAGTGGGGAAGATCCCCCCGCATGGCATGCATGATCACCGTTTCGATGGAAAAGCCCAAGGCGCCCATGCCGGTGGTCAGATAAACGGTCTCAAAGGAGGTAAAATGCCGGCCAGCCCGGCGCACAAAGGTGCGGTTGAAGGCGATGGTCACCACTGCCGCAAAGATCAGCGCCATTCCGATGCCGGTAGCTCCCGAAAGGTCACGGCCCACAAAGTTGACCACAAACACGCCCAGCACTGTCACCCCCATAAAAGCCATCTGCATTTTGGATGGCAGGGGGTCTTTGTTGATCAGCACCGACAGCACCACGACCAAAATAGGGGTGATACTGCTGACGCAGGCGATCAGGCTGGTGGGGGCGTAGCTGGTAGAGGTAGTCTCCAAAATCTGGCTGATCAAGGGGTTGAGGAGGCCGCACAACAGCAGAAGACCGATGGGTTTGCCTGCGTAGTCCACCTTCTGCACCTTAAAGAGCAGGAGGAGGGTCATCACCACAAAACCGGTGGTGAAGCGGAAGGCCAGGAATTTGATGGTATCCTGGTTGACCACCGCCATGCCTTGCTTGATAAAGAGCAGGGCCAGGCCGAACAAGGTGGCTGACGCCAAACTGGCCGCCAGGGGGAGATATTTCTTCATGGGGTACCCGCCATTTCTCCAGCGGTAAATCATGGGGATTTCCCCTGCCGCCGCCGGCCGGACAGGGAACCGTGCCTCTTCTACTTGGGAACAGGCTGTTTTCCCCTATTATAGCGCGAAACAAAATGGGGTGCAATCGCAAGGGGGCAAAAAGTGCGCCTGGGCTTCCATCCTCCTGCACCGGTTTTGAGCCCTTTCACTAGAAAAGGTAGGTTGGGATGTGCTACAATAATCGCGGGGCGATTATTGGGGAAGAAATCCTCTCTCCATTGTTACAAGCATCGCTTGTAACATGCGCAAAATTGCTTTTTGCCGTACAGCGGCAACGCAATTTTGAGGGGCTGCCCTCCCGCCGCAAAGCGGCACCGGGATTCATCCGCTCTGACACGGCCTTTCGCCGCGATATCGCCTTTGTGGGCTGTTCTCTATTTTATATCCCCCCAACTTCCCCGGCTTCTGCCGCTGTGGGTTGGGATTATGAGGTGAAACCATGCTGGTTCTTTTGTCTCCAGCCAAAAATATGGCCGACGCCACCGGGGAGGGGCTCCCCCTCACTGGGCCGGTGTTCCTCCCGGAGACCGGCCCCATCCTCCGCGCCCTGCGGGCTTACAGCCCTTGGCAGTTGGAATCGCTGATGAAGGTCAATCCAGAAATCGCCCTTAAGACCTTTGATTTTTACCAAAAGTTCGACCCGGCCCTGCCTGGTTCCCCGGCAGCCCTCAGCTACCACGGCCTTGCATACCAAAATCTGGACGCCGCCAGCTTTACCGGGGAGGACTTCGCCTTCGCCCAACAGAGCCTGCGGTTTTTAAGCGCCTTTTATGGGGTGCTCCGCCCCCTGGATGGGATGCTGCCCTACCGGCTGGACTTCCTCTGCCCGGTCAAGGTGGAGGGAAAGCGCCTTTACTCCTACTGGGGGGATCGGATTTACCAGGAGATATTCTCCTCTGGCGAGCCGGTGGCCGACCTTTGCTCCGGGGAATACAGCCGGGCCTTCGACCCTTACCGCACCGGGCGGGAACCCTTTGTCCGCTGCCGGTTCTTGCAGTGGCGCAAAGGGAAGTGGGTTACCCTGCCCACCGAAGCTAAGATGGCCCGGGGACAGATGGCCCGGGCGGTGGTCAAACACCGCTGGACCCGCCCTGAACAGCTTCGGGATTTTTCTTGGGCAGGGTATGAGTTTATCCCCCAGCTCTCCACGGGGGAGGAATACGTCTTTCGCAAGGAACTGCTGGATTAGGGGGAGTTAGGGGCAGCCCAAGGCTTTTGAACGCTCCTCTATGGGGCAAGGTGAATTTTTTCTGGATAACCTTTCCCCCATTTCCCAGCTGGCTCCCAGACCATAGAACGCCCGCTGAATAAGGGAACACAAAGGCCCTCCCTTGAGAAATTTTTCCCGGGGGAGGGCCTTTTCACGTTATATGGATTTGAGGGCTGGCAGCCCGCCGGGGAACAACCGCTCTTATCCTCACAAGTCGATGGGGGGAAGTGCCACCCTGCCAGCGGCTTCCTGAATTTCCTGCTTCCGCTCCTGAGGGATTCCCCGCACCCGGAAATCCGGCACAGCCAGATAATACCCCTGTATGTAGTCCACACCCGCCTCAATGAGGTAAACCATCTCCTCCCGGGTCTCCACCCCTTCGGCGATGATGCGGATGTCCTGGGTCTTGGAATAGGAGAGGATACCTCCCAGCAGGGTCTGCCGGCTCTTATCCCGGTCAATGCCCCGGACAATGGACATATCGATCTTCACATAACTGGGGTTGATGGTGAGCAGCACCCCTTCTGAGCTGTACCCTGCCCCAAAGTCATCCAATGCGATGGACAGTCCCCACCGTTGACACAGCGACTGCTTTATAGCCATGCAATTGTAGTCGGTCTGCTCACTTTCGATGACCTCCACCACCAGGCGGGAAAGGTCTTTCCCAAACTGTTGTTCCAAGGCCGCAAACCCCTCCTTAGAAAGGCAGGTGTTGGGCACCGAATTGATGAACAGCCGGGCTTCCCCAAATGCCTCCTTCTGTTGGGAAAAAGCTTCCAAAGCGCCGGTCCAGGTCAGTTCTTCAATCTGGTTCAGTTTGGATTGGGCCCTGACCAGCCGCATCACGTCGGATACTGTTTTGAGCCCCTCGCAGCTGGGGCGCATCAGCGCTTCATAAGCGTAAACCTCCCCGGTGCGGGCATCCACAATGGGTTGGAATGCAAACCGGGCCAGCCGGTGGTCCAAAAAGTGGTTGAGGGCCTCCTTGCCGCTAAACAACAGTTCATCCCGTTGGAAGGCATCTTGGTTGAACTCCTGAATGTCCCCCTTGGTGGAATTCTTGGCACTGTACATGGCAAAGTCGGCGTATTTGATCAGCAAATCGTAGCTGGCACCGTTGTCCGGGTACCAAGCCACCCCGGCCGAGGCCCGCAGCTTCACCGTCTTGCCATCTGGAAGCTGGAAATTGGTGCTGTGCAGCAGCTTGTGTACCTCCCGAATGCGGCAGAGCAGGGTGTTCCGGTCCTCGCCAGGCAGGAAGGAGAAGAACTCATCGCCGCTCATCCGGGCGACCTCTGCGCCGTCCTGGCGCAGCTGTTGGAATACCCGGGCCGCTGCTATGATATATTTATCGCCGGAATCGTGGCCATAGGTGTCGTTGATGTATTTGAGGTTGTCAAGATCCCACATGACCATTGCCCCCATCTGGAAGGGCATGGAGCGGAGGGCTTTCTCCACACTGCGGCGAAAGGAGCGGCGGTTGAGCAGTTCGGTGAGGACGTCGTAATCCCTCTCATACTCGATCTTCCGCTTCTCCAGCACGTCGCCCGTCACATCCTGGACCACCACCATATACCGGCTCTCGCCCTCGTTGTGTTTGAAGCTGATCCAGCAGATCCGGCCGTCGTCCCGGTGGAGCTCCAGAATGTCCTCCACCACTTTGTCCTGTTCCTGCCGGCCCGTCTTTGCCAGGATCTTTTTCTTCATCCGTTCCAGCTCCTGCTGGAACTCGTCGTAGGGGAGTTCGGATTTCTCTCGGTTTTCAGGGGAAAAATCCAGCATTTCTCCAATTTTGCCGGTGCAGTAGACCAGTCCCCCCCGTTCTTTGTAGTACTCGACGGCCCCCAGGGAGGTGTTGGTGTACTCCAAAATCTGGGAGAGGCGGGAGGCGGAGTTGGCCACCGCGGCCGAAAGCTCCTCCACTGCGGTCGAAAGGCCGTCAATTTCCACAATTCCGGTCTGGGGGAGCAGAACCTCCTTGGCGGGGTCGCTCTCCCGCAGGGATTTGGCCAGCCGCTTGACCGGCGCGGCAAAGCTGGCGCTGATGACAAAAGCA
>ERZ791611.614-NODE-614-length-31839-cov-16.140605_pt1 | contig 31839 bp, 20 predicted proteins | sample MGYA00510275_ERZ791611 | MGnify/ENA primary metagenome ERZ791611 (study PRJEB30046, sample SAMN00791912) | human gut metagenome | study: EMG produced TPA metagenomics assembly of the A metagenome-wide association study of gut microbiota in type 2...
TTAAACCACATACTCCACCGCTTGTGCGGGCCCCCGTCAATTCCTTTGAGTTTCAACCTTGCGATCGTACTCCCCAGGCGGGGTACTTATTGCGTTAACTCCGGCACAGAAGGGGTCGATACCTCCTACACCTAGTACCCATCGTTTACGGCCAGGACTACCGGGGTATCTAATCCCGTTTGCTCCCCTGGCTTTCGCGCCTCAGCGTCAGTTTTCGTCCAGAAAGCCGCCTTCGCCACTGGTGTTCTTCCTAATATCTACGCATTTCACCGCTACACTAGGAATTCCGCTTTCCTCTCCGATACTCTAGGTTTCCAGTTTCCATCCCCTCACGGGGTTAAGCCCCGAACTTTTAAGACAGACTTAAAAACCCGCCTGCGCGCGCTTTACGCCCAATAATTCCGGACAACGCTTGCCACCTACGTATTACCGCGGCTGCTGGCACGTAGTTAGCCGTGGCTTTCTATTCCGGTACCGTCACTTCTCTGCATTATTCACACAGAGCTCTTTCGTCCCGATTAACAGAGCTTTACAATCCGAAGACCGTCATCACTCACGCGGCGTTGCTCCGTCAGACTTTCGTCCATTGCGGAAGATTCCCCACTGCTGCCTCCCGTAGGAGTTTGGGCCGTGTCTCAGTCCCAATGTGGCCGTTCATCCTCTCAGACCGGCTACTGATCATTGCCTTGGTGGGCCGTTACCCCTCCAACTAGCTAATCAGACGCAACCCCCTCCTTCAGCGATAGCTTATAAATAGAGGCCACCTTTCATTTCCAAGCGATGCCACTCGGAAATCGTACGCGGTATTAGCAACGGTTTCCCGTTGTTATCCCCCACTGAAGGGCAGGTTGGTTACGCGTTACTCACCCGTTCGCCACTAAGATTAATAGGAGCAAGCTCCCATCTCTCTCCGTTCGACTTGCATGTGTTAAGCACGCCGCCAGCGTTCGTCCTGAGCCAGGATCAAACTCTCCAAGATATCTTGGAGCTATTTGCTAGCTCGTTTTCATTCGTTGTTGTCGATTTACATCGACGGAATTTTTGGTTTGGTTCCATAAATGGAACCCGCACTCTGGCTATGTTCATTTCTTGCGAAATGATTACCTTTACATTGTTCAGTTTTCAAAGATCCGTTTGTTGTCACTCACAACTCGTGAGTGCTTGATTATGATATCACGCTGTAAATTTCTTGTCAAGAACTTTTTTAAATTTCTTTTGGAAACTTTTTCGTGAAAGTTCTTTGTTTAGAATTTACAAAATAAATCACAATCACCGGTGTTTCACCGGTTTGTGTGTTGCTGTGTAACAGCGACTTGATTATCTTACCTAAAATCCGGAGATTCGTCAACCCCTTTTTTGAAAAATTTTCAAAAAAAGTTGGCGCGATGTTATCGCGCCGCTTTTTTACTGCTATTATAGGCCACAGCGGCTAGCGCTGCCGTCTGACCGTCACCGACGGCTTTGGCAATTTGTAAAGGGTTACCCGTTACATCGCCGGCACTAAAGATGCCGGGCAGATTAGTAGCCCCCCACGAATCCACCTTAATATGATTATCCTCTACGGTTAAACCATCCACTACATGAGTCGGTGGTAATACCGCACGAAGCAAGAACACCCCATCCACAGAGAATGTGCCCTGCGAGGTGTTTATTTCAGAGACAAACGAGTCCCCTAAAATTTCTAAAATCTTTACACCATCGTGCAAGGTTACCTTCTCCGGCAATGCAGACGGCAAGGTTTCCGCCACATCGGCGCGGCAGAATACATCAACGGAACTGGCGACGGCAGCCAAAAACTCCACGTCATCCCATTCCGCTACAGTATCTATATATACAGCCACTCGTTTTCCTGCGAAGAAATTACCGTCACAGGTAGCGCAATAGCTGACACCGCGGCCCAACAAACGGTCCTCGCCCGGAATTGCCTGACCAATAACGGCACCGGTCGCCAAGATTACCGCCTTCGCCTGCACCACGTCGTCACCAATCATGAGCGTAGCCGGCTCGCCGGGAAATACGTTCTGCACCTTTTTATAGACAATCTCCGCACCCAAAGACTTCGCCTGTGCCAAGAACCGATTCATCAGCTCTTCGCCGCTAATCTCCGGGAGACCCGGATAATTGTCAATGCGCCACGCCTGACGCAGCTTTTCACTATGGTTCCCACCTTCAAAGAGTATAACCTGCTGTCCTCGAAGACGAGCGGTTATAGCCGCCGACAGCCCGGCCGGGCCGCCACCGACAATAGCCAAATCATATATCATAGTCTTCTATCCTTCATTTAGTCCATGGACAATTTGAAGCCTTGCGCTGCAATCTGCTGGAACAACTGCTGACGAACCGGCGTCGGGTTCTGCAAGCGTTTCACAACCTGCAACGTAAAGGAATCTACGCGGCGATTAGCGTCACGAAGATCGTAATATTCGCCCATTTCTTCATCGTAATCTTCCAATAATTCCAAATAATTGTCGAACTTCTGGTAGTGGTCGTCGAACACGTTCGCTTCACGCGGCATACGCGGCTTCAACTGCGGCTGCTGATTCGGCACGCCAAGGCCCACGCCTACAACGGGGAACGTCAATTTCGGCAAATCCAAAAGCTCGATCATCTTCGGTGCGTCATTCAAAATGCTACCGAAATATACCGTACCAAAGCCACCCAATTCAGCGGCGGTTACCATGTTCTGCGCTGCCAAGCACGCATCACTCCAGCCCTGGAAGAAGCGATCGCTGTCGCCTTCCGCCGGTGTTACTACGCCCTGTTCGCGAGCGATTTGCGCATTGCGGTAGCAATCGACGATAAAGATAAATAATTCCGGCACGCGCGCTACGTACGGCTGGCAGCAAACCTTCGCAATTTCCGCCTTCAATTCCGGATTGACAATGCGAATAATGCTGAAGCTCTGCATACCCGTGCTACTAGCGGTGCGTTTGGCTACGTCAAGAAGCACGCTGAGCTGCTGCGGCGGCACCGGGCTCGATTTAAATTCACGAATTGTGCGATGATTCAATATTGTATCAATGGGATTCATAGTCTCCACTCCTTTTTCGTCGATACCGTTCAAGGTCTTCTCTGTGAAATAAACAGCCTCCTCGGCCCGACAACAGATAGATTATTTTCTATGTAGTCATTGTATCACAGAGCCCCCAGCGACGCAATAAACTGCCTTTTATTTCACCAGTACCAGTTAGTAACATACAAAAAAGTGCAGAAGTCACACAAACAAAATTCAAACAACAGTCTTTTATACACGGACATACGCAAAGAAAAAGTTTTACGTCAACACACAAGTCATGTTATAATTAAATTACTCAGTTGTGTATTTGTAATGCGACTAAAGCGCGGCACAGCCAGTTACCAACGTAACGGTGCCTATGCCAAGCCGTCGCATCCAGTATCCATAGGAGGGTAACTTATGAATAAACTGTTCAAAAAGTATGTATTACGCGCTGCCGTTATTGGTTCCTTAGCTGTTGGCTTATGTGGTTCTGCCATGGCTGCTACGCCGGCTACGGCTCCCGAACAAGGTCAGATTAGCGTATCCGCATCTGCCTCCCGCACCATTTCCCCGACGTATGCGTTATTGTCCTTAGGTATTTCTACCAGTGCTGCCGACGTTGGTCAGGCTAAGGTTGAAAACGACCGCGTTATGAGCGCCGTTGTAAGCCGCCTCCAAGCATTGGGCGTAACGAAGAATAATATTAAAACCTCGTACTTCAACGTAAATCCGCAGTACGATTACAGCGCCAACAACGGTGGTGCCAACAAAGTTAAAGGCTACACCGTTACCAACCGCGTTACGGTTCGCATTAACGACCTTAACAATGTAAGTAAGATTATCGACGGCACGGTAAACGCCGGTGCTACCTCTGTTGACTCCTTGCAGTTCAACGCTGACATTACGCCGGATTTGACGGATCAGCTCATCACCGAAGCCGTTAAGAGCGGTCGTCACCAGGCTGACGTAGTAGCCGCTGCTGCCGGCGAACAGGTTGGCAAATTAAAATCCGCTAACGTAACCACCAACAGCACGTACAGTAATGATGTAAGTCCTCGTCTCTACAAGGTTAACGCTGTTGCCTTAAGCTCTTCCACACCTATTGAAAAAGGCGACATTACCGTAACCCAGAACGTAGACTTGGTATTCACCATTCAGTAATCAGTAACTCTCACTGTATTCGCAAATACTCAAATCTAATCATTGCTCACATTCGAGCACTTTCAATCAAAAACCTATATACCGAAGGGCCCTGCCAATACCGGCAGGGCCCTCTTTATATGCACTAATGCTGCCTATGCCAAGGCGCTTTATAAGCATATAATGCATTATATTATATATATTAGCTAATTCTGCTAGGTGGATTTCAACTTGAAATCTGTCCCTATTCAGAAAACCTGTGCGCGTCCAGGATTACTTGTCCTCAGGTACAATACCTACATGGACAGCTACGATACCACCGGTCAATTCGTGGTATTCTGCTTCTTCGAAGCCTACTTCGTGGAAGAATTCCAAAACCTTAGACTGGTGCGGATACTGACGCAAGGATTCCGGCAACCAAGCGTAGGATGATTTATCCTTACTCAATTTGCCCAGAACCGGCAAAATCTTTTCAAAGTATAAGTAGTAAAGCTGTTTAAAGCCAATAACGGTCGGTTTCGCCAGTTCGAGGGTTACTACACGACCACCGGGTTTTACGACGCGTTTCATTTCAGAAAGGGTGCGGCGAATATCCGGCACATTGCGAAGCGCAAACGCACTCATGGCGCAGTCAAATGTGTTAGCATCGTAAGGCAACTGCATTGCATCGCCTTCTACGAGGTTCACACGGTCCAGCAAGCCATCCTTGCTCAAGCGTTCTTCGCCACGAGTCAACATTTCCGGGCTGAAATCAAGTGCCTCCACATGAATCTCCGGCTGCTGGCGCAACGCTTCCTTCGTAAGCATACCCGTACCACAGGCTACGTCCAAAATCGTCATCCCCGGTTCCAGACGCATTTGCTCTACCGTAAAACGACGCCAATAGGCATCGCGATGGAAGCTCAAAATTGTATTCATCAAGTCATAGTGCTTAGCAATATTTGAAAAAACCCCTTGCACAAAAACCTCTTTTTCTTGTGCATTGCCAAAGCTAGTCGATGCTGAATCGTTCATTTTATCGGTCATCCTTCTCACTCTATATCATACTAATACCTAATTATAATAATTGTCTTTATAGTATACCTTTTTTAGCGTCCTCTTTCAACATCTTTTTGTGAAACCATTCTTGTGCAATTGACATAGACAAAAGTTCAGCAGATGTAAATTTGCCTCTTGCTATTATACTTAATCCGTTTTATAATGACATATGTCCTTTATGAATAGATTTTTATTATTAAACGGTAAGGAGAGATTATCATGGGAAACTTTTTCCGCGCGCTTAACCAGCTAAGCTTGATTAAGCAGATCATCATCGGCCTCATCATCGGTATCGCCGTGGCTATGGCCGACCCTGCAATTGGCAAAGAATTATCGCTTCTAGGTATCATTTTCGTAGGTGCTTTGAAAGGTATTGCACCGCTGTTGGTATTCTTCTTAGTCATTGCCGCCATTTCGCGTCATCGCGCCGGCCAGCAAACAGGCATGCGCCGCATCTTGATTATGTACATCTTCGGTACCTTCATCGCTGCGGTTGTAGCCGTTATTGCAAGCTTCATGTTCCCGACGACCTTGCATCTCGCTAATGCAACACAGGATGCTAAACCGCCAGAAGGCATTGCTGAAGTCCTTATCACCTTGCTTAAAAACATCGTAGATAACCCGGTACATGCGTTGATGAGCGGCAACTACATCGGTATCCTCGGTTGGGCTGCTCTTATCGGTTTCGCACTTCGCAGTGCTACCGGTGAAGTCAAAGAAGTTATCGTTGGTATTTCCGACGCCATTACAAAATGCGTACAGTGGGTTATCCGCTTGGCTCCGTTCGGTATCATGGGCCTCGTTGCTGAATCCATCGCAACCAACGGTATCGAAGCTTTGATTGGTTATGCTCAGTTGTTAGTAGTATTGATTGGCAGCATGCTTTTGATTGCTTTAGTCGTAAATCCAATCATCGTATTTGCTTCCATTAAACGCAATCCGTATCCGTTAGTATTCAAATGCCTGCGTGAATCCGGCATTACTGCTTTCTTCACTCGTAGCTCCGCTGCTAACATTCCGGTTAACATGGACCTTGCAAAACGCTTGGGCGTTAACCCGGATACGTACTCCATCTCCATTCCGCTTGGTGCGACCATCAACATGGCCGGTGCTGCTATTACCATTACGGTTATGACCTTGGCAGCGGCTAACACCTTGCACATCCAGGTAGACTTTGCAACGGCTGTACTCTTAAGTATCATCGCTACTGTCGGCGCTTGCGGTGCTTCCGGTGTTGCCGGTGGTTCCTTGCTCTTGATTCCGTTGGCTTGTAGCTTATTCGGTATCTCCAATGATATTGCAATGCAGGTTGTTGGTGTTGGTTTCATCATCGGCGTTTTACAGGACTCCACCGAAACTGCCCTCAACTCCTCTACGGATATCTTGTTCACCGCTGCTGCTGACTTCGCACGTCGTGGCTATCCGGCTGACCTCAACGCAGTAAAGATGAATGTATCGCGCAACCACTAATTATAAAGCGACTGCTAGAAACTCTCTCTACTGCCGAAAATTTAATGTGAAATAAACCTAAGAAGGTGCTAGCCTTGGGGACGCCCAAGCTAGCACCTTCTTTTTGCGCCTCAAATCGTATTGCGCTATAGCGCCGCAGTCGCCACCACGCCCCTATGCCCTTACAACGACATACACGAATCATTGGTCCTCCTGCGACTGCGGCGTCCTACTTATACCAATATAAAAAGGTGCGGCCAGCCCCTAGGCTTCCGCACCTTTTATATTGAATATTACTATTCGTGAATGTTTTCAGATCCAGTGTAGCTATGTTCTGCCGTAAGATGAATAATATATTTCGGTTCCATAGCTTCTAAGATTTCTTTAACTGCATGACCAATGTCGTTCAGTCGCTTGTGTTCGCTATACGGTACTACCAAGTCGAAGATAACATTGATTTTGTCGCCGTCTGGTACAGCGCGTAAGTCGTGAATGCTTAAATCCGGATTGTACGCTTTGATTACGCGGCGTACGCGGTCGTAAATTTCTTCCGTTTCCTTATTGCGTACCAACGGGTCCATGTGAATGGTCAGTCTTAAATTCAACTGACGCCATGCATCGCGTTCAATCTTTTCTACCATATTATGACTCTTGATGATATCCTGTTTCGCATCGACTTCTACATGGATACTGGCAAATTCATGGCCTGGACCATAGTCGTGCACCATCAAATCGTGAATGCCCATAACGCCGTCATAAGACGATACGAAGGTAGCGATTTCCCGAACTCGTTCCGGTCGCGGTTCGTTGCCTAGCAATCGGCTCGTAGATTCTTTGAAAACTTCAAAACCGGCACGACCAATCATGACTGCCACGATAGCACTGAGGTAACCATCGACCGGTAATTTCACATAACTACCGATTAACAGGCCGGCAGTGATACCGCAGGTGGCCCATACATCGGATAAGCATTCCAAACTGTTTGCCCGCAAAATCGGCGAATCAATGCGGTTCCCCATATATTTGAGGAAGCTGTGAAGCCAAATCTTAAGGCCCATAACCACAATCATCACAATCAAGGCAACCATGGAGAAATCAACGATTTCCGGATTCATAATGCGGTGTACCGCTTCGATTAAAAGCTGGATAGCAATGACGAACAAGAGCACCGAAAAGCCGACGGAGAAGAGATATTCCATACGACCGTGGCCATAAGGATGTTCCTGGTCCGGCTTGCGCGCCGACAAACGGAAACTCAATAGCGATATAGCGGACCCGCCGGCGTCAGCAACGTTGTGCAAGCCATCACTAATCATGGCCAATGAACCGACGATAAAGCCGACGATTAATTCGCCTAAGCAAACCGCTATATTCACAAGCATACCGGTTAAGCTGGCCAAATTACCGTACCGCGTGCGCACCGCCGGCGCCTTAATACAGTCCGCATCCTTGATGAACGTGCGTATTAAAAACTCTCTCATAATACCTCCCTTTATAACGTGCTCAAACTGAGCTTACTCTTAAAAATTTGCGCCTCGTTAGCCATCTATAGCCGCTAGCTATTCGTAACTTGCGCTTCATTCTCAATTAATTATCATTCGTTTGTAGGTATTATTCTACACCTTTTCTCAGTGTTTATCAATATATTATTTACAAAAATTTACAACCAACAATAGTAAGTTTTTATGTACTGGAAAGGCCAACTTTCTATCTTTCCCCCACATAAACATAACTCGATATAGCTAGGCTATACCGAGTTATATTACTATTTGCTGTGAAATTATCTTACCAGCGGTGTTCGTAGTAAACCTGGGTCCACATAACAACTTCCGATAACGTCGGGTGCGGTGTCATGGTTTCACCGACCGTAATAACAGAATGCGGATCCATATGGCGTACCAAGCCCTGCTGGCGAAGTTTCTTCGTCAATTCAGAGCCAATTTCTTCGTTTACCGGCGTCAACGGCGTGTCACCACTGTTCAAAAGGTTAACGTACGGCTGGAATAAAATGGACGCCTGTGGGCCAATGACGTGAACGCCCAAGATGTGGTTGGTCTTCTTGTCCACCACAATCTTAACAAAGCCGTCGTTTTCATCGCCCGGATCAAAGCCCATCGCAAAGCCCTTCGCCGATGCGGAGTAGTAGTTCTTGCCCGTACCTACGTCGTAGCCCTTCGCTTTCGCTTCCGCTTCGGTCAAACCAACGTGACCAACCTGCGGATACGTAAAGGTTACAGCCGGCACCAAGTCATAGCGAGCCCATCTGAAATCATCAGTGCTCTTAGCATAGAACAAATTATGTGCCAAGATATCAGCTTCATAGTTGGCTTTATGACGGAACGGTGCTTCCCCGTTGATATCGCCCAACGCATACACGCCGTCAACGGAGGTTTCCAAGAATTCATTGGTCATAATCCAACCACCGCGTTTCGTCTTAATCGTCGTATTTTCCAAATGAAGTTCTTCCGTAGCCGGTTTGATGCCCGAAGCCATCAAGATTTCTTCGCCGCGCACTTCTTTTATTTCACCGGTAGCACGGTCGCGAATAACCACTACTTTTTCGCCATTTTCCACGCGAACTTCTTCTGGTTCCTGATTCAAAATAACGTCAATGCCAAGGCGCGTAATGTCTTTGTAAATCTGCGCAGAGATTTCTTCGTCTTCCTTCGGCAATAAACGCACGTTGTGCTGCACCAAGGTCACCTTCGTGCCTGCAGCGGCAAATACGTGAGCAAATTCCGTGCCAATCGGGCCACCGCCCATAACAACCAAGGACTTGAACGGCTTCTTCGGATACTTGTCACCGAACAAGGACTCGCTGCTCATGTAACCAGCTTCTTCGAGGCCCTTAATGGGGTTAATCTTCGTGTGACCGCCAACGCCGAGCACAATAATCGGCGCCGTGATTTCATCAGTAACCGAGCCATCCTTCAACGTTACCTTCAGCACCTTGTCGCGCACGAACGTAGCTGCACCGCGATACAAATCGACGGAATCAAACTTGTCGTAATACGCTTCCACGCCTTTGCTTTCGTCAATTTTATGCCATACACGCTTACTCATCAAATCCCAATCGATCGTCGCCGGCTGCACCTTCACGCCAATCTTCGGCAACTCCTCGATTTCACGAACCGCATCGGCCACCGTTACCATGACCTTCGTCGGAATGCACCCGCGCGTCAAGCACGTGCCGCCAAACTTACCCTTCTCAATAATCGCAACCTTCTTGCCCGTTGCAATCGCTGCGTCAGCTACAATCGTCGCACCACCAGTACCAATAACGATTACATCGTAATTCTTCATCAGCTTTACATCCTTTCCTATGTCGGATTCCAACCGTTTCAGTTACGGTATAACAAAATTCTATGTAACATTGAGCCGCGTCCCCCAAGCCCTTAAAGCCGTTATAACAAGCCCTATGACCTACCCGAAGACGCCGTGAACACTTATCTCAATGATTCTTGCATAGCTATTATACCATATCGATGGATATAAATATAGCGGTACTCTTATGATAACTTTTCCCTCTGAAATAAACCGCCTCAGCCCTCATTTCCCCCATCTTCTCTCGTATCCCCTGCTAAAAAGAAAATAGCGGTAACAACACTTTTGTATTGCTACCGCTATAACGACTGCTTTAAAACTCCTCAATCATCGAGGTTTTCTATTAAATTCCCTTCAGCACCGGATCTATACTTCCTTCAGCCTTAGTCTAAATTTCCTTCGGCACCGGATCTTCCTTAATCGGCAAATTAATCACAGCCGCCAATGCCCCTAAAATCATATCCGCATACCACATCCATTCGTAGTTACCGGAGTATGTTACGGCCAAGCCGCCAAGATACGCGCCTAAGAAGCCGCCAATCTGATGAGAGAATAACGTAATGCCAAACAGCATCGCCATATAGCGCGTGCCGAATAACTTACCAACAATACCAGCCGTAGGCGGCACCGTTGCGAGCCACGTCATGCCCAGCGCCATGGAGAAAATGTAGAATGTCAGCTCTGTCTTCGGCGCCAACAAATACGCCGCAATCATCACAGCGCGAGAACCATACACTAGCGCCAGAATGTACTTCATGCGGTACCGATTGCCGGCCCACCCGGCAAGCAAACTGCCTACAATGTTAAATAACCCGATAAACGCCAGCGAATTCGCCGATACTTGCGGCATCAAGCCGCACAACGCAACTTCGCCCGGCAAATGCGTTACCAAAAACGCTACATGGAAACCGCACGTAAAGAACCCTGCACTTAAAAAGATAAAGCTTCGATTCGTCAGCGCCTGTTTCAGCTGTTCCTTAATGGTCAACGTGTTATCGTGATGCTGTACCTGCGCCCGTGCCTTCGCCTTCGCTGTTTCAGCTACTTCACCAGCTGCCACAGCACCTTCCGCCGCCGTACCAGTCACGGCCCCCGCCGTTGCCGCCACAACCTTCTTTTTCCGTTGGCCGCATAAAACCTCGATTAACGGGATGGACAACAACGTGGAAAAGCCCATGGCCACCATGGCGAAGACCCATCCGAATGCTGAAATAAGCACCTGCAAAATTGGTGCGTATACGAACTGGCCCATTGAGCCGCCGGCATTAATAAAACCACCCGCAAATGACCGTTTCTCCGGCGGCAACTGTGCACTGACGGCACCAATCAACACCGAAAAACTCCCGGCACCGGCACCAATCGTACTAAGTAAACCCAGCGTTACCGTAACGCCAAACGTCGTCTGCCAATACGGGGCCCATACAGAACCAATAAATAATAAAGCCGTGCCCACATATAAAACAGCGCGAGAACCATACTTATCAGCAGCAGCACCATAAAACGGTTGCACCGCGCCCCAGACAAACTGTCCGATTGCCAACGCCAAACTAATATCCGCTATACTCATGCCCGACGACATATGCAATGGATGGACAAAAAGTCCCACCGATTGGCGGGCGCCCATAGTAATCAATAAAATGGCGGCGGCAGCTGCCATGATGTACCATATTTGCTTGTTGGTGTATTGTGTCATCTCATCTCTCCTTCTCTTTGTATGTTAGCCCGTGCGGGCTGTTCGGCTTGGTATCTTAGCCTGTACGGTCATAGTGCCATATCTTGTCCTCCATACCTGTTGGCACGCATGTCACTTCTCTGTCGATGTGTTTGAATTTTAATCTTCGATTATGAGTCCAGAGGACTTGCTTCCCAGATTCTCGGCTGTCGCTCCGCAAGGCCATCGAATTCTGGGAAGCAAGCCCTCTTACACACTCATCTAACTCATCAGAAGCTAAAATTCAAACACATCATCCCGACACAAACGTTACATTGCGTTCGCCAACAGGTCTGGTAAACTTCTACAATGGCGCTTTGACCGTATAGGCTATAAATTCCAACGCCCCCAGCGCTGCACGGGCTAACCACCAAAGCGACCAGGAGGAGATGATGATGACACCGGCTCCCCCGAGCCAGCAAATATTGCTACATCATGACCACCTGGCCGCCTTTTAGGGCCAAAAGCCCCAACATAGTGCTTAAACTATAGTTGAACTGTAGAATTTAAAGTTTTCACCATGTTACTACAATATATCTATATTGTAAATACGAACCTTTTTGTAACCACCCAACGGCTAGCCAATAAATCCGTACATGCTAACAATGCTAAGGCTCTATGTCCGCCAGCACTATCATACTAAGCCGTAAATTCCTCATTTTCTTCCCCAAGAGGCTTTGGTATGCTTAGCCCATGCGGCATTCATCGACTTAGCACAAGTGTACCGAAACGTTCGGCGCCCACATAAAAAGAGTTCGTGTCGTAAAGAAGCTTTTGAATTTTGGATTCACTAAAACACGGCATACGTAAAAGCGGATTTGACCTCGTAGAATTCGAAGACCTTGCGTTAGCGACAGTCGAGAATCTACGAGGCAAATCCGCTTACTTGCCTTACACGAATATAAAATTCAAAAGCTTCAGCGCCCCCCTTTATATGTGACGAGCGATTCGAAGCACAAGATATGGCACTAAATCCGTATGGGCTAACATATCAAGCCGTAAATTCCCCTCTCCTTCCCCAAACGGCTTTAGGATGCTTAGCCCGCGCGGTACATAGTGCCAAGAGGTGTACCGAGTGCGGAGGCGTTCGCAAGTATCACGTTTGAGCCGATAAGAAGTATTTGAATTTTAGATTCGCTAAATTGTGCATGACGTCAAAGAGGAGTTACCTCGCAGAATTCGAAGACCTTGCGTTAGCGACAGTCGAGAATCTGCGAGGTAACTCCTCTTGAGTTCTCACAAGAAACTAAAATTCAAATACTTCAAGGATTAAAATGTACCTGCGTGCCTCCTAACTCGGGCTACCGATTATGGCTCTATGTCCGTACGGGCAAGCATACAAAAATCTTCCGAACGCGGAGGCCATCGGCCGACTAGTTCGGACCACCGTCCAAGGCACTAAATCCGCCAACACAATCCGTACCAAGCCGTAAATTCCGCTTCTTCCCCCCTCCGATACGGCTAAGCGTAAAATACGGCTCGGCAGTTAGATGCGCATTGAACGCCACATGTCAACTTGAGCCGCGGTCTAGGGAAGATTAGCCTGCGCGGTACACAGTGCAACAAGTGTACCGAAACGGTCGGCGCCCGCAGATACAACGTTAGAGGGACAAAAAAATGTTGAAATTTTCGGATGCGCTAAATTCAGCCTAACGCCAAATAGGGACCGACCTCGTAGAATTCGAAGACCTTGCGTTAGCGACAGTCGAGAATCTACGAGGCGGTCCCTATGACGTTATTAATAGCAATCTGAAAATTTCAACATTTTAGCCTAGAACGTTATCTGCGTGACGACCGGAGCGGGCCACAGCTTATTGCACTAAATCCGCACGGGCTAAGATACTCAGACCTCCAAGTTGACAGCGGCTTCAACAGCAGCTAACAACGTGCCGTCTTTTACGATAGCCGTAATCTTTTCGAGCTCTTTGTACATCTCAATATCTTTATCATAGTCAATAAACTGGTTGCTCTTACGTACCGCATCATAGGCAGCTTTGGTGCCTACACCAAGCTGCAGGCCTTCGGTACGAAGGTCTAATGCCTGGCAAGCAGCCAAGATTTCCGTAGCGATGACACGGCTTACGTTGTCCGCAATTTCGCCGGCCTTACGACCTGCATGGGTACCCATACTTACCAAATCTTCCTGGTTTTCGCAGGACGGGATGGAGTCAACCGATGCCGGATGCGCAAGCACTTTATTTTCACTTACCAAAGCAGCCGCAGCGTACTGGGTGATCATGAAACCGGAGTTCAAGCCGGAGTGCTTAACGAGGAAGGACGGGAAACCGCTCAAGGAGTTATTGAGCAAGCGTTCCAAACGACGTTCGGAGATGTTAGCGATTTCTGCTAAGCCAATACCGAGGAAGTCAAACGGCAAGGCCATCGGTTCGCCGTGGAAGTTACCGCCGGAGATTACATCGCCGTCCGGCAAGATAATCGGGTTATCCGTAACGGAGTTAATTTCAATTTCAACCTTTTCTTTGACAAAGGCTAAGCTATCTTTAGAAGCGCCGTGAACCTGCGGTACGCAGCGGATGGAGTACGGATCCTGAACGCGCAATTCGCCTTGGCGCGTGATGAGCGTACTGTTTTTCAACAATTCGCGCATATTGCGTGCCGTGTCGAGCTGACCTTTGTGCGGGCGGATAACGTGAATACGTTCGTCGTACGCATCGATAATGCCGCGCATAGCTTCAGCGGAAAGCGCTGCTGCTACGTCACTTAATTTCAGGAGGCAAATACCATCCCATAACGCCATAGCACCAACGGCGGTCAAAACCGGTGTACCGTTGATAAGTGCCAAGCCTTCTTTTGCCTGCAAGGCGATAACCGGAATACCGGCTTTTTCCATGGCTTCACGGCCCGGTAAGAGCTGGCCCTGGTATTCGGCATCACCGAGGCCGAGCATGGGCAATACCATGTGAGACAACGGTGCCAAGTCACCGGACGCGCCTAAGGAACCTTTTTCCGGAATGTACGGATGCACGCCTTTGTTAAGCATTGCAATCAAGGTATCCAACGTTTCCGGGCGAATACCGGAGTACCCTTTTACGAGAGCGTTAATGCGGATAAGCATCATAGCGCGGGTTAATTCGCGGGTAAACGGTTTACCGAAGCCGCACGAATGAGTACGAATTAGATTTTCCTGAAGCTGCGAGCAATCTTCCTTGGAAATATGCACACGGCACAAGGAACCAAAGCCGGTAGTGATACCGTATACAACGGCACCGCTGTTAACGATTTTATCTACAATCGCACGAGATGCTTTAATGCGTTCAGCCGCATCAGCGTCAATCGTAATCTTAGCGTCATAGCGCGCTACCGCTACCAACTGTTCTAAGGTCAAATCATTGCCTGTAATCACAACTTCGTGAATATTTTTAACCGTATTTATCATTATCTTCGCTCCTAACTTCGATGGATTCTAATCGACTCATGACTCAGTTATAGAGTTAGACTCATAGGGCAAGAGTACCGAGCTGTTTATTTCACAGGATTCGTTATAAAGCCCTTAACCAAGGATTAACGCGCCGATTACGCCACCGACAAATAACGTAATATCATAGAATATAAAGGTAGGAACGCAAGTGTCCCAAATATGGTTATGCTGACCGTCAGCGTTAAGGCCGGAGGTCGGTCCCAACGTGGAGTCGGAAGCCGGCGAACCAGCATCGCCTAAGGCCGCGGCAATACCAATTAAGAGAATAATGGCAGGAACGCCAAACCCAATTTCAATACCCATCGGAATGTAGATGGACGCGATTACCGGAATCGTACCGAAGGAAGTGCCGATACCCATGGTGATCAAGAGACCAACAGCGAGCATCAAGCAAGCGCCGGCAAATTTAGAGTCAATAACGGACGTCGTAGCGGCTACCAATGCCTGTACGGACTGGGTTTCGCGAAGTACGTTAGCATAGCCGGCTGCGATGAGCATTACGAAAGCGATAAAGCCCATCATGCGAACGCCGCCGTCAACGGTAAGATCCATTTCCTTCCAGCGAATACCGCCGGTGATGAGCATTACGATTAAGCCGCACATTGCGCCAATCGGCAAGGATTTGAAATACAACTGTGCTACGAAGGCAACTGCAGCGCCTAAGAGAGCAAGCCAGCAATCCTTCGTCATCTTAATTTCGCCTTCTTCTTCGTCAGCACCGATAATCGGCAAATCTTCATAGGAACGGGAACGGCTATAGGCCACAACAGCCAGTACGAGACCAACTAACATGGACGCACCGCCAATCCACATTACGGATGCGATATCGCTAATACCAACGTCGACGCCATTGGCTACCATCTGGTCCTTAATAATCGTCATGAACAAAAGACCAAAGCCTACCGGTAAAGATACGTACGGGGCTTTAAGACCAAAGGTCAACGCACATGCTACGGCGCGACGGTCTAATTTCATACGATTCATCAATACCAACAGTGGCGGAATCAAAATCGGGATAAATGCGATGTGAACAGGAATCAAGTTCTGAGAGAAACATGCTACAAAAGCGATAAGGAATACAAAAGCAGTCTTTTTTGTCCCTACTACTTTCGTAATCTTACGAGATACTACGCCGGCCAAGCCCGAACGGCCAATAGCAACGGCTAACGTACCTAACAAGATGTAGCTCAATGCTGTTTCAGAGTTACCGCCCATACCGTCGATCAAAGCACCTACGGTGTCAGGGATAGACATGCCGCCAGTAAGACCTGCTACGATGCCTGCTACCAAGATTGCCAACAGCACGTTCATCTTCATTAAACATAAGGCCGACATGACGATAACCGATACTACAATGGGGTTACCTAAAATTTCCATACTGTTTCAACTCCTTTACAACAACTAAACCTGCCTCTTAACTATATGTATCGGTATAGCCCCTTAACCGATGCCATAATCTATACCTATAGTATACAGATTTGTTGTCGTATAAAAGTCAAAGTCTATTCAAAAATAACGATTAATTTTACAAATCATGTCATTTTTGAAATTGGAAATTTTGTAACCCCACATAGATAGTATCTAAATTTTAGTCACTTTACGGACGTTTTTTATCTAGCTAAAGAATTAACGCAATACCGCATTAATTGAATCGATAAATATGCAACTAGTAGCCAACGACGCAAGTAATAGCCTGTGACATACAGAATCAAGTCAAGGTATGCTTACTGGTTGTCTGTACCACTAATGGCTTCCATTTTCTGCCGTTCAAAGGTGTCGCGATGCTTATCTAAATACCGAAGCGCGCGACTGCTATACATGGTAACACTGCCGCGATAATGCTTGGCTGCTTCCGATTTCGGGAAGTCCTGCTTCAGCGTCGCAATGGCCATGTTAACATAACCCACTTCCTGCGGATTATTCATGAGCGCCAGCTTCGCCATAGCACCGTCCAAGAACTGGATAGCGTCATCGTCGCGTCCTTCACGGACAGCTAACAACGCCAAGTACGCTTCAACAATTGGTCTACGCCAATAGAAGTCGTAACGACTAAACAGCGTGTACGCCTGTTCAAAGTACGTCTTCGCCCGATCGTATTGACCTAAGCTGTACGCCGCAATGCCTGCATTACAGCTGAACACAACCCACGAGCTATAGGCTTGCTGCTTGCTACAAATATCCAGCGCCTTATCGTAGTACGAAATCGCCTCTTCGAACTGGCCGCTACCGCGTCTGATTTCACCAATATAGTTGTAAGCCGCCGCAATGTTCAGCGCATAGCGCCGTGCCACCGTCTGCGTCACCATAAACGTAGAAATCGATTCATTGAGCAGTCGTTCCGCTTCGACGAAATCGCCTTGCATAATCATGTTCAGACCCTTTAGACGAAGCAAAATGCCCACTTCCTTGTGGTAATTGCACTCTACGGCCAAATCCAACGCGATTTCCAGATAATTGCGCATTTCTTCGGTGTTCCCGATTTGAATATCGTAGTAAATCATCTGTTTATAGCCCATCAAGGTGTAGTCGCGATTGTGCATTTCCGTGGCCTGCTCGATAAGGTCCAAAATGTAGCGTACGCCCTTTTCGTACTTGCCTTCGCGGATGAAATAACGTCCAACCAGGTGCAAGTACACCAGTTCCAAATTGCGCACTTCCGTCGTCGTACCGTACGTAGTGCGGATTCGTTCCATCAACGCGTCAACGTCAGCTAAGTACTGCAGCGTATCAGACTCTGTGAAATAACTAGCCCCACCGGTCTGCATGGGCTCAACGGCGCTGAGCACGGGGAATAATTCGTGACTGAAGTTGAGGAAATACGTTAAGCTACGCAATTTATAATGACACATCTTAATGAGCTCCCCAGCCTGTTCGTAATGGTATTCCAAATGCTGGTAAATGCTGATATCCTGCTTGGAGTGCGTCAGTCGTTTTTCCCACAGCGTTGCCAAGTAGCCATGCAAGATGCGCCATTTTTCCTTGGACAACTGGCCTTGGATAAATTCCTTCAGCTTTGGCTGCGTAATTTCATACATAACCTCCGGCTGCGGCGCCTTTGCTTTCATAGGCGTAATGTAGCCTTTGGACTCTAGCTCTTCCAGCCGTTCTAAGATGCGCAGATTATCAAACTTCATGTAATCCGACATCATGGATAGCGGTGCCCCATTCAAGAATAAGGCGATGAAGTCAACTAGTTTTTGCTGTTCTTCCGTCAAACTTAAGTAACCGGCTTTAAAGTGCGTCGTCATGCGATTCGTCAGCGTATCTAACGTACCGGTATTCTTCAAACTATTTAAACATTCCGTCGCCAGGAATAGATTCCCTTCCGACTCAGTTTTCAACCGTTCAATAAGCTCGTCATCGACGGGCATCGGCAATTCAAAGCGTTCGGCTAAGCGACGCAATTCCTTTTTCGTCAGCGGATTTAACTCCGTAATGTGAAGCCGTTTATACATGGCTACTGACGTTATGAAATGCTGGAAATCCTTCTCACGAGATTCGCGGGCCGTTAAGTAGAACATAATGCGGTCCGACCGTTTGCGAAGAATCAAGCTATTTAATAAGGATAAACTCAGCGGATCCATCCACTGAATATCTTCGAAGACAATGATAAGCTTTTTATCAGCTGCAGCAATGTCCAACACGCTGGATAAGGTATGGAAAATGGAGTCAAATTTTAAGATGTCTTTGATTTCCATTAATCCCAGGTCCCGTTCAATGCTCATATCCATTTGCGGGAACAAGGTATAAATTCGATTCAAATCGAAATCCGGCATGGGATCCTTGCGTTCTTGCAGCATAGCGACAAGGCCCTCCACGATGCCCGTCCATGGATGCAAGAGAAATTTACGTTCTTGTTGATAGCAGTTGGTTTTAATTACCGTCACTTCATCTTTGACCATATGAAGCGACAAATCGACGAGATCTGTCTTCCCGCTGCCTGCATCACCGAGGAGCAATAGCGCCTCGCCAACACGGCCTCGCAAGAATGACCACATATGGGACGATATTTCATCCAGCGCCCCTTCGCGGCCCGGCGATACCGCCTGTTTGTCTTCTTGCTCTTGGAAAGCCGTTTCTTCCTTTTGCAGTGCTTGCTTGATAATGCCATCGATTTCCAGCGGCACATCGCTTTGCAGTTCCTTGCGGAACAACGATTTCATCTCTTCGTAAAGCTCCATGCACTGCTGCATCTTGCCTTGGTCGCAGTACGCTCGTAGCATAATCGCATACAAGCTTTCATCGTACGGATTATAGGAGATGAGCAACTTCCCGTATCGCTCAATGGTGCCATAATCCTTCTGTGCCGCCGCTTCGCGTACACAGCGACCAATGGTATCCATATAAATACCTTTTAACCGATTTCGTTCACCTAAATACCAGTCTTCGTATTCAACGGAATCCTTGATAAAAAAGCCTTGCAAAAAATCGCCGCGATACAGTTCCAGATTGGCCATCGGATCCGCTTCAAAGATCTTACTGTCCACTTCAAAATCCACATCCGGATTGACTTTGATAATAGCTTTTCGCGGTGAAATAAACGTATCGGCACCCAGAATCTTCTTTGCTTCATAAATAGCGTTACGCAAATTTTTACGTGCCACTACATCTGGTTTATCTGCCCATAAAATCCCGCTCAGCTCGTCTCGCATCACTGTGCCGCGCACTAAAATATAGTACACCAGCGCGTTTACCTTATTGTAAGAAAAGAAAACCTCTTCTCCATCTTTTCGTATTACCGGCGTCCCTAAGAATTGTGCTTCTAACTTTGCTGCCATAGCGCCCTCACACGATTTACCTACGTTACCTACGTCAAATCGTTTCGTCAATTAAAACGTCAAAAGAAATAGTAAATTTATTACCCACTGCTAATCAAAACGACTTATCATTTTTGACACTTTTTATTATACACTCTTTTTATCAATAGACCAGTGAGAAATAATCATGCTAAAACATATCCAATAATGTAATATACCTATGTATAGTCTGTTTGGACACATTCTAACCAACTTTTGACGTTCTCAATTGGAGTCTTACTTAAGGGATTACTTATTCTATTATTTTGGGATTACTATTAGGTTTTAAGAACACTTACATTCAAACTTTACGGGTGTATACCAGCTTACCGCCCTTCACTACAGAGTCAACAATGTTAACACCTGTATGGTACGGCAAGAATTTATAAGACGGATACTGCAACAATACAAGATCCGCTTCTTTACCCACTTCAATACTACCGATGCTATCCGCACGACCTACGGCGGCAGCGCCGTTCAAGGTCAATGCTGTAATGGCTTCTTCAGCAGTCATGCCCATATAGATAACCGCTAAGGCAATCATCAACGGCACAGAATTCGTGAAACCACTGCCCGGGTTAAAGTCCGTCGCTAAGGCAACGGCGCAGCCGGCGTCAATCATTTTACGAGCCGGTGCGTACGGTTCCTTCAAGCAAAACGCCGTAGTCGGAAGCAATGTAGCCACCACATCGTTGTCTGCCAAGGCTTTAATACCAGCGTCCGATGCATGCAATAAATGGTCGGCGGACGTACATTTTAATTCGCCGGCCAGTTCAGAGCCGCCAAAGGTTACGATTTCATCGGCGTGAATTTTAAGTTTAAAGCCCATTTCGCGCGCTTTCGTCAACAAACGACGGCTTTCTTCGATGGAAAATACGCCTTTTTCACAGAAAACGTCGCAAAATTCAGCTAATTTCTCGGCTTTTACCGTTGGCATTACTTCTTGTAATAAGAAGTCAATAAATTCATCGTTGCGGCCCTTGTAATTAGTCGGTACGGAGTGTGCCCCTAAGAACGTGCGCACGATGCTAACCGGCTGACGCTTTTCCAACTCACGCATTACGCGAAGCTGTTTCAGCTCCGTATCATAATCCATGCCGTAGCCGCTCTTACCTTCAACGGTAGTAATACCGAAGGCTAACATCTTTTCCAAAAAATCAAGACTGTGTGTAATCAGTTCTTCTTCCGATGCTTCGCGGGTCGCTTTCATAGTGTTCGCAATACCGCCGCCACGTTCCATGATTTCCATGTACGTCATGCCTTCCATGCGCCACAAAAATTCGTCCGGACGATAGCCGCCGAATACGAAGTGCGTATGAGAATCGACAAAGCCAGGCAATACAGCTTTACCGGTAGCGTCAATCTGACGGTCCGCCGGTACGTCCTTCATGCGCGGGTCGTCGCCAACAGCGACAATCTTGCCGTCTTCGATTAAAATGGAAGCATTTTCGTAAACGTCAACATCCTTCATGGCCGCACCTTTACGAGCACTATGCCCCTTCGGCGTGACGATTTGCGCTGCATTTTTTATAAGTAATTGTTCCATCTGTTATCTCCTTATCGCTTTTCTCTAATAAAGCGTCAAATGCAGAAGCCCGGAAGCTTTACATCGCTCCCGGGCTTAGTGCACTCACTTAGTCTTTGATAACCTTTGCTTTCGGATAAACAGCTGCGACAGCCGCTTTTACCTTAGCATCGTCGGCAATGTACGGAATCGTAATGTGACCCACGCCGGCGCGAGTTTTATTAAATTCAACAGCCGTTGCTACGGCATTTTCGTTACGTGCCCAGGAACGACGAGCTACACCGCCCATAACGTCCCAAGACATAGCGGATTTGATGATTTCATCAACGCGATGGCTACCATCGAGTACGAGGCCAAAGCCGCCGTTGATAGCTTTACCAATACCGGTACCGCCGCCGTTATGAAGCGCTACGAGGCTCATGCCGCGCGCTGCGTTACCTGCATAGGTCTGGATAGCCATATCGGCCATAACATTGGAACCATCCTTAATGTTAGACGTTTCGCGGAACGGGGAATCCGTGCCGGATACGTCATGATGGTCACGACCCAACATAACCGGTCCAATTTCGCCTTTACGTACCAATTCGTTGAAGCGAAGGGCAATGTTCGTACGGCCCACTTCGTCCTGGTACAAAATACGAGCCTGGGTGCCAACAACCATGGCATTCTTTTCAGCATCGCGAATCCAATTGTAGTTATCGCGGTCCTGGTAACGACGGTTAACGTCGATACATTCCATAGCGGCCATATCCGTCTTGTGAAGGTCTTCCGGTTTACCGCTTAAGCATACCCAACGGAACGGGCCATAGCCATAGTCAAAGAGCTGCGGTCCCATAATATCTTCTACATAGCTCGGCCAAATGAAGCCGTCTTTTTCGTCAACGCCGTTCTTGGAGATTTCCTTAACGCCAGCGTCATACACAGCCTTCATGAAGGAGTTGCCATAGTCGAAGAAGTAAATGCCTTTAGACGTCAATTTCTTCAAGGCTTTGAAGTGCGCCTGCAAGGTCTTATCAACTAACTGATGGAATTTAGCCGGATTGTCAGCCAACATCTGCGTACGTTCTTCGAAGGTAATGCCTTGCGGGCAATAACCGCCGTCATATACGTTGTGGCACGACGTCTGGTCAGAAATCAAATCAACGTGGATATCGTTGTCGGCAATGTATTCCAACAAATCAACGATGTTGCCGTGGTAAGCGTAGGCTTTACCTTCACCGGCTGCCATCGCATCCTGCGCTAATTTCACAACTTCCGGAAGCGATTCGGATACGCCGGAAATCCAGCCCTGATCAAGACGAGTCTTAATACGCGACGCATCCACTTCGGCGATGATGGCTACGCAGTTCGCAATTTCTGCGGCTTTACCCTGAGCGCCACTCATGCCGCCAAGGCCGGAGGTTACGAACAGCTTACCGGTCAAGTCGCCGTCAACTGGAATGCCTAATTTCATACGACCCGCATTCAAAATGGTGTTGAACGTGCCGTGTACGATGCCCTGCGGTCCGATGTACATCCAGCCGCCGGCGGTCATCTGACCATAGTTGGCAACGCCCATTTCTTCGGCGATTTCCCAATCCTTAAGATTGTCAAAAAGACCGACCATCATACCGTTGGTGATGATAACGCGCGGTGCTTCCGGTTTGGAGCGGAACAGCCCTACCGGATGACCGGACGCTACGACCAAGGTCTGATCCTGCGTTACTTCTTCTAAGTACCGTTTAATCAATAAATATTGCATCCAGTCATGACATACGCTACCCGTTTCACCATAGGTAACTAATTCATAGGGATACAAAGCCACGGCAAAGTCCAAGTTGTTATCAATCATAACCTGGAACGCTTTACCTTCAACGCAGCGCCCTTTGTATTCGTCAATGGGCTTGCCATGCAATTCGCCTTCCGGACGGAAGCGATAGCCATAAATACGGCCGCGCGTTGTCAATTCTTCTAAGAATTCGGGAATTAACTCTTCATGGTATTCTTCAGGAATATACCGCAAAGCATTTTTAAGCGCTATTTCGGTCTGCTCTTTCGTCAAGCGGAAACCACGGTCCGGCGCGCGTCGAATGCCTTCTTTGAAAGGCTTAGGCTTCGGCAGCCCGTTCGGAAATTCCAACTTAATCTTCATAGCATCCGCAATGATAGCATTGTCCATACGTTGCACCCCTTTTTACAATTTTACTATGTTAAAATCGAGCTCTGCCCCGAGTCGTCAAACCAAGCGACCGTCGCAGAGGCTCACTAAACCATCCCATAAAATGTATCCCGATATACGTCTATTGTACACTGTAAACGGGATTATCGCTACTACAATTATTGTAATTATAATTCATCGGAAAAACGTCCACCTGCTTTTGGCGTTTCTTGAATTTTAATATTACAATTTTCGATGTTTAAAATGTCCATTTCACACGAACTTATCAGCGAATTTGTTTACGTTTCTCTCCTCTGAAATGAACACCTCATCAGCACAAATCCCCTACGCAAAGCAAAAAGGCCACCTCAGAGCAATGAGCCTGTGAGAACTCCATTGTCTAAGATGGCCTTCAGTAAAGTTATGTTACGTGTATGCTACTTAGATTACCTATTAGCGCGAGGCTTGTAGCTTCACTACAAGTTCTGTACGCTTAGCTATTAAAAGAACTGACGCAATACTTCTTTCATAGGCGGCATTTCCGGAATCTTACCGTCTTTGAGTACGGTGCTGAGCAAGAATTTTGCATAACCCTGCGCTTCGTCCATGACAATTTTGCCCGGTAACGGCGCATCATCGGCAACGTAAACGTTCACCAAGGTCGGTGCCTTAACATCAGCCAACATCGGCATCAACGCTTCTAATTCGTCCGGCGTGCGAACGGTATAAGCGACACCGCCCATAGCTTCTGCCATCTTGCAGTAGTCAGCATCCTGCAAGTCGATAACGTAGTTGCGCTGACCGGCGGACTGCTGTTCATATTCGATGAAAGCTAGCTTCTGATTATTCAACACAAACTGTACGAACGGTAAGTTGTATTTAACAGCGGTCATAAAGTCCTGCATAACCATGGCGAACGCACCGTCACCGGCTACGGAAATAACCTGACGGCCCGGGAATTCGGATTTAGCACCAATAGCGTACGGCAATGCGCAACCCATGGTACCGAACCAAGACGACAACAAGTATTTCTGTGTCGGCTGTACGCGCAAGAAACGAGCGCCCCACGAAGTGATAGTACCAACATCGATGGTGTAAATTGCATCCGGTTTGGCAATCTTTTCAATCTGATCCATCAAGAAGGCCGGATGAATCACATTGCCCTTACGGTTAACGCGGAGCTCTTCCATCCAGGAATTCCAAACCTTCATAAGCTGACGGCACGATTCAACAAAACCGTTGTGGCTACGAATGATGCCTTTTTCAGACATAGCAGCGAGGAAGTCAGCAACGGTGCCTTCAATAGCAACATCTACCGGGAAACGATTACCAAACTGGGTCGGACGAATGTCGACCTGAATGCAGCGGCAATTTTCGCGATTCGGCAAGTAATCCTTGTATGGATAGTTAGTGCCGAGCATAAGAATTAAGTCGGCTTCCTTCATGGCTTCGTACGCCGGTTTCGTACCTAATTTACCAACGTTACCCAAAGAGTTCGGATGGTTATCGGCTACGATACCTTTAGCCGGTACCGTCTGTACGATAGGAATGTGGTTTTCTTCGATGAAACGTGTTAACGCAGCACCACAGCCACGAGCGCCGGTGCCGGCTAACACGATTGGACGCTTGCTGGCTTTTAATAAAGCAACAGCTTCGGCAATCTTATCGCGCGGAATTGCTGGCGGATTAAACAAGTTCGTTTTACCGATGACATTGCGATACACATCGGAAATCACTTCATCACCAATGTTATCCGGAATGGTCAACACGGCAACGCCCTGTTCTTTAATAGCGGTACGGATAGCTTCGTCAGCTAAGCGCGGCAAGGATTCACCGGACTGTACCAATTTGTTGTAAACCGCTACGTCGCGGAACATTTCCGGTAAGTCTACTTCCTGGAAGAAGTGCGTGTTCAATAAGTTGGATTTAATCTGACCTACCAAGGCCAATACCGGTGCATGGTCCATTTTCGCATCATACAAGCCGTTCAACAAGTGAACCGCACCAGGGCCACCGATGGACAAGCAAACACCAACGTTGCCGGTCAATTTAGCTTCGGCGGTAGCAGCCAAGGAAGCTACCTCTTCGTGACGAACCTGAACGAAATCTATTTTCTTTTCATATACGTGCAAAGCGTCGATTGTGGTATCGATGGAATCGCCAGGCAAACCATAGACACGGCGAATACCCCATTTTACGAATACATCCATCATAGCTTCTGCAGCTTTTACTTTACTCATAACTAATCACCTCAAAAGTTTCTCTCTGTCAGTTTCTAGTATCTAAATAGTATATCGAATAATCTCAATTGCAAATTAATCATAGCACCAAAATTTTCGATTTGCAACCCAAATCGCAAAATTTCAATATAGCAATAAAAACTAACAAATATCACATTTTAAGGTATCTTATGAGTGTATATCCCCTATAACTTCACAAGATAGAACTCAATCAAAATCTCTAATAACATATAATTATCCTCTATTTTTATGACCAAACGCCATCAGCAATGCATTTTAGGAATACATATAGATTTATAGTATAGCCTAACTACTATAGAGCGTACCAAGTAGCTATCGCTACATAGCGAGAAACTAACGCGCGGGCCAGTCCAGACAATAAAAAAGGACCTCCAATCTCTCGGAGGCCCTCAGTAACCATATTCATAGCCTATTTCAAGGGAGCTGGTCTTGAAAACCAGTGGTCCTTTTCGCTAACGACTCTTATAAGCCAGTAGCTTCAAGCAAGGTCTTTTCTTTTTCGTCCAACGTAGCTTCAATAGCAGCCATTTTTGTCTGCAAGTTCGTTACGAAGTTCTGATCTTTGATGCTACCTAAGTTAATCTTAACGTTAAGGAAGGCACCTTTAACGGCAATGCGCGCGTTCATAGCGGCTACGGCACCGTCAGTTACAGCGTTGCTGTTGCCTTTTTTAATAACAGCTTCGGCTAACGCGAAGAGTTCAAAGGCAGTTTCACCAATTTCAAAGGGAACTAAGGCTGCTTCCTTCGTAGCGCTTTGAATCGCTGCGGAGCGAGCGGCTTTTTCTTCATCAGTGCCCTTCGGCAATTTGAAAGCGGCCATAATCTTATTGAAAGCATTGCTGTCTTTGTCGATTAAGGACAAGAAGCGAGCTTTCAACTCATGAGCCGTGTCTAAGACGGTTTTCATTTCAGCTTCTACGGCAGCATATTTTTCTTTGCCAATGGTCAAAGCGGCTACCATTTCGATAAGTGCTGCACCGGATGCTGCATTGAGGGCTGCAATACTGCCGCCACCCGGCGCCGGCGAAGAAGAACCAGTTTCATTGATAAAAGCTTCCAGGGTTAATTGTTTGAGTTCCATTCACATAATCCTTTCTGCATATACGCGTTGCGCTATAAGATTGCCTAGCCGACAAGGCGGCTAGGCATTAAGTTAGTTACAATAAACCAGCAGTTAAGCAAACGCTGATTAGAACAAGCCGGTAATCTTGCCGTCCGGATCGATGTCCATATTGAGCGCTGCCGGGCGCTTCGGCAAGCCAGGCATTACCATAATGTCGCCGGTACGGCATACGATGAAGCCGGCACCGTTAGCAATACGTACGTCCTGAACCGTAATGGTGAAGCCCTTAGGCGCGCCTAAGAGAGCCGGATTATCGGACAAGGAGTACTGGGTCTTAGCCATACATACCGGTAATTTATCGAGGCCCCAGCTTTCCAGCTGTTCAATCTGTTTTTTAGCTTTAGCGGTGAATTCTACGCCGTCGCCGCCATAGATTTTCGTTACTACTGCATTAACCTTGTTCGGAATGGTGTCGTTAACGTCATACATCATAACCGGTTTAATGTCAGTACCTTCTACCATAGCTGCAATCTGCTTAGCCATGTCGATACCGCCGTCGCCGCCTTTTTCCCAGCATTCATTGAGGGTTACGTCAACGCCATAGCTGTCGCATTTCTTGAGCAATTCGTCGATTTCAGCCGGCGTATCGGACGAGAAGCGGTTAATAGCTACTAATACCGGTAAGCCATAGCCACGGATATTTTCAACCATCTTAGCCAAGTTAACGAAACCGGAGCCAACAGCTTCTACGTTTTCCGTGTTAAGATCAGCTTTCTTTACGCCGCCGTGCATTTTAAGAGCGCGGATAGTCGCTACGATAACAACGGCATCCGGATAGATATCGCCATAGTGGCATTTAATATCCAAGAATTTTTCAGCGCCAAGGTCAGCACCGAAGCCGGCTTCCGTTACGACGATATCGCCTAATTTAAGAGCCAATTTCGTTGCCAAAATGGAGTTACAGCCGTGAGCGATGTTGGCAAACGGACCACCGTGTACCAAGGCCGGGGTGTGCTCCAAGGTCTGTACTAAGTTCGGTTTAATAGCATCTTTCATGAGAAGCGCCATGGCACCTTCACAACCTAACTGGTGTACGAAAATCGGTTCACCGGCGAAGTTACAGCCAATTACGATACGACCGAAGCGTGCTTTCAAATCTTCCAAGGAATTTGCCAAGCACAAAGCGGCCATAATTTCTGATGCTACCGTGATCATGAAATGATCTTCACGAGGGAAGCCACATACTTTACCACCCATAGCAACTACAGTATTACGCAAAGCGCGGTCATTCATATCCATTACGCGCGTCCACGAAATCTGACGCACATCAATGCCTAATTCATTGCCCTGATGAATGTGGTTGTCAATCATAGCAGACAACAAATTGTTAGCAGCGGTAATGGCATGCATATCACCGGTAAAATGTAAGTTAATGTCGTCCATCGGTACTACCTGGGAGTAACCACCGCCGGCAGCACCACCTTTAATACCGAATACAGGTCCCAAAGACGGTTCGCGCAAAGCAATAATCGTCTTCTTACCAATTTTATTCAACGCTTGGCCGAGCCCGATTGACGTTGTAGATTTACCTTCACCAGCCGGTGTCGGCGTAATCGCCGTTACCAATACTAGCTTGCCGTTCGGTTTATCTTTCAAGCGTTTGAGCGCATCCAGAGAAATCTTCGCCTTGTAATGGCCGTATTGTTCCAATTCTTCCGGCAAAATGCCACATTTTTCGGCAATGGCCGTAATAGGTTCCATTACATTCTGTTGAGCAATTTCAATGTCACTGAGCATCAGTGTACCTCCCGTCTACCGACTAATAATTAAAAGCATATTATAAATTTACACTAATTAATCGATACTGGCAAGTATCTCTTAGTCCAATAAGCGTTTTTCCAGAATCTGGTTCATGTCAAAGTTTTCAATCTGCAAGTAATATTCAGCAGCCATGAGCAAGGAACGCATCGGTACCGTGCCGATAACTTCACTGCCTACGATATTAACACCATAACGGCGTGCTTCCATTTTAATCATTTCAAAAGCCTGGTAAACTGCGGATTTTTCGTAGTTAACCAAGTTCATGGATACCTGAACCTGATTGCGTTCTTCCAATTTAACGCCCATAGCTTTTACAAAGCGCAAGCCGCCGCCAATGTGACGGATTTTCTTAGCGATTGCATCGGCTACTTCGAAGCGATCTGTATCAAGGTTTACGTTGAACGCTACGAGAGCGGCACGAGCGCCTACAGCGGAGCAACCGCTGACTTCGTTCATTTCAGCCGGGCCATAATCCGGTACCCAGTTCGGGTCTTTAATTTTTTCAAAGAAGCCTTCGTACTGACCTTTGCGGACAGATGCGAGGTTACGACGGTCTTCCTTGGTGCATGCATCTTCATATAAGTATACAGGAATACCCATTTCGCCATATGCTTTACCAACAGTATTGGCAATGGCTACGCATTCTTCCATGGTAACATCCGATACAGGCGTGAAAGGCACAACGTCAACGGCGCCAAAGCGCGGATGAGCCCCTTCGTGGGTGCGCATATCGATTACGGAAATTGCTACCTTTGCCATGTCGATGGCTGCCTGCGTAACGGCTTCCGGAGAACCTATAATGGTAACTACAGAACGATTGTGGTCTTCATCACTGGAGTAATCAAGGATTTTAAGATCTTTGATCTTACGTGCTGCGTCAACAATCTTTTCTACTTTTTCTTTGTCTCGTCCTTCACTGAAATTCGGTACAAATTCAACTAACTTTGCCATGCCGAGTTCCTCCGTTCATAAAAATACCGATGTAGTTAACCAAGGTCCATTATAAAGGGTTTAATTCCTTGGTCTTACATCTCATACCACCTATTGGTATAATACCGCATCTTTTTTGCTACGTCCAATATACATCAACAATCAACCGAAAAACGTCAAAGCATTTTTGAATTCTAATTTAGGTATTTGACTGTTTTCAGACGATGGAAGATTATAGTATACACAGCGAGATCGAAATGAATGTCGTAGTACGGAGGCAATAATGGAAATTACGGAAATCTCACGCACCGACGCCACCTCCTCAACGTGGTCCGGCGGCACAACAACTGAATTCTTTATTTATCCCCCTGAAAGTTCGTACAAGGAACGAAACTTCCAAATCCGGATAAGTTCAGCTACAGTTGATGTCGAGGAATCCGAGTTTACCATGCTTCCTGACTATGACAGGATTATTACTCCGCTGACAGATCATTTGCACCTATCCTTTCAGGAAACAGCAGATACTTATGATTTGAAGCCTCTGGAGGCCGCCTTTTTCGATGGTGCTTACCACACACATTCGATAGGTCGTGCCACAGACTTTAATGTTATGTTCCGAAAGGGAATGAAGGCTACGTATGCAGTTCTTTCTACTTCTTCGCAACTCAACCGGGGCGTGCATAGATTCATCTATGTTCCTGCCATGTCGACCGAAGCGGCTGCCACCGCCCGACTCGACTCCATCCGATTAAAACCGGACACGGTATATTACATGCCCGATTTTACTGCAACTGTTCCTTTATTCCTTGAGGAACCTGCTGTTAAGGTCATCTATGTAACTGTCACTCCTATTGATAATTAGTCGGCTTTTCCCACACTCCAAGCTGATTAGTTATATACACAGAGACATACACTCTCTACTTACTCCATCTTCTTCACACATAAAAGCACCGAGCCTCCACGCTCGGTGTTTTTATTTACGCGATTTTAGGGCCATGGCGCGCGATGCCATGGCCTTTTAGCATCGATTCAGCCAATGGCGCTAAAGCGTTTATAAGCGCGCCAAAAGGGCTCAGCGCCCTACGCCAAAGCGTAAGGTACTGAGCCCTTAATCGCAACCACGGGAGGTTGGGGTTGTTTATTTCACAGCGGCTTTCAATTCCGCTACCAATGCATCGTATTCCGCATCGGTTAAGAAGGTTTTCTGCGGGTTCATCTGGAATACGCCATTCCATTCAAAGCCATCCTTGTATTTCGGCACTAAATGCACGTGGAAGTGATGGAACGTATCCGCATAGGCACCGAAGTTTACGCGGTCCGGATGGTACAGCTTCGTCAACGCAGCCACTACCTTGTTAACGTCAGCAAAGAAGCCGTTACGTTCTTCGTCCGTTAAATCTGTAATGGTGTCAATGTGATTCTTCGCAGCGACGATGCAGCGGCCTTTATGGCTCTGTTCCTTGAACAGAATTAACTGGCTGTGCGGCAAATCACACACAAAAATACCGAAGGCGCTTAACGGTTCGCCATGTACGCAATATCCACAATTTTGATCCTTCATGCTAATTCCTCCATTAAGTAAGACGGCTGGCGGTTTCCCGTGCCAGCCGTCTTGTTGAGTATACCTAAGTTGTGATAAGTAATTTTACAGGAAAATTATTCGATGTTACCTTTTTCCCATTTACCTTTAGCCAAGTCAGCAACGATCTGTTTGTAACGGTCGTCAGACAAGTCATAAAGTTTCCAGAGAATCAAAGCAGCTAAGCCAAGAGCAACGCCCGGATAGAGGGTCATAGCGGCTTTAATACCAGTCAAGGTCAATTCGCTCTGTACAGCGTTTGCTACATAACCGGTCAACATCAAGATACCAGCACTTACGATAGCAGCAATTGCCTGTGCAATCTTACGGGAGAAGTTGAATGCTGCATAGGTCGTACCTTCTTTACGAATACCATTGTGCCATTCGCTGTAGTCGATTACGTCGGATACGAGCGCCCAGGTAATACCATTCGGGATAGCCAAAGCTACATAACCTACGGTTACTAATACGATGAAGGTGTAAATGTTAGTAGGAATAAAGAAGTTCAATACGTTAGCTACACAACCGATGATCAAACCACCAATAGCAGTCTGTTTTTTACCAAAGCGTGCGGGAGTGTAAAATAGTTTGTGTAAATCGGTATTGCATGAATCTACTTTATGCCC